>Ga0209251_1000898_pt1 | contig 25094 bp, 20 predicted proteins | sample SaaInlV_100m_DNA_6_FD_184665 | JGI IMG/M metagenome (GOLD analysis project Ga0209251, IMG submission 184665) | Marine microbial communities from expanding oxygen minimum zones in the Saanich Inlet - Saanich Inlet SI073_LV_10m_DNA (SPAdes) (version 2) | ecosystem: Environmental > Aquatic > Marine... | reverse complement strand
TACCGCGCAGCCTTGCCAATGCGACGACAGGCGTGATTGTTGAGCACACTGGCTGGGTCCCATTCTTTTTTGTCTGTACTGGACTGGCCCTGCCGGGCATGTTGCTCTTATTTTGGGTTGCGCCGTGGTCTCAGTCAATCTCGGCGCCGGCGCCGGCGCCGGCACCTGAACCGTTGGCTGTTGCCAAAAATCCCGATCCCAATAGTTGAAAAGCGGGTGCTGAAAAATCTGCTGCTGAAAAGCACCCTTCAAGGCACTATTTTTTTACAACACATTTTGAAGAAGACCTCTTGAAAAAGAGGTCTGTCAACGAGAGGAACCTTTAATGCGTTTGTTGCTGCTCTTTTACCCTTGGCTCGAGCTACTGAGTCTTATTCAGCTGGGTATTGAGACCCGTGCGATTGTACCTTTGCTTTGGGTTTTGGCCATGTTCATGCTGGGTGGGGCGTTGCTCAAGCGCGTGGGAGCGGCGAGTGTGCTGCGGCTGCGAGAGGCACAACAAAGTGGTGTGTTACAGCAAAGCCTGTTTCTAGACGATTTAGCCGTTGCCGTGGCTGCACTGCTCCTGATAATTCCCGGTTTGTTCTCTGATTTCTTCGCTGTGGTGGTGCTCATCGGGCCGCTACGACGTTTTCTCGCCCGATTGGTAATGGGAGGGGTTGCATCCCAATCGGATGCCTCAAGTTGGTATGGACCGTCATCGGCGCACGGGAATGGCGCTAAACCTGAATCCTCTGAGGTTTTGGAGGGGGATTACGAAGATATCTCTCAGGACGCTGAACAGGCTAACGTGTCAGGCCAGCTGAAAGACGATCCGAGATATGACCCATGAAGTCCTGGGCCTGTGACGGGGCGGCATCTTCTTTCATTGAGTAACTCGAAAGGGATGTCCGAGCGTCGATGTCCAAGAGTTTACCGAGCAAGTCGTTAGAGGGCTTGCATCGTGAGTCATTGAGCATTGGTTTCAAGTGTTTTGTAAATTTGATCGCAGACTAGCTTTATGGGCATGGTATGTGCCGCCTGAGCGCATTAGCTGACGCATATTTTGGTGGGGCGTCGTTGGTTTGAGTGCGCTGTTTTTTTGATGACAATTGGGCTTTAGACAATCAGGCGTAACGCATTGGATGCTACGCGATGCCAGCCACTTCAAATTGCCGTTATTGGGTACGTCAAAGCCACAAGAATCCCGAAAGAATGACGCTGCACAGGGCTGTTTCAGCACATATTTCGGCTCAAAGCTCGGTTTTTGTGCATCAAATTCAACTTTTAGTGGTGTCAGGAGGCTACATAACATTCTGTTTTTAATGATAAAAAATTGAATTCGATCATCACCACCCGATTTTTAGCACTCTTTTTGTGAGAGTGCTAAAAACACCCTTGAAATCCTTTCTTCAGCCCCCACATAAAGGGTTGAGGTCCAATTTGGACCCTAGCCAACAATACGTCAACTTGTGGAGATCAACCCATGAACATCCGTCCGCTGTATGACCGCGTGGTCATTCGTCGCAAGGAAGAAGAGGCAACCAGTGCAGGTGGCATCGTGCTACCCGGTTCCGCCAAGGAAAAGCCCAATGAAGGTGAAGTTGTCGCCGTAGGTGACGGCAAAGTGCTGGATAACGGTGAGCAACGCGCCCTGGCTGTAAAGGTCGGTGACAAGGTTGTGTTTGGTCAATATGCCGGCAGCAACAAGATCGAGATCGACGGTGAGGAGCTAATCCTCATGGCCGAGAGCGAAATCTTCGCCGTTGTTCAGTAAAACGCTAAAACCGAATTTGAGAGAAAGGAATTAAACATGTCAGCTAAAGACGTACATTTTGGCGATTCCGCCCGCAGGCAAATGCTTGATGGCGTGAACATACTCGCCGACGCCGTAAAGGCAACTTTGGGCCCAAAGGGCCGCAATGTCATTCTTGAGAAATCATTTGGCGCGCCTACCGTCACAAAAGACGGTGTGTCTGTTGCTAAAGAAATCGAACTCAAGGATCGCTTCGAGAACATGGGTGCTCAAATGTTGAAGGAAGTGGCTTCTCAAGCTTCTGATGCAGCGGGCGACGGCACCACGACAGCAACAGTTTTGGCGCAGTCGATTGTCAACGAGGGCTTGAAAGCTGTGGCCGCAGGCATGAACCCTATGGACCTTAAGCGGGGAATTGACAAGGCAGTTGCGGCTGCAGTAGTAGCCGTTCAAGGCATGAGCACGCCCTGTGAAGATAACAAGGCAATCGCTCAGGTCGGTACGATCTCTGCCAACAGCGATGAATCTGTAGGTCAAATTATTGCTGAAGCCATGGAAAAAGTGGGTAAGGAAGGCGTTATCACCGTTGAGGAAGGTTCGGGTCTAGAGAACGAACTCGACGTGGTAGAGGGCATGCAGTTTGATCGCGGTTACCTGTCTCCTTACTTCATCAATAATCAAGAAAACATGCAGGCAGAGGTCGACGACCCCTTCATCCTGTTGGTAGACAAAAAGATTTCCAACATTCGTGAGCTGCTGCCAGTTCTTGAGCAGGTCGCCAAGGCTTCCAAGCCTTTGGTTATCGTTGCTGAAGACGTTGAAGGCGAAGCGTTAGCGACCCTGGTGGTTAACAACATGCGCGGAATCGTTAAAGTTGCTGCCTGTAAGGCGCCGGGTTTTGGCGATCGCCGCAAAGCGATGCTGCAAGACATTGCGATCCTGACCGGCGGTACTGTAATTTCTGAGGAAGTGGGTCTTGATCTTGAGAACGCATCTCTGGAGCATCTCGGTACAGCTAAGCGTATTACCATGGATAAGGACAACTCAACCATTGTCGATGGCGCTGGTGATGGCGAAGCCATTAAAGCTCGAGTCAATGAGATTCGTGTTCAAATCGAAAATACCAGCTCAGACTACGATCGCGAGAAGCTGCAAGAGCGTGTTGCTAAGCTCGCTGGCGGTGTTGCTGTCATTAAGGTGGGTGCGGCGACTGAGATCGAAATGAAAGAGAAAAAGGCCCGGGTAGAAGATGCATTGCATGCAACCCGTGCAGCAGTCGAAGAAGGCGTTGTCGCCGGTGGTGGTGTTGCTCTGGTTCGAGCGATTGGCCAGATCGAAGGTTTGACTGGAGACAATGAAGACCAGAACATTGGTATCGCAGCTGCGCTGCGTGCCATGGAAGGTCCTCTGCGACAGATCGTTGCCAATGCTGGAGATGAGGCCTCGGTTGTACTCGATAAGGTGCGTCAGGCTGAAGGTAATGTCGGTTACAACGCGGCGACGGGCGAATATGGCGACATGATTGCCATGGGTATTCTCGATCCCGCTAAAGTAACGCGCACAGCACTTCAGGCGGCAGGCTCTGTTGCCGGACTCATGATCACCACAGAGGTGATGATTGCCGAGTCTCCTAAAGATGACGCTGGCGGTCCTGCGATGCCCGATATGGGCGGCATGGGCGGCATGGGCGGCATGATGTAAGCACCGTTTACGGTGTAAGAACCCGGCTCCGGCCGGGTTTTTTTTGGGGTGAAGAATGACCCTAGTGATGTTTAGGCGTCATGGTTGATGCTTGAGGAGACGCAGATACCCACTGTGCAGAAATTCTTATCGCAGTTTTTTTGGGCAGCGCGGTGGCTGATGTTGGCGCTAACATCACCAATACCCCAATACCCCAATACCCCAATACCCCATCAAGCTAATAAGCCAATAGCCTGCCTAATTTTGCTACCCCTGACGGGTTTTGCTTTTAGGGGATGGTCATAGCCGGAAAACACTTGTAGCGCTGATCCTGCCTTGCTGTCGCTCTCACTGGCGTTGCCGCTTTATGTTGCCTTTTGCGGGTCAAGGCCATGATGTGAAGTGTTTGAGAATGAGGTTCCCCGTGATCCGGTTTTTTAGCTATGCTATCTGGCAAATAATAAAATCAGAGATTCTCAAATGCTTCTTCTAGTTGCTGGTGTACTACTTTGGTCTGTCGCCCATTTATTTAAACGTGCTGTGCCCGACGCGCGAGCTGCGATGGGCGACGCCGGGCGAGGGATTATGAGCATTGCGATTCTCGCTTCCATGGTTCTCATGTATCTGGGGTATTCCCATGCGGCAACCGATTTTTATTGGGGGCGCAGTTCGGCAAGGGTTGGCATTAACAACGTACTGATGCTTCTTGCAATTTATTTAATGGTGGCTGCTGCCACTAAAAGTTGGATTACCGCTAGCATTCGACACCCGCAGTTAACTGCTATTAAAAGTTGGTCTATTGGTCACCTGGTGGTCAATGGTGATAGCGCTTCGATGGTTCTGTTTGGGGGGCTATTGGCATGGGCGGTCATCAGTGTCGTTGTCATTAATAAGCAAGACGGTAAGCCGACATTGTCAGTAGAGACGTCTGCCGGTAGAGAGGTGATGACGGCACTTTCAGCCATACTTGCTTTCGGTGGGATTGCCTTCATTCATATCTATATGGGTTACCCGGTATTTGGCTAGTCATTCCCAGCGCTGTTGGGCGGCTGACAACCGCGGATGGCATCGACACATGTCCTAGCACCTGGGTTTGCTATTTCGTCGCTGGTTTTAGTCTGTCTCGGCTGACCTTAACCGTAAAGCTGCGGTTTTTCTGGTTATTGTTATTGGGCGTAGCAAACTCACGCAGTGCCGCCTATAATTGGGCAGCGCCAAATCGAGGGTTTGGCATTTTTAATCGGCTTTTATAATGAACAAATAGGAGAACAACCCATGAATGAACTCCATTTCCTCGGCTACTATTTCCACGTGCTGGCCGGCATTGTCTGGATTGGTATGTTGTATTACTTCAATTTTGTTCAGACCGAATACTTTAAAGAAGCGGAAGCCGGTGCCAAGGCCGATGCGATGGCCAAGTTGGCTCCTCGAGCGCTGTGGTGGTTTCGTTGGGGCGCAATGATCACCTTCCTTACCGGTGCTTACTTGTTTCACAAGTTGGGCGCCTTTGGTGTCGCAATGCCCGCAATCTGGATGGGCGCACTGGCTGGCACACTGATGTTTTTGAATGTTTGGCTCATTATTTGGCCCAAGCAGCAGATCGTGCTGGGTATGAAGGAAGGCGACGGTCCTGCAGCCGCAGCAAAGGCGGGCCTTGCTAGTCGAACCAACACCCTTCTGTCCGGCCCTATGTTATTGGGTATGTTGGGTTCAGGTAAGCTCGCTTTGGGTGGTACGGACACCGGGCTTTATGCCGCTATGGGGTTGATTGTCATCCTAGAAGCCAACGCTTTGTTTGGCGGGCAGGGACCTATGAAATCGGTGGTTGGCGTTGTTCATTGTTCACTGGCGTTAGCGCTTGTGATTTTTGGCCTACTTAACTACGTCTAATCCCCTTCTGGTTCAAAAAAAGCAGCCCCCTGGGCTGCTTTTTTGTAAGCGTTATCCCAACCTATAGCATTTAGAAAGAATAGCGTTTCGGCCATCGGCACCATCGGGTTTGTGAGCGCTTTTATCGTCACCTTCCCTGACGATTTTATTGATCAGTAATTAGCATTTAGGTTTTTAGGCAATGTTACTGAGTGTACTTTGGGCGGCAGGCCTACCGATTCGATACCCTCGCTCCTGTCATATCTTCTCGGTTCAATTTTTTTTAGGATTGAGGTTGTTGTGGATGCACAGTCCCAGAACATGGCCCGCGAAGACAGAGTTTGCAAAACTCTACTACGTTCCCGCTGAAGCGAAGGCGTGGTCGCGATATACTCCCGTTTTTACACGATAGAGACCGAACATGGCGCGTGATGATTTGCCAGATTCAAAAATCCCTTCTTTTGCCGCAACTCGAGACGAAGGTGTTGCTAGCGCCCCTCGCGACGCTGTGCCGGGGAGGGGTAACCGACCTTCTGCGGCGAGCGCCGGTATGGGGTTGTTGGCGCGACTGGTGCTAACAGTAGCGTTAGTCGTTGCCGCGGTGTCTTGCGCTTGGGCTTGGCAGTTGCAACAGATATTGGATAAGTCCGTTGCCGATAGTGCCGTGGTAGCGGGTCGGGTGGCTGACCTTGAAGCGCTACTTTCAGATACCGATGAGAGTGTTGAAAAATCGGCCGCAGCACTGGGTGCGCAATTAAATGTTGTCGACAAGGAGACTCGACGATTGGAGCAGCGGCGCCGAGAAATGGACAATAAGGTCGCTAAATTGGAAAAGGCGTCGGGGGTGATACAAACCGATGTAGGAAAGCTGCAAACGTTGATCGCAGGACAGGGCAAGTCGGTAGCGGCAATTAATACAGATTTGAAGTCGCTCTCTGCTGATATGACCGCCCTAAAGCGTGTTGCGGGGGACCTCGAGCGGTTGTCTAAAACGGCGATGGATGCCCAGTCCAATTTAGAGCGACTTGCAGACAACGTTAACAAGGCTAACCTCGATCGAGCAGCCATGAAACAGCGGGTCACGTCTAATGAAGAATGGATCGAGTCGATTAACGCTTTTCGTCGTCAGGTCAATGCCAGTATTAGTCGACTTGAGGATCAACTGCGTAGCAGCGAGTCGGTGCCTTCAGCGGGCAACTCAATACCCGGAACCCCTTAAAAGCAGATTCATAATAGGATCGGCGGCGACCTCAGTGGGGTAAGTTGTTGCCGTTGAAGAGACCCCAAGGAGCTGGATCAAAGATGACCGTAATTCGCGAAGATGACCTCATAGACAGTGTGGCCGATGCTCTGCAGTTTATCTCCTATTACCACCCCATCGATTTCGTACAATCTGTGCACCAAGCCTATGAAATGGAACTCAATCCCGCGGCTAAAGATGCTATGGCCCAAATTCTTATCAACTCCAGAATGTGCGCCACGGGCCATCGTCCATTGTGCCAGGACACTGGGATTGTCACCGTTTTTGTGGAAGTTGGTATGAACGTGAAATGGGACGCGAAACAGTCCTTAGAAGAAATGATTAACGAAGGTGTGCGGCGTGCTTATACGCACCCCGATAATACTTTGCGGGCTTCGATATTGGAGGACCCCGCCGGGGCTAGACGAAATACCCGTGACAATACGCCCGCGGTAATTCATACCCGGTTAGTGTCCGGAGACTCGGTAGACATCCGTGTTGCTGCAAAGGGCGGTGGTTCAGAGAACAAAGCAAAGCTAGCCATGCTTAATCCATCAGACAGTATTGTCGATTGGGTGCTTAAGACCGTACCTACCATGGGTGCGGGTTGGTGCCCCCCGGGAATGTTGGGAATTGGTATAGGGGGCACTGCCGAAAAAGCGGCGGTTATGGCAAAAGAGTCGTTGATGGACCCCATTGATATTCAAAGTCTCCGTCAGCGCGGCCCGCAAAGCCGAGCGGAGGAGTTGCGTCTGGAAATAATGGATGGCGTGAACCGGCTGGGTATTGGCGCCCAAGGCCTCGGCGGTTTGACGACGGTACTCGACGTTAAGGTTATGGATTTCCCGACCCATGCGGCTTCGTTGCCGGTGGCCATGATTCCAAATTGTGCAGCGACCCGTCACACGCACTTTACGCTCAGGGGTGATGGGCCCTCTTTACAGACCCCGCCCGATCTTGAGCAATGGCCTGAAGTTAGCTGGGAAGCTGGTGACACGGCTCGCCGTGTCAATCTGGATACCGTTACTGCAGATGATACCCACAGTTGGCAGCCCGGTGAGACCCTACTGTTATCCGGCACAATGTATACAGGACGTGATGCCGCCCATAAGCGAATGACGCAAATGCTGCGTGATGGGGAGCCGTTACCGGTCAATTTACAAGGTAAGTTCATTTACTACGTGGGGCCTGTCGACCCGGTGCGTGATGAGGTTATGGGACCTGCTGGACCAACGACAGCAACTCGCATGGATAAATTCACCGATGATATTTTGGCGCAAACGGGGCTGATCGGAATGATCGGCAAGGCCGAGCGCGGACCAATAGCGATCGAGGCTATCCGCAAACATGGTGCCGTCTATTTGATGGCTGTCGGTGGGGCGGCCTATCTGGTTTCCAAGGCGATTACCGAGGCCCGTGTTGTGGCGTTTGAAGATTTGGGTATGGAGGCTATCTACGCCTTTACCGTGCGCGACATGCCAGTAAGCGTCGCAGTGGATTCTCGCGGTGAGTCGGTCCACATTACGGGCCCGCAGGTGTGGCAGCAACGGATTGAAGAGCAGGCCCTTGAGCTCATCTGAAAGCTTTTATTGGCATGATTATGAGACCTCCGGTGCTAATGTTTTCGAGGACCGACCGCTACAGTTTGCCGGGGTTCGAACTGATAAAAACTTCAACGTTATAAGTGAACCGCTTGTGCATTACTGTCGGCCTAGCCCCGACTGTCTGTTGCACCCAGCCGCTATTCGCGTAACCGGCATCAGTCCTTACAAGGCACTAGCAGAAGGCGCCCACGAAGGCGCTTTCATGGCGAAGATCCAACGTGAGTTTATGGTTCCGGGTACCTGTGCCCTAGGTTACAACTCTGTACGTTTTGATGATGAAATTACGCGTTTTGCCTTGTATCGAAATTTTTTTCCGCCCTATGCTCGTGAATTTGGTCAAAATAGAAGTCGATGGGATTTGATCGACGTTGCGCGCGCTGTTTATGCCTTGCGCCCAGACGGCATTGTTTGGCCCACCCGAGAGGACGGGCTGCCTAGTTTTCGATTGGAAGATCTCACTGCCGCAAATGGCATAGACCATGGCAATGCCCACGATGCTCTCGCAGATGTCCTGGCAACCATTGCTTTGGCGAAGTTGCTGAGCAAGGCGCAGCCTACGCTGTTTGATACTTTGTACGCTCAGCGCGGTAAACAGGCGATAGCGCCGCTACTTAACTGCCTTGATCCCAAGCCAGTTATTCATGTTTCCGGGCAGTTTGGTGCCCAACGCGGTAATTTAGCCATTGTGCTGCCCCTTGCGGTGCACCCCACCAATAAAAATGGAGTGATCTGTGCGGACTTGGGTGAGGCACCTGCTTTTCTTGACCAGTCCTCTGAGGACGTCCGGCAGCTGCTTTTCACCCCAAAGGCTGATTTTCCAGCAGGGGTTCAGCGGCCGCCCTTGAAGATGATTCAAATAAATCGCGCTCCGGTGGTATTGCCGACGACCTGGGTTAGTGGCGAGCCGGCGCAGCGCTTGAGGCTAGACGGGGATCAAACCCGAGCGTCTCTCGCGGCTTATCGAGGGGCGCGGCAGGCTGATCCCAAAGGGTTCACTCGTTTTATCGAGGAGATTTATGCGGATCGAGCTTTTGCACCGCGTTCCGATCCGGATACTCAGCTTTACGAGGGCTTCCTCGGTCGCCATGACGAGGCCCTCCTCGAAACCATCCGACAAGCAACCCCCGATAGTCTGGCAAGCCATACCTGGACATTTGAAGATCTAAGGCTGCCTGAAGTATTTTTTCGTTATCGCGCGCGAAATTTTCCCGAGAGCCTAAATCCCGACGAGAACGCCCGTTGGCGTGAGCATTGCCGAGAAACACTTAAGGGAAAGGCTGGCCCCGATTGGGAGGGCTTCAGTAAACAGCTAAATGAAGAGCGCGCTCGAGAGGGTTTGAGTGTTACGCAGATAGCTGCACTTGATGATCTTGAGCAGTATACGCGCGAACTGCGGGCTGAATTGGCAGATTGACACCCGGGGTGAGTCGAGCTTTGTAGGTGCAGTTCTCTGGGGCTCGAGAGATAAGAAACCGTCGCTGCTTAGATGGTGATGAGTCCGTAATAATCCGCGCTAATTTCTCGGCTAATACGGGCCCACCATGAGTTATCATGAGGCAACCCTAGGCATAGGACTGAAGCTTTGCACTTTCCCGGTAGCCACATCCTAAGTATTAGTCAGTTTGAACGTGCCGATGTTGATCAGCTCTTCGCGGTGGCTGATCGCATGCGACCTTATGCCCACCGTGAGCGCGTGACCCACGTTCTTGATGGCGCCATCTTAGGATCGATGTTTTTTGAGCCCTCCACAAGAACACGTATTAGCTTTGGGAGCGCCTTTAATCTTTTGGGTGGTGAAGTCCGTGAGACGACCGGCTTTGAAAGCACGGCAATTGCTAAGGGGGAATCGCTTTTTGACACCGCTCGAGTTTTGAGTGGCTATTCTGATGTCATTGCGATGCGCCATCCCGCTGAGGGCTCTGTGGCGGAGTTTTCCGAGGGGAGCCGAGTGCCGGTTATTAACGGCGGGGACGGTGCCAACGAGCACCCCACTCAGGCACTGCTCGATCTTTATACGATTCGCAGTGAGCTCGCTGATCGAGGGCGGACCCTCGATACCCTGCGCGTAGCCATGATGGGTGATTTAAAATTTGGCCGCACGGTGCATTCGTTGTCCCGCTTGTTGCAGCTTTTCGAAGGGGTGAAAGTGAACTTAGTGTCTCCACCTGAGCTCAAAATGCCTGCAGAAATTGTGGATGAACTTCGTGCGGGTGGGCACGAGGTTTTGGAGACCGACAGCCTAGAAGTGGGTATTGCGGATGTCGATATTGTTTACTCTACTCGGTTGCAGGAAGAGCGGTTTACTACCCGCGCAGAGGCGGATGCTTACCGGGGTCGATTTCGATTAAACCAAGGCATTTATACTGCCCACTGCGAGCCCAACACGGTCATTATGCATCCATTACCCCGAGACTCTCGTGAGGGCGCGCGCGAGCTAGACGTCGACTTAAACGATAACCCAAATTTGGCTATTTTCCGCCAGAGTGACAATGGCGTGCTGGTTCGAATGGCGCTCTTTGCACTGATTCTCGATGTTGTTGAGCGTGTGGACGATCATAGCCGGCCCGTGAGTTGGTACACGGAGCGCAGATTTTGACGGCATTTTCGCCGCAATTTTCCGCCTCAGATGCGCAAGTTTTAGAGCGCAATGTTGAATATAAAGGCTTTTTTTCCCTGGTAAAGCTGAGCCTCAAACACCGCTTATTTGGCGGGGGTTGGAGTCAACCCATGACCCGTGAAATTTTTGAGCGAGGTGACGCGGTGGCGGTTTTACCTTGGGACCCGATACGGGACGAGGTTATCTTAGTCGAACAATTTAGGCCCGGAGCGCTACGCGAGCAAGAGAACCCGTGGATGCTAGAGCTTGTCGCAGGCATGGTTGCTGATGGAGAAACAGACACCGAGGTGGCGATACGTGAGTCAGCAGAGGAGGCCGGTTGCAGACTTGACCGGTTGGAACCCATTGCGACCTTTTATCCCAGTGCGGGTGCTTGTTCTGAGCAAATTCGAGCTTTCATCGGTCGAGTTGTTTCGGCGGGAGTCGGTGAAGTTCACGGCCTCGCTGAAGAGCATGAGGATTTGCTGGTGCATGCTATTTCAAGGGTTGAGGCTCTGCGTATGCTCGACGCCAATAAAATAAATAACGGACATACCCTCATTGCTTTGCAATGGTTAGCGCGACATGGTGAGGCCCTTCGTGAGCAATGGCTGAGCAAGTAGACACCGATAGCTCTGATGGCAAGCCCGCTGGACCCGCTAGGGGGCTGCTTCATTCGAGTGCGCTGGTGGGCGGTGCCACCATGGTGTCTAGGGTTCTCGGGCTGGTACGGGATGTTGTGCTTGCCAATCTTGTTGGTGCTACTAGTAACGCGGATGCATTCTTTGTTGCCTTTAAGATCCCCAATTTTTTAAGGCGATTATTTGCCGAAGGGGCGTTTGCCCAAGCGTTCATTCCGGTGCTAACAGAGACTCGAGAAAAGGGAGGGCTTGAGGCTGTACGTGGATTGGTTGATCGCGTGACCGGCGTTCTGGGGGGGATACTTCTACTCCTAACCACCGTAACAATACTGGCAGCGCCACTGGTAGCCCTTGTTTTTGCTCCCGGGTTTGCCAGCGATGTGGGTAAGCTTAGCCTAACCGCAGACTTGATCAGAATTACCTTTCCATATTTGTTTCTAATTTCTATGACGGGATTCGCTGGAGGAATTTTAAACGCCTATGGACGATTTGGAGTGCCGGCATTCACGCCGGTTTTGCTCAATCTCAGCCTGATTTCTGCGGCCCTATTTTTAGCGCCAACGTTTCAGGAGCCTGTCTACGCGCTGGCACTGGGCGTGATGGTGGCGGGTCTGTTACAACTGCTTTTTCAAATCCCCTCTTTGTATGGTCTTGATCTAGTACCAAGACCACGCTGGGACACCAAGCACCCTGGTGTAAAACGTATTCTGACGTTAATGATTCCCGCACTGTTTGGCGTCTCTGTAAGCCAAATCAATTTATTGTTAGATACCGTATTGGCTTCGCTGCTCCCGGCAGGAAGCGTATCGTGGCTCTACTATTCCGATAGATTGACTGAACTACCTTTGGGTATATTCGCTATTGCTGTTGCCACTGTCATATTACCCAACCTGTCGTCGCAACAGGCTCGAGCCAAGGCAGCCGATAAAGATCCCGCATTTGCTGCGACGTTGCATTGGGCGCTAGGCCTTATTGTCTTAGTCGCACTGCCTGCGACTGCGGCACTGGTTGTTCTCGCGAAACCCATTTTAACGACTCTATTTCAATACGGCGCGTTCAGCCCGGAGGATGTGGATAAAGCCGCCTGGTCGCTTCGAGCCTATTCCGTGGGTTTAACGGCTTTCATGCTCATTAAAGTATTGGCCCCGGGTTATTACGCTCGCCAGGACATGAAAACGCCGGTGCGCATTGGCATTATTGCCATGGTGTCGAATATGGTCATGAATCCGCTGTTTATTTTTCCGCTCATGTGGGTTTTTGACCTCGGTCATGTTGGCTTAGCGCTCGCCACCAGCGTGGCTGCTTGGTTAAACGCGGGTCTTTTGTATCGCGGTCTAAGGCGGGAGGGGCTATTGCTGGGTGCCACGAAGCTTAGGCTGTCTCGGACGATCCATATTTTGATTGCAATAATAGCGATGCTGGGGGTGCTTTGGTTGTGCTTACCTGACGCGAATTGGTGGCTAGGTGCTGTTGCACTTCACCGAGGGTTGGCGATGACAGCTTTGGTGATGGCAGGTGGCTTGGCCTACGGAGTGGCCCTGTGGTGCTTAGGGCTGCGCCTTGGAGATCTTAAAAGTCCCGCAGCTCCTCAGTGAGTCAAGATGACGGGCTTCTTAGGCGCGCCCATGCGCTGTTTTCTATATACTCAGCGTCTTATTTGGCGACCTGTAGTTAAACCATGGAGTTAATCCGCGGCCTGCATAACTTACGATCGGAGCACCGTGGATGCGCTGTGACCGTGGGAGCTTTTGATGGTATCCATCTAGGGCATCAGGCGGTTCTTACACATTTATCTTCCTGTGCGCGAGATCGCGATTTATTGTCGACGGTCATTGTTTTTGAGCCGTTGCCACGAGAATATTTTCGACCATTGGAAGCACCGCCTCGCATCACTAACTTTCGTGAGCGACTAGCGCTGCTCGCCAAAACCGGCATTGACCGTGTGTTAGTGCTTAAATTTAATGAAGAGCTGCGGGGCATGAGTGCTGAAGATTTCGTCAGTCGCGTCTTTGTGGAGGGTCTAGGGGCGCGCTATATTGCTCTCGGTGATGATTTTCGATTTGGTAACAGTCGTGAGGGCGACTACGATTACGTGCGAAGGCTTGCGGCAAAGTTTAATTACGAGGTGCAACCGACGGGCACTTTGGAAATAGCAGACGTCCGGGTCAGCAGCACCCGCATTCGTACAGCCTTGGCTGAGGGCCATTTTGTCGAGGCGCAGGCGTTACTCGGACGCCCTTTTACGATGACGGGACGAGTAGAGCATGGGCGTAAACTGGGGCGTGAGTTAGGTGCGCCTACGGCTAATATTCGTATTAATCGAATTCGCAGTCCCTTGTCCGGTGTGTTTGCTGTTCGCGTAGACGGACCTGGGTTGGAGTCGGCGGCGGCAGTTGCCAATGTTGGTACGCGGCCAACCGTCGATGACGGATTGAAAGCGAATCTTGAGGTCCATTTGTTGGATCGCAAGTGTGACCTTTACGGACAGCGACTTGAGGTCCGTTTTTTACATAAGTTGCGAGAAGAAATTAAGTACGAATCCCTCGATGCCTTGAAGGAAGGTATCGCGAAGGATATTGATAATGCCCGCCACTGGTTGGCTCAACCCGGTCATAGCTAGTAGTTTTTAAGTATGAGTGATTATAAAAGCACCTTGAATTTGCCTCAGACGGACTTTCCGATGAAGGCTAACTTATCTCAGAGAGAACCTCAGCGTCTGAAGCAATGGCAGGAGATGGATCTCTATGGATTGATGCGGGAGGCCGGTGCAGGTAAGCCCAAATTTATACTTCACGATGGCCCTCCTTACGCCAACGGTGAGCTTCACATTGGTCACGCCGTTAACAAGATCCTGAAAGACTTTATCGTTAAATCACGGACAATGGCGGGGTTCGACGCGCCTTACGTCCCCGGTTGGGACTGTCATGGGTTGCCCATTGAACTCAACGTGGAGAAAAAAGTAGGTAAGCCGGGGCACAAAATATCAGCTTCGGAGTTTCGCCAGCGCTGTCGAACTTACGCGGCGGGGCAGGTAGATCAGCAGGCCGATGACTTCAAGCGCATGGGCGTTGTCGGTGACTGGGACAATCCTTATTTGACTATGAACTTTGATTTCGAGGCGGAAATCGTCCGAACTTTGGGGCGGATTATCGAAAACGGTCATTTGCATAAGGGTTTTAAACCTGTGCACTGGTGCCTCGATTGTGGCTCGGCCTTGGCAGAAGCTGAAGTCGAGTATCAGGATAAGGTCTCATCTGCAGTCGATGTGGCTTTTCCAGCGGTCGATAGCGCTGCCTTTCGTGAGGCTTTTTCCTGGGACGGGGTAGAGCCAATTGATGTGGCGATATGGACCACTACGCCATGGACACTGGCGGCTAACCGAGGGGTCAGTGTCAGTGCTGATCTGGATTATGTTTTGTTGCGGGTTGGTGCCCGGGCCGTCGTTGTTGCAGAGGCGCTAGTAGAGTCCTGTGCTGCGCGCTACGGTATTGCTGATCCGGTAGTCCTTGCGACGACGAAAGGGGCGAAGTTAGACCGGCTAACAGTGTTGCCACCTTTTGATGACATAGAAGTTCCGCTCATGCTGGGTAGCCATGTGACGACAGAAGCCGGCACCGGCTGTGTACATACCGCTCCTGCACACGGTCTGGAAGACTTTGACATTGGCAAAGTCTATGATTTGGAGATATACAATCCTGTGGGCGGCAATGGTATTTACCTCCCCGGAACACCCGTCCTCGAAGGGAAGCATATTTTCAGAGCGAACGATGAAATTGTTGCCGAGCTGAAGACGCGAGAACGGTTGCTCGCACATGAACCCTACGAGCACAGCTACCCGCACTGCTGGCGGCACAAAACGCCGATTATTTTCCGAGCCACTCCCCAGTGGTTTATCAGCATGTCTCAAGGGGGCTTGCTCAGCGATGCCCAGCAAGCTGTCGATAGTGTGAGCTGGATTCCTGATTGGGGCCGAGCGCGTATTGATGCGATGCTGGGGGACAGGCCCGATTGGTGTATTTCTCGTCAGCGCACTTGGGGGGTACCGATTACCCTGTTCGTCCATCGGGAAACCGGTGAGCTGCATCCAAGAACCACTGAGCTGATCACTGAGGTGGCTGATCGCATTGCTGAATCGGGTATTGATGCCTGGTTTGATCTGGAGCCCTCGGTACTTTTGGGTGACGAAGCAGATCAATACGATAAAGTTAGTGACACCCTGGACGTGTGGTTTGATTCAGGTGTGACACATGCCTGCGTACTGCGCCAGCGGGAAGCGCTGCAGGCCCCCGCTGACCTCTATCTGGAGGGTTCGGATCAGCATCGTGGTTGGTTTCAGTCTTCGTTGTTGACCGGCATTGGCGCTTTTGGTGAGGCACCCTATCGCTCCGTTTTGACCCATGGATTTACGGTTGATGGTGAGGGGCGAAAGATGTCTAAATCCCTCGGTAACATTATCCCTGCCAAGAAGGCTATGAACGATCTAGGTGCCGATATCTTGCGCCTCTGGGTCGCTTCATCGGACTATCGAAATGAGATTGCGGCATCTGATGAAATCTTTAAGCGCACCAGTGACGCATATCGTCGCATTCGCAATACCTCACGTTTCCTGCTGGCAAACCTTGCCGGATTTGATCCTCTCGCGCATAAGTTACCGGCTGACCAATTATTGCCATTGGATCGTTGGATCTGCAGCCGCGCCGGAGACCTACAGGTAGAGCTTGAGGCGGCCTATGAAACCTATCAATTCCATCAGGTGTTTCATCGCATTCACAATTTTTGTGGCGGAGAGCTAGGCGGTTTTTATCTCGACATTATTAAGGATCGCCAATATACGACACAGGTTGAGTCCCATGCGCGACGTTCAGCTCAGACAGCTATGTGGCACCTCGCAGAAGCCCTGTGCCGCTGGATAGCTCCCATTTTGAGTTTCACAGCTGAAGAAATTTGGGAGAACTTACCTGGCACCCGTGAGCGATCGGTTTTTCTCTCGTCTTGGTATGCGGATTTGCCTGCTGAAATTGCGGACAGCAATTTGGGTAATGCCTTTTGGGACGAGGTGATAACTGTGCGGCAGGCCGTAAATCGCGCACTGGAGGCCCGGCGTGCAGCGGGAGATCTTCGGGGTAGTCTTGATGCTGAGGTGACCTTGTACGCAGAGCCAGGGCTATTCAATCGATTACAGCAACTGGGCAGCGAGCTGCGCTTTGTACTCATTACCTCCGAGGCCACGCTCAAACCGGTTGCAGAGGCGCCAGCAGATATTGTCGAAAGCGACGTTGCAGGGCTCGCTGTGGCTGTTGCCGTTTCAAGTCATGAAAAGTGTGAACGCTGCTGGCATCGGCGACCTGACGTTGGCGATAGTAAGGATCACCCGACATTGTGCACGCGGTGTATTGATAACATCGAGGGTCCGGGTGAGCACCGCCAATATGCCTGATTCATCGGGATTTCTTTCTCGATCTGCCCTGTTTGGCTATGGCTTGGCATTGGTTGTACTGATTTGTGACCAACTTACTAAACACTGGGCATCGGCGACACTTGTTTATCGAGATCCGGTTGCAGTGACGTCGTGGTTTGATTTTATGTTGGCGCACAACACTGGTGCCGCATTTAGTTTTTTGGCAGATGCAGGCGGTTGGCAGCGCTGGTTTTTTACTGTGGTCACTTTGGTGGTCAGCGTGGTTTTGGTAGTTTGGCTGTCGCGACTGTCGCGGTCTCAGTTTTGGCTAAGCTTGGGCTTGGGTCTGATTTTAGGTGGCGGGCTAGGAAACCTTTGGGACCGCATGGCCTTGGGTTACGTTGTAGATTTTGTCTCGCTGCACTACCGTACTTGGTATTGGCCCGCGTTTAATGTGGCTGATTCGGCCATTTCAATGGGTGCAGTCTTATTGGTTGTCGACAGTTTTTCTCCCCAAAAGGCGTCGCCTGGTGAAACTAAAGGAGTAGCAGATGGATGATTTGATGATAAGCGAGGGAACGCGCGTCACACTGAATTTTGCGTTGGTACTCGACGATGGTTCCGAGATAGATTCAAACTTCGAAAAAGAACCCGCGTCTTTTTCCGTAGGTGATGGCTCCCTGCTTCCGGGTTTTGAGCGCGCACTTTTTGGCCTCAAATCAGGCGATGAAGCGACACTGGAAATCTTGCCAGAGGAGGGCTTTGGTCAGCCCAACGACAACAACCTGCAAACAATTAAGCGTGACCAATTTGATGTCGAATCCGAACTTGAGGCGGGAATGGTTTTTTCTTTTGCCGATGCTGCAGGGGGTGAGTTGCCCGGGGTCGTAAAGACTTTCGATGCCGATGAGGTGACGGTTGACTTTAATCATCCGCTGGCAGGGCGTACTTTATCCTTCCGAGTTGCCATCCATAATGTCGAGGTTGCGGAGCTACATTGAACACCCCTACGAGCAATGAGGAGGCGGTAAAGATGGACGTGTTGCTGGCTAATCCCCGTGGTTTTTGTGCCGGGGTCGACCGTGCCATTGATATTGTAAATCGTGCACTGGAGGTATTCGGCCGTCCTATTTATGTGCGTCATGAAGTGGTGCACAACCGGTTCGTCGTTGATGATCTTCGCAGTCGTGGTGCTGTTTTCGTGGAGGAGCTTGATGAAATTCCTGACGACGCCATTGTTATATTTAGTGCTCATGGTGTCTCAAAGGCCGTCCAGGAAGGTGCGAGGCAGCGCGGGTTGCGAGTATTTGATGCGACCTGCCCGCTGGTCACTAAAGTTCATGTGGAAGTTGCTGCATTTAGTGATAATGGCCGAGAATGTGTTCTCATCGGTCATGCTGGTCACCCTGAAGTTGAGGGCACTATGGGTCAGTACGACACTTCATCAGGTGGACAGATCTACTTGATTGAGGATGAAGAGCAAGTCGCTCACTTAACGGTAAAAGATCCTGAAAATTTGGCGTATGTTACGCAAACTACGCTCTCCGTCGATGACACGGCTCGTGTTATTGACGCACTGCGTGATCGGTTTCCCGCGATTGAGGGGCCGCGCAAAGATGATATTTGCTATGCGACTCAGAATCGCCAAGATGCCGTGAAATCCCTCGCCGAAAAAGTTGAAGTAGTTCTGGTAGTGGGCTCCACTAACAGCTCTAACTCGAACCGTTTAAGAGAACTGGCCGAGCGCTGTGGTGCGAAATCCTACCTGATTGATAACGCAGAGCAGATAAGCGGCGAATGGCTCAAAGGTGTCACCGGTGTGGGCGTCACAGCGGGAGCTTCTGCCCCTGAGGTTTTAGTTGCCGAGGTGATCGATAGACTGCAGGAGAAAGGTGTGGTGAATGTCGAAAACTTAGACGGCCAACCTGAAAATATCACTTTTTCCTTGCCTAAAGCCCTGCGAATTCCCGCTAAAAATTTGTAATCATTGATCCTAAAAGGCGGAACCCGGTTTAGTCTGCCCTAGTACTAGGCCCTGTTCCTAAGTAATGTTTTCCCATGATTGCCAAGGGTTCATTACCAAGACGGTTCGCGGCCTTTTCGCTGATTGAATTAATGATTGCACTTGTTGTGCTTGGGGTTACTGCGTCCCTTGCAGCACCTACCTTTCATGAACTCATTCAATCTTGGCGACTGCGTACTGCGGCCGTTCAAATGATATCGGCAATATGGCTGGCTAGAGGGACGGCATTACGGTCCGGCCAGAATACGATCTTGTGTCCAATACAAGCATCAGGATGCGGTGGTCAGTATCAAGGGAGTTTCGGTGTTTTTAGTGAAGAGGGAACTCTTCTACGGATGTATCAATCTCGACCTGAAATTTCTATAACAAACCGTCTTGGCACGCGCTCAGCGACTCAAGCTGTGGTCTGGAACAACGCAGGATTGAGCAGTCGCAATATGACTTTTCTTTTTTGTACTGAAAGTGTTGGGGTCAATTGGGCCGTCGTTCTAAATCGGGTTGGCCGTCCTCGGCTACAGCGTGATTGGGGGATTTGTCCCGATTAATCCTCCAGACCGAGTTTTTTGAGTCGATAGCGAAGGCTACGGAAACTAATCCCCAAAGATCGGGCGGCTGAGGTTCGATTCCAACGATGCGCCGTCAAGGCTTCAGTGAGAATTTGTCGTTCCCTACTGGCAAGGTAGGTCTCTAGGTCGCCATTAACTTCCTCGAGCAGCGTCTTGGGTGCGGTGCTATCACCCTCGGGTTGGTTTGCCGCTGCAGGGGCTTCAGGGACAGCATAGCCTGCAGTGCTGACATCTTGTTGTTGATCCAGATCATCAATATCGATATGCCCGGTTTCAGTCAGGGCACTGGCACGGGCAAGAATGTTCTCCAGTTCTCGTATATTGCCTGGAAATTTTTGGCTCATCAGTTGGGATAATGCGCCGTCTGTCAAAGTTCTCGCTGGAACACTCTGATCCTCAGCAATTTTCATAAGAATATGTGAGACAAGTACTGGAATATCGTCAAGGCGCTCTCGAAGCGCTGGTACTTGAAGGCCAATAACATTGATTCGGTAGTAAAGATCATCGCGGAATGTACGGTTTTGCACTTCTTGAGCTAGATTTTTATGAGTGGCGCTGAGTAGTCGAATATCGATGGGTATTTCTGTCTCGCTGCCTACAGGGCGCACAGACTTTTCTTGAATCACTCTTAGTAACTTTACTTGCATCGGAAGCGGTAAATCAGCAACTTCATCCAGAAGTAAGGTGCCGCCGTTGGCGGCTAAAAACAGTCCTGATTTATCAGTTACGGCACCCGTAAAGGCGCCTTTTTTATGCCCAAAGAGTTCACTTTCGACCAGATCTGCTGGAATGGCTCCGCAGTTCACTGCTATGAAAGGTTGATCTTGTCGCGGCCCTGATTGGTGGATTAAGCGTGCAACAACTTCCTTGCCGGTACCTGATTCACCGTGAATATGTACCGGTGCTTGGGATCGCGCAACTTTTCGGATTTGGTCGCGTAGCTTTCCCATTACGGGTGTCTCACCCACCAACGTCTCTTTTGTGACATCTGTGTTGGCTGGGGTGGTTTTTAGTGCATGTGCCACGAGCTCTCGAAGTTTTTCAAGAGCTAAGGGCTTGGTAACGAAATCGAAGGCGCCAAGTTTTAGTGCCTCAATAGCACTCTCGACACTACCGTGTGCTGTAATCATCGCCACTGGTACGTCTGGATAGTCGTTTTGCATGTGTTCGATGAGCGTTAGGCCATTGCCATCAGGTAACTTCATGTCTGTTAAACAAAGATCAGGGGTCTGAGCTTTCAGCGACGCTTTGGCCTCAGCAATTGACGACGCTTTACGCGTACTCAACTGCATGCGGCTTAACGTTATTTCTAATAGTTGCAAAATGTCGGGTTCATCATCGACCACGAGTACGGTGGGTTTTGTCATAGCGGCGTTGACACTCGATCAAAGGTGATTCGGAAGGCGCTCTCGCCAATCTTAGTTCGGCGGTAAGTCAGTCTCGCGCCGTTGATCTCACACAGCTCCTTACACAAGTAGAGCCCTAGGCCGCTACCGTGCTTTGAGGTGGTAAAAAACGGTTCAAAGAGGCGCGCCAGATTATACTCTGTGACACCCAATCCAAAATCAACGATGTCTAAATGCACGTGACCGGTAGGCTTTTCTATCGAGGTGTCGAGTCGAATTCGAGAGCAATCACCGTCTTCTATCGAGTACCGCAGTGCGTTATCGAATAAGTTGGAGAGAATTCGCTTTAGGTGCTCGGAATCTACCGAAATAGTGTGGTCAGAAGCTTCAAGATCAGATATCACAATATCGCAGCGCTGCTGTTGCAGCGAACGGTACTCTTCTACATAAGCAGGTAGCCAGCGGCTCAGCAGTATATCTGTGGGCTTTGGTGCCTGGCGCCGAGATACCTCGGAGACGTTGTCAATAATATCGCTCACACGCCTGCTATTACTTACCAATATGTCGCATAAGATGCCATCAGCGGCGTCCACGGTATTGCTCTCAGTTAGCAGCTGTGCGGCATGGCTAATAGCGCCCAGGGGATTCCGAATTTCATGGGCAATACTCGCTGTTAGCTTGCTTAGCGAGTTCAGTTTTAGGGATTGTGCGAACTGGGTAACGGGCGTGTAGTCTTCAATAAAAATGAGGTTACTTTGGTTTGCGGCTTTACTCAGCGCGACGAAAGACGCCACCATGGTGGGTCCCTCTTCAGCGATTCGAAAAGGTTCGGGAAGGTCTGTGCTTGTCTCACACCATTCCTGATACTGATTTGCTAGGTCGGCACTGATATTTAATAAGTGGACCCGTTCCCCCTCAGCAAGCCCTAGTAATGTTTGCGCGGCCTCATTAATACAGATTGCGCTGCCAGTGTGATCGGCCAGTAAGATGCCCGTCTCCATATGAATAATAATTTGTTCATTCAGGCGCTGTAGCGCCTCCACGGTTGCTTTTGCGTTGACAGCGTCTGCCTCAGCTTCGGCTAGGCGGGATGTCATAACTTGAACCAGTAACGATAAAGCAAACAATAAACTACCTAATAGGCCGGCAGAGAGCAGCATATTGATGGTTGCTTCGCTGCGGCTGACCATCCAAGCGGTATCCATTAGAACCGCAAGTACTGCGATCGCTGCGATGACAGTCGCTAAAGCGCGGTCTCTGATCATGGTGGCGGCAGCGAAAACAGTAATCAAATAAAGCACTGAAAAGCCGCTGAGAATACCCCCGGCCGCGCCCACAATCATGGCAATGAGGGTTATATCGAAAAGAATTAGGCCAAAAATATGAGTCTGTGACGAGTACAGCCAGCGTCCAGTGCCTCCCAGCAGGATTAAAGCCGACAGCAGTAAAAGACTCGATCCTGCTACAAACATGGTGTGATCAAATTGAGAAATTAGTTCGGCACTGTTGGGAATGATGAGCAGCGATAAAAGAGCAATGGCCAGCAGAATTCGGCAGGTGTTGTAGATGACAAATAAGCGGCGCAGGGTCAAATTCACCGAGCCGTCCCGGGAACGATTGTCGGCGTCCGAAAAGGTGTCGATCTGAATGAAATCCTGAATCGGTAATTTGCTGTTCATGGGATTACTATATCAGCAGAGCTCAAAAGAGCTGAACTCGAATCATAATAGCTTGCAGCGACAGTGAGGAGCGCTAAACTGCCATCCGCAACCGTTGGGCCGGAGTTTCCAGATGAACCTGTGTATGGGACAGATCAATACTTTTGTGGGCGATTGGCAGGGTAACTGTGAGCGAGTACTTGCTGCCTGTCGAAGTGCACATGCAAAATTTATCGACGCTGTCGTGGTATTCCCTGAGTTGACGCTTACGGGCTATCCCCCTGAAGACTTGTTGCTACGCCCTAGTCTCGAGCAGGAAACTGACGCTGTGTTAGCGCAGTTATGCGCCGAATTACCCCCAACCCTGTGGGTTATTGTGGGTTACCCACGTCGAAGAACTGATGGCCTGTATAACAGTGCCGGGGTCATTCATGACGGCAAAGTAGTGGCTGAATACGACAAACAGTCTTTGCCCAATTATCAAGTTTTTGATGAAAAGCGCTATTTTCAGGAAGGTACAGGAGCCTGTGTTGTCGACATTAGTGGTGTCAAAGTGGGCATCACTATCTGTGAAGATATCTGGGAGCCCGAGCCCATTGCTGGCGCGCGGGCTGCTGGTGCGCAGTTACTCATCAACCTTAATGCCTCGCCTTTTCATCGAGGTAAACCACTGCAGCGGCAGGCGATGGTTGCCGAACGGGCACGGGCAAACGATCTCCCTGTAGTTTATGTCAACCAGGTGGGTGGGCAGGATGAGTTGGTTTTCGATGGCGGTTCCTTCGCTGTTAATCGTGATGGCGCGGTTGCCGTGTCTGCCGTCGACTTTGATGAAGCGCTGTGTTGGCTCAAAGTTGAAGCTTCAAGTTTAGGTGACGTAACGATTCGTGAAGGGGCTAAAGCTGAGGCTCGTGATGATGTGGCTGCTGTTTGGCAAGCTTTGGTTCTTGGGGTTAAAGATTACGTCAATAAAAATGGCTTCCCCGGGGTGGTTTTAGGCCTGTCTGGTGGCATCGATTCTGCGGTGACCTTGGCCGTTGCGGTCGACGCGCTAGGTGCCGAGCGGGTAAACGCGGTCATGATGCCTTTTCGGTATACGGCATCTATATCGATTGAAGATGCGCAGGCGCAAGCTGCGGCGATGGGGGTAGCCTATCGTTCAATATCTATTGAGTCCCTCTACGAGTCCTTTAACGGAGCCCTTGCTGAAGAGTTTGAGGGGCTGGCGCCCAATATTACTGAAGAGAATATGCAAGCACGGTGTCGCGGGGTGCTGTTGATGTCTATCTCCAACAAAAAGAACCTTTTGGTGCTGACAACCGGTAATAAGAGCGAGCTTGCGGTGGGCTATTCTACGCTGTACGGAGATATGGCTGGAGGTTTTGATGCGCTAAAGGACTGTCCGAAGATGCTGGTTTATGCCTTGGCGCGCTACAGGAATACCCTAAGCTCGTGTATCCCCGAGCGGGTCATTACCCGGCCGCCCTCAGCCGAGTTAGCTCCAGATCAAAAAGATGAAGACAGCCTCCCTCCCTATGAAGTACTTGATGCCATTATTGAGCACTACGTAGAGCAAGACTTGAGTGCCAGCGACATTATCGCCCAGGGTTTCGCTGAGGACGATGTGCGACGGGTGTTGCGGCTAATCGACCTCAACGAATATAAGCGGCGGCAGGCACCTGTCGGTGTTCGGATTACCCAGCGAGGTTTCGGACGGGATCGTCGTTACCCGATTACGTGGGCTTGGCGCAGTCGCTAGGCAGCGATTTTTCAGTTGTTGTGCCTAGCTTTTAGGGCGGTAGTCAAACTGTGGAGGTTCGGGAGGATCGAATAAACCCAGAGACAGTTGATTAATCCATGACTTATGCAGCCCGTCCAAGTCATAGACACTGACAAATTCGCCGTCCTCATTGAGGCTTGGGTGGTCAGGAAAGTTTTCATGAAGTACAGCAATTGAGTCTTTGGCCAGATCATTGAAATCTAGCAAAATATAGGCTTGAGCCATAATGGCGAGGCCGTCGGCGACTGAAGGCGTTTGCTGCATATGCTCAACAACATATCGGCCACGGTTCAGCGCTGCCATGTAAGCACCGCGTCGAAAATAGTAGTTTGCAACGTGAACCTCATGTCTGGCCAGCATGTTCCGCATATGAACCATTCGTGCTCGGGCATCTGGTGCGTAGGCGCTGTCAGGAAATCGCGCCAGGAGCTGGGCAAACTCCGCGAAGGCCTCTTTGATGTGAGACACATCGCGCTTGGTATCGTCGGTGGGCACAAACGAGGCGAGGAAGCCGCCTTCCATATCAAAGGCTGATAGTCCCTTCATGTAGTAAGCGTAGTCGACATTGGGGTGCTGGGGGTGAAGTCGAATGAACCTGTCGGCAGCCTCAATGGCGGCCTCGAATTCATAGGCACCGTAGTGGGCATAGACTAGTTCTAATTGTGCTTGTTCCGCGTACCGGCCAAAGGGATAACGGCTCTCGAGTAACTGCAGTGTTCTGATCGCTGTATTGAAGTTGCCGCTGTCTAGGGATCGCTGAGCCTCAAGGTAAATTTGCTGCTCTCCGTTATCGGCTATTTCAATATCGTCTTTGCCAAACCACGAACAACCACTCACTGCTGTGATGAGCGCAACAAGGGTAATCCATCTGGCGGCAAGGCGTGTGAGTTGTAAAAGGTCCGAGTACAAAAGCTTGTAATCCTCAAGGCAAAGCGTTCTCATTCCCCATTGTAACGTCAAC
>Ga0209251_1000897_pt1 | contig 25118 bp, 18 predicted proteins | sample SaaInlV_100m_DNA_6_FD_184665 | JGI IMG/M metagenome (GOLD analysis project Ga0209251, IMG submission 184665) | Marine microbial communities from expanding oxygen minimum zones in the Saanich Inlet - Saanich Inlet SI073_LV_10m_DNA (SPAdes) (version 2) | ecosystem: Environmental > Aquatic > Marine... | reverse complement strand
ATACATCTCGGGGTCTTTTAAACTGACCTTTGGCGGTAACCACTTGGTCAGGGGATAAGCCGCGTCAACAAAGTAGCGATTGAGCCCAATCCAGAGAGTCACCTCCTCATTGTTTGCGCCCGCCATCACCGGCACCGAGGGCTTGGCGTACTTCGGGTTTGCCAACGCAGCAGCAAACCCCTCAGCTGGAATGACCACACCGTCGTTAATAATGCCGGGCGAACTGTGATCCGAGGGCATATCAAAATACGTCATGATGATGTCACTGGCGTCTGCAGCGCGCAGATCGGCAGCTGTCACGGCTCGAGCATCGAGCCCTAGCGCCTCGGTAAACTCCCAGCTTCCGCGATCGACCTGCGAGAACTCTCTTTCCCGGTTGTACGCTTGACGCGGGCTCAGACTTCTTACATAACCTGACTGAGAGATTGCTTTGTGAAACAAACCTTCCGACAACGGTGAGGCGAGCAGGGTCAGCACATTGTGCCCGCCAGCGCTCTCACCAAAAATAGTGACATTGTCGCTGTCGCCACCAAACAAGCCGATGTTCCGCTGAACCCACCCTAGCGCCGCAATAATATCGAGTGTTCCAAAGTTTGCGATTGCACCGGGACCACTGTCCAGAGTCGGATGCGTAAACCAGCCCAATGGACCCAAACGATAGTTAATGGTCACCACGACCACATTTTGCTCTGCCACCAATCGCGAAAAGTCATAGGTGTTTTTATGCCCGCTTGTATTTCCACCCCCGTGAATCCAAAACATCACAGGCAGCGGTCCGTCGGCACGTTTGGGCGCCGTCACGTCGAGGTACAAACAATCTTCAGTCCCAATAGCGGCGTCGCCCTCAACGCCACTCACACTGCTCGCTTGCTGGGGACAGATTACGGGCTCGTCCATACGCGTTAGCAATTGATCGGTCACCGACAGTGCTGCCGGGGCGCGCCACCTGAGTTCGTCCACCGGTGGCTGAGCAAACGGAATGTCATACCACTGCAGAACATCACCCTCAGCCAAATAACTTCGCACAGATCCCGTATCAGTGACCACGGGGTCTGCACCCGAGGGTTTTTGTGAGGACGCCGCGCAAGCCGTAAGACCCGACAGCAAAATCAAGACAAGCAATGAACGCATACAGTGCACCTCAGATAAAAAAAAACCCGGCATTGCCGGGTCGTTATCGACAATCGGGATTAACGACCTTTCCAGTTCGGCTTACGCTTCTCTGCAAAGGCTGTCGCGCCCTCAATCGCATCTTCGCTCGAGAACACAGCACTCGTAATGACTTGCTGCTTGTCGAACATTTCTTCCTGCGACCAGTCGATAGACTCCTTGATCACTTGCTTACTGCGTTTAACCGCAAGTGGACCATTTTCAGCAATCTTTGCCGCCAACATTTTTGCCTGAGCCAGCGCTTCCCCCGCCGGTGCAATCTGGTTAATCAGACCAATGCTCAGCGCACGATCAGCGTCCATAAAGTCGCCCGTCAGTGCCATTTCCATGGCAACACGACTCGGAATCTGACGCGGTAGTCGCACCAGACCGCCGGCCGCAGCAGCCAGTCCGCGTTTAACTTCTGGAATACCAAATTTAGAGTTATCTGCGGCGATAATGAGATCGCAGGTAATGGCCAACTCGCAGCCACCGGCCAGGGCATAACCCTCAACCGCTGCAATCAAAGGCTTGTCAGTCGAGCGCTGGACCATACCTGCAAATCCACGACCCTCAACATAAGGCGTCTCGCCGGTCACAAACGCTTTTAAGTCCATACCCGAGCAGAACGTACCGCCCGCACCCGTCAATATGACCACGTGTGTGCTATCGTCCGCGTCGAGTGCGTCAAGCGCGGCCGCAATGCCTTCTGCAACGTCCTTATTGACCGCATTTTTTGCTTTTGGACGATTGATCGTAATCGTCATGACGCCGTCGGCGACTTCGGTTAAAACAGCTGCTTCACTCATGTTATCTCTCCTTATTGTGTCCGCTAAATCTTAACGAGGCTGCATACGGATGCCACCATCCATACGAATGCTCTCGCCGTTGATGTAATCATTATCGATGATTGCCGCGACTAGCTTGCCAATTTCCTCGGGTGCGCCTAGACGTTGCGGATAGAGTACGGCCTGTGACAGAGAATCAATAGATTCTTGTGGGAGACCTGCAAATAACGGTGTGTTAATCATGCCGGGGGCAATAGTGTTCACTCGAATACCAATCTTCGCTAAATCACGCGCAATCGGCAGCGTCATGCCAACAATGCCACCTTTTGTCGCACTGTAAGCGGCCTGACCCATTTGGCCCTCATACGCAGCCACCGATGCTGTGTTAATGATCACGCCACGACCCATATACTCATCCACAGGCTCGTTGTGCTGCATACGAACGGCACAGAGACGAAGCACGTTAAAGGTGCCCGTAAGGTTCACGGCAATCACTTTGTCCCAAAGATCCAACGGGAACGCACCGTCTCTGCCTACGGTCTTCGCCGCATTAGCAATCCCTGCGCAATTAACAACCGCATAGATTGCACCAAATTTTTCAATTCCGGAGTCAACCCCGGCTTGAACAGACGCCTCGTCGGCGACATTGACCTGCGCAAAGTGGCAACGATCAGCGCCCATTTCCTCAACCATAGCCGCACCCGCCTCGGCGTTAAGGTCGAAAATAATGATATTGCCACCGTCAGCATAAATCCGTCGCGCTACTGCTTGACCAATACCCGATGCACCGCCGGTAACAACGGCAGCTCTTCCTGAAATATCCATAACAATCCTCTGTAAAATGACTTGGTGTCAGGCAATCCCGACAACGTGATGCGTATTTTCTCCGGAGGGTTCAATAAGCACCCTCTCCCCAATTGGCTCGCCCTCGATGAACAGATCTGCGAGGTCGCCTTGCTCGATCAACGAGCCTGCAATAACGCGTTGACCTTCGCCATTAATCGCCAGGACCGCCAGCCACTGCCCTTCGGGTATCGATTTTATGATGAACGTTTCAATCACAGCAGCGCCGCTGAATTCTGAGGCAAGCGCAATACTATTTCCACCTTCTTTGAAGCCCAGCTCATGACTGAGCGGGTCGATCGCTCCCGGCGAACGACTGTAGACGCCCACCGCGTGTTTAGACAGGTGACCCCCTAATGCACCGACAAGTACATCGCTATAGCGTCCGCTTTGAAGGCTGGTCACTGCACTGGCAATACCATGCATCGAATAGTTATTGCCCGGACCGCCAAAAAACGGCAGTCCACCCGTCAAGCTGGTCGGGCGATGATCATCGACATCGATCCCCAACGCTTCCATGGCTTCGATAATGGCCACTGGAAAGCAGCTGTACAGATCGAATGCATCAATATCGGCAGCCTCCAGCCCGGCCCTCTCAAGCGCCTTTGCATAACTCCAGCGAAGCGCCGGTGACGTCGACAAGTCCTCTCGCTCTAACAATGCACGTTCTGTAGCCTCAGCAAAGCCTCTCAGAAAAACAGCACTCTCCTGCACGCCAAGCTCTGCCGCCAGAGCGTAGCTCATGACCACCACGGCTGCAGACTGGTTGACCCCATCCTTGGCTACCATTGATTTGAGGTGTGGATCGCCGACGGCTCGATTTCGGTCAGAAAGCACGCTAATTTCAGTGGCCAGTGGTACTCGCTCAAACATTGCAAATGGGTTGACTCGCGCAACTTCGGCCAGCGGCGCTAGTACCTGGCCCAAATAAGATCGGTAATCCGCGCGCGCAAGACCACGACTATGGCGCTTTCGATGTTCTATCAGCGGGTAAATATCAATCGGCGCAATGACCTTATGTGCGGCGAGCGCTGGAACAAACTGATCTTCAAGCCCCATGCCGTCGTCAGACGACTCGCCCACCGGACTTGCTGACCAATCGAGTGTCTCTCCCGATCGCTGATGCGCTCGCATCGTCCCAATGGCCTCTGCTCCGCAAAGCACCACCATTTGAGCGTCGCCACGCGCAATCGCACTGCACGCCTTGGCCGTGTATTGCTGTGGGCTTTGCCCCCCAGCAGTCGCATATCGCGCATGCACGTGTCCTAAATTAGCTTTATTAGCGACCGACCGGGCAAACTGATCACTAAATCCAAACGGCGCGAGCAGTGGCTTAATTCGGTCCGGTACCGAATCAACAAACGTCCGCATCACCATGACTTGATCCACGTGCTGCTCAACGTCTGAGACGCCCAGTGAGTTCAAGGCCTCTTTAACCGCCTCTGCGGCGAGCGCCACGGGGCCCAACCGACGATGCTGCGGACCGAGCCGATCCACCACCTGACTTGCCGCAACCAGCACGGGCATATTGTCCTCGATCTGCACTACTGCTGACCTCCCACAGATATACACATATTCCAAAATTGTCGCGCATTTAGTGACGCGCCGCCCACCAATAAGCCATTAACCTCGGGGTGTTCGGTAAATTGGGTGCAGTTCTCGGGGTTAACACTACCGCCGTACAACACGGGAACATCCACTGCAAATACGCGATCGAGGGTTCGTTTAATATGGCGATGCATCGCAACCACATCGTTTGGTGATGCCGATTCGCCAGATCCAATAGCCCAAACCGGCTCATAAGCAATGATCGGCGCAGTATTTAAGCCCCCACAGGACTCCGTAATCTGTTCCGCAATGACCGACTCGGCACAACCTGATTCTCGCTCACGCAATGACTCACCAACGCAGACAATGGGTCTAAGCCCCTCTGCCTCCAAGCGCGACGCTTTCCGAGCAATCACGGCGTTCGTCTCATTGTGACCCGACCGTCTCTCGGAATGACCGACAATCCCGTAGCGACATCCCAAAGCCTTCAGCATCGCAGCCGATACCTCTCCCGTATGGGCGCCCGGCAAATGAATCGACACGTCTTGCCCGCAAAGCGATGTACCTAATAGACCGGCGGCGTGATGCAAAAATATCGCGGGTGGCGCAACCACGACATCGGCAGTGGTCACTGCGGGGCAATCATTCCAATCACACTCGAACACTCGTACGGCATCGAGGTCGACGGCCATTTTCCAGTTGGCGACTATCAACTTTGGTATCATTCGACTTTTCTCATCGCGGCGTTAGCGGACAAAGCGCTGTTGACTAGACTTGTCCTTATTGTCGCTCAAGGTGAACAGGAATCGTGAAATTTTCAAACTACGCTGAACATTACAGTAGCCAAAGCGGGATCGTCCAGCTCATGGAAGATTTGTCGATAGCCACACCGCCTGGTCAGACCACTTTTCCTCTGGGCGGGGGTAATCCCGCGCACATTCACGAGGTTCAGGAAGCACTCAGAGAGAGCGCCCGAGCCTTAACAGACAGTCGATCGCGCTTTGCCAGCATGATCGGTGACTACGATGCCCCTCAGGGCCATGAAAAATTTAGGTGCGCACTGGCCGCAGAGCTGTCGAACCTGTTCGGACGTCCGATTGGCTCGGAGAATATCGCGATTACCAATGGCAGTCAGGCGAGCTTTGAGATTTTGTTTAATTCTCTGGCAGGTCGCTTTGACGACGACACCTGGCGTGAAATAGCACTGCCCATTGCCCCGGAATACGTGGGATATAACGACATGTCGAGGCAATCGCATTCGATCCTGCGTGCGTCGGCCGCACAGATCGACCTCCTGTCAGACCAACAATTCAAGTATCGCGTCGATACTTCAGCATTTTCCGTTAACCCGGCCACTACGGGCGCGGTCTGCTTGTCTCGCCCGACCAACCCCTCCGGAAACGTGATCTCGGACGAGGAGCTCGCGCGCGTCGCTGCGCAATGCCGAGACGCGGGCGTCCCGCTCATTATTGACAGTGCTTATGGACTGCCCTTCCCCGGAATGATCTACACCGAGGCCACCCCTTTTTGGGACGAAAACACAATTTTATGCTTAAGCTTGTCCAAATTGGGGTTGCCTGGCGTTCGGACGGGCATTGTCGTGGCAGACACCGCAGTGACTCAACTGATTCGCAATGCAAACGCTATTAATGGTCTTGCGCCTGCGCGCACCGGGCCGGAGCTTCTATTGCCACTTATTGAACGTCGGCAGTTATCCGACCTGTGTGAGCGTGTCATCAAGCCTCACTACCTCGCAAAACAGCAACGCGCCATTGACACCATGTTGACAGCGGCTCACGACCTGCCGGTTCGGATTCACAAGCCCGACGGTGCCATGTTTCTTTGGACATGGTTTGAGGATTTACCCGGTGGCACTGATGAACTTTACCGACGCGGGGTCGCTGAAGGCATTATCACCGTGCCCGGCCGACACTTTTTTCAGGGACTTGAGTCCTCCTGGCAACATGCACGGGAATGCCTACGAATAAACTATGCCGGTGAGCCAGAAGTGGTCTGCGAGGGCATAGAACGCCTTGTAAACATTGCCCGGCGCCAATACCGAGGCGCATCATGAATCCATCGACATCTGTATAACTTCTGGTGGCGTGTCATCTCATTCGCCAGTGACCTGAACGGGTCGAAGGCTCGGACAGGGTCAAAAAGGTCGCACGCGGCTCTAATCTGAAGGCATCTTCATCTCGTTAACTGCAATGCCAACCAATTGATCCAGCATGCGTTGTGGTTTGCGGTCGACGCCTAGCCATGACCCAGTCGGCTCAGTATGATCCACGCTCTTAGTTTACGGAACGAGTCACTGCCATGCGCGTAGCCCTTGTGATAGGAAGCCATCGAAAAGATTCTCAAAGTGCAAAGGTTGGACGCTTCTTACAAGAGCAGATTCAGGCACTGGGTGATCACGAGTGTTGGACCTGTGACCTTGGCAAAGACCCTCTGCCCCTGTGGGATGAGGACATTGGGACCGATGCTCCCCACTGGCATGCACTGGATGCGATAAACAAAAACCTAGGGCAAACAGACGCGCTGATCGTGGTTGCGCCGGAGTGGCACGGCATGGTTCCCGCCGCTTTAAAAAACTTCTTTTTGGTCTGCGGTGCAGGCGGAACATTGGCCCATAAGCCTGCGTTAGCCGTAGGCGTATCGGCCGGACCTGGCGGCTCCTACCCGATTAATGAGTTACGAACGAGCAGTTACAAAAACAACCGTCTTTGCTACTTGCCAGAGCACCTAATTGTCCGCAACTGCATGATCGTCATGAATGAGAGCGAAACAGACAACGACACGGAAGAGCACAGCTATGTGTCGGAGCGCAGCGCCTACTGCGTCAGGCAACTGCTCGCTTACGGCGTGGCATTAGCACAGGTACGAGCGTCGGGTGCCGCTGACTTGGATGCCTACCCCAACGGGATGTAAGTTAGGCCAGACGCTGGTAGCCACCACTGAAAAACACCAGTGGCTCGCCTTCTGAGTGTGTCAGTGCGGTGACCTCGCCGACAATAATGTGGTGGTCACCCCCCTGATGAAGCGCTGTGAGCCGACACGACAAGGTGGCGAGCGCATCTTTGACCAGAGGCACACCGGCGTCGTCGACAATTCTGTCCGCAACATCCATTTCGTGGGCCAACGAACGCGCGTAACGATCAGACAGTGCTTGTTGAGAGCTTTTTAGTATCGAAATACCATACCGCTCGCACTCCGTGAACTCTTTAAAACACTCCGACGTGTTTTGAATGCTCCACAACACAAGGGCAGGATCTAGGGACACAGCGGCAAACGAATTCACCGTCATACCGATCGAACGGTGGTCAGACGTTTGTGTGGTCAAAATACAAACCCCGGTAGCGAATTGCCCCAAGGTGTTCCGTAGCGCGCGCGTATCCAAGTTATACCCCCAATAGCTCGAGCGGAGATTAACACAGCGAATCGCATCGAGACGTAATTGCTTTGGCTTAGTGCGGACAGAGGCAAGACATTTTGGTCCCGTCGTCAGCGCGCATGAGCCCGCTTACTCCCATTCTCTAGCGACGCACCGCTGAGTCACACGTCATCTCAGGTTCATGACTCGCAATCGTCCGTGTCACGCCAGTTGACAGCACACGACAAGAATCTAAGCTGTACGGCGACGCCAATTGGAGAGTGCTAATGACCAACCCACTGCGGAGCTTGAACCACGGCCTGTGCGACGAGCTGAATATGCTGAGGGATACGACTCGGAACTTTGTACTCAAGGAATTAGCACCCATTGCAGACGAAGTCGATCGATCCAATGACTTCCCACATCACCTATGGCGAAAAATGGGAGCACTCGGACTACTTGGCATTACAGTCGATGAGCGTTTCGGCGGCTCAGCAATGGGGTATCTCGCTCACATCATCGTTCTTGAGGAGATCAGTAGAGCCTCCGCATCAGTCGGATTGTCTTACGGTGCGCACTCTAATCTGTGCGTCAATCAAATCCATCGCAACGGGTCGGAGAGTCAGAAAGAGAAATACCTCCCCGACTTATGTTCCGGTGCCAAGGTCGGTGCGCTCGCCATGAGCGAACCTAACGCCGGTTCTGACGTCGTGAGCATGGCGCTCAGGGCTGATCGTAAGGACGATCACTATATTTTGAACGGCACGAAAATGTGGATCACCAACGGTCCCGATGCGGACACCTACGTCATTTACGCAAAAACTGACGCCGAAGCGGGCTCGCGGGGGATTACCGCCTTTATTGTCGAGCGCGATTATCCCGGCTTCACCCAAGGCAAAAAGCTCGACAAGCTTGGTATGAGAGGCTCAAACACGGCAGAATTAATTTTTCAGAACTGCCCCGTGCCCGCTGAGAACGTGCTGGGCGAGGTCAACGCAGGCGTTGCGGTATTGATGTCGGGACTCGATTATGAGCGCGCCGTCCTTTCCGCGGGTCCGGTTGGCATCATGCAAGCGTGCATGGATGTCGTCGTGCCCTACGTTCACGAGCGCAAGCAGTTCGAGCAGCCGATCGGGGAGTTTCAGCTGATTCAGGGTAAGTTAGCCGACATGTACGCGTCCACGGCCGCTTGCCGAGCCTATCTCTACGAGGTGGGACGCGCGCTAGATCGTGGAGAGGACAGTCGGAAGGATGCGGCGGCCGTGATTCTTTACACTGCAGAGGCTGCCACAAAATCAGCCTTGGATGCGATTCAAGTCCTTGGCGGAAACGGCTACACCATGGACTACCCCACCGGACGCTTTTTGAGAGATGCGAAGCTTTACGAAATCGGCGCGGGAACCTCCGAGGTTCGCAGGATGCTGATTGGCCGCGAGATCTTCCAAGAAACAGCATAGCCTCCACAAAAGGGGGATTGTTCCTCGGCGCTTACCCCCCTACTCTTAGATCATAAACCTGCATGTCACGGACATGCTTATTTGGCTCTACCGGGGAACGATGATGGGCGGCACTACACGCTGGACTAAACTCAATTGGGAGGATCCCTTTGAGCTCGACATACAGCTAACCGATACGCAGCGAATGGTGCAGGGGTCTGCACGTGAATACGCGCAAACAAAGCTTGCGCCTCGCGTCACCTCTGCGTTCGCTGACGAGCGCATGGATGTTGAGATTTTTCGGGAGATGGGTGATGTCGGTTTGCTCGGTTCAACCATTTCCGGCTACGGCTGTCCGGGCGTTGATTACGTTTGTTATGGACTCGTTGCACGCGAGATAGAGCGCGTCGATTCAGGCTATCGGTCGATGATGAGCGTCCAGTCGTCCTTGGTCATGTACCCTATTTTCGCTTACGGAACCGAAGCACAGCGGGAACGTTACCTACCGGGTCTTGCCACTGGCGAGTTGATCGGCTGCTTCGGCTTAACCGAACCTGATCACGGGTCTGACCCCGGCGGCATGAAAACACGTGCCCGTGCAGTGGAAGGTGGTTACCGACTTACTGGTTCAAAAATGTGGATCAGCAATAGCCCGATCGCCGACGTTTTTGTCGTTTGGGCGAAAACCGACGATGGCGTGATACGCGGCTTCGTCTTAGAAAAAGGCATGGAGGGCCTCAGCGCACCCAAAATCGAAGGCAAACTGGCTCTGAGAGCGTCGATAACTGGAGAGATTGTCATGGACAACGTCTTCGTCCCTGCCGAAAACCATCTGCCCAATACCGAGGGACTTAAAGGCCCCTTTGGTTGCCTAAATAACGCTCGGTTTGGCATCGCTTGGGGCGCATTGGGCGCAGCAGAAACGTGCTGGCAAACCGCTCGCCAATACACACTCGATCGTCAACAGTTCGATGTGCCGCTCGCAAGCAAACAAATCATTCAGCTAAAGTTGGCGAATATGCAGACTGAGGTGTCGATTGGCCTACAGGCATGCCATCGCGCAGGCGTGATGATGAGCGAAGGTGCCATATCGCCGGACCTAATTAGTTTGATCAAACGCAACTCTTGCGGTAAGGCACTGCAAATTGCGCGCGATGCACGTGACATGCTGGGGGGCAACGGTATTTCAGGCGATTTCCCTGTGATTAGGCACATGCTTAATTTGGAAGTTGTGAACACTTACGAGGGCACGCATGACGTTCATGCGTTAATATTAGGCCGAAGCCAGACTGGCATTTCCGCTTTTTAAGGAGTTTTTGTGTCCCCCTCTGATGTGTCTACTATCGATGATGTCCGCATCGATGGTATCAACGACCTCGTGGCGCCAAACGAGATTATCGACCAGTATCCCGTCTCCCCCGAAACCACGGCACTCATTCAGTCGACTCGACGAAAAATCGGCAACATTATGCGCGGTGAAGATAAGCGCTTGCTGGTCGTTATCGGGCCTTGCTCAATTCATGATGCAGACGCCGCAATCGAGTATGCACAACGCTTACAGCACGTGCGTAGCCAGCACGCCGACAAACTCGAAATTGTCATGCGCACCTACTTTGAAAAACCCCGAACCAGCTTGGGTTGGAAGGGCTATATCAATGACCCGTTCCTCGACGGGAGTTTCCGAATTAATGAAGGTCTAGCGCTGGCTCGCAAGCTCTTGCTGACCATCAATGACATGGGCATTCCAACGGCCGGTGAATTTCTTGACGCAATCTCTCCACAATACGTCGCTGATCTAATGTCTTGGGGCGCCATTGGTGCACGAACAACGGAGAGCCAAAACCATCGGCAACTCGCGTCGGGACTGTCCTGCCCTGTTGGATTTAAAAACGGGACCGAAGGTAATGTGCAAATTGCGGTCGATGCAATCAGAGCCGCTGGCGCCAGTCACCACTTCCTGTCAGTCACAAAGACGGGGTCTGCAGCCATTGTCAAAACCGCTGGGAACGCGGACTGCCACCTCATTCTTCGAGGGGGCTTAAAGCCTAATTACGATGCGACCAGTGTGCGCGAAGCCGAACTGCTGCTTGAAAATGCAGGTCTCTGCACCGGGTTAATGGTCGATTGCAGTCACGCAAACAGCCAAAAAGATCACGCGAAGCAAATTAGCGTTTGCCAGAGCATCGTTGACCAGCGACGCGGAGGTGCCTCATCGATTCGTGGTGTGATGATTGAAAGTCATCTTGTGGGTGGTAACCAACCGATCGCGGCTACGGGCGATCTTACCTACGGCAAAAGCATCACCGACGCCTGCCTCGGATGGGCCGACAGTGAGATGCTTTTGGATGCACTCGCTGACGGTTAAGTCAGCGCGGCAAGTAAGGACTCGTGGCGCCAAGCAGATGTGCGGGCCACTAACGTTGCTCAGCCTTTGTGCACTGAGCATTGCGCCCTCTAAACGCTACGGATAATCGGGCGACACGATCGGTGTATCACTCGCGTCTGACTCAATAAGTTCAATAATAGGCTGGTTAAACCCGCGCTTAAGACCCGCCAATGAGCGTCGGTTCTTACCCATCATGGGCGCGGCAATTTCAAGTGCTTTCGCCTCGAGGGCTTCCAAGTCGGCGACGGCATCGACAACATCCAGCTCGAGTGCTCGTGTCGCTGTGAGACGCTCGCCTGTCAGTAGTGCCGCCCTGATGGCCATTGGACTCAACTTACTGCACACCAACTCGTTCATTCGAACCGTCAGTGTCATATTGAGATCGACCTCGGGAAGACAGAAAAACCCCCGATCTTCACGCATCACTCGATAGTCAGACGCCAGGGCAATCATGGCCCCCAAGCCAAAGGCGTGACCGGTCATGACAGAGACTACCGGTATTGGTGCGTCCAAAAGCCGCACTAAGACACGCATGCAGAGCTCTGGAAACTGCTTATCGCCAGAGGCCATAAGGTATTCCAAGTCCAAACCTTGGCTGAAATTTTTCCCCTCGCCTGCAAGCAATAAAATCTGACACTCCTCATCCGCAATGGCGGCCGAGACAGCGTCATCGAACTGCCCCAAAGTCTCAGGGTTAAAACGCCCTTCTCCCAAAAACACATGACGATGAATCGCTGGCATAGCGTGGTCTCTTCTGAGGAATTTGTGGTGACAAATAGTACAGGACGCTCGCCTAATTGAGATAAACTTATGTCACTTTTAATCAGACTGGACATCATCATGAGCAAGCTCGACCAATTGGCCGCAATGAGCATCGTCGTTGCTGACACCGGAGACATTGATGCTATCGCAACGCTCAAACCAGTCGACGCCACAACCAATCCGTCGTTGCTTCTGAAAGCCGCGGGACTTAAGCGCTTTGACAGCGATGTCGCTTCGCTAAAAGGCACGGAGAACGCCGCAGATGAGTTCGCGGTCAGAGTAGGCTCGCAAATCGTCTCACTCGTACCGGGCGTCATCAGTACTGAAGTCGACGCACGGCTCTCATTCAATACCACAGCGACCGTCGCAAAAGCCGAAGCGCTCATCGAGCGTTACGCGAAGGCTGGCGTCGATTCCAGTCGAGTTCTTATTAAAATAGCGTCGACTTGGGAAGGTATTCGTGCGGCCGCTGAACTGGAAAAGCGCGGCATTCACTGCAACCTGACCTTGCTCTTTGGCTTTGAGCAAGCAAAGGCGTGTGCCGATGCCGGGGTATTTCTTATCTCGCCCTTTGTTGGCCGAATTACAGATTGGTACAAGGCCAACACAGACGTCAGTATTGAGACGCCCTTGCAGGATCCGGGCGTACAGTCGGTACACCGAATTTATGATCACTACAAAACACACGGCTACAACACCGTTGTCATGGGCGCAAGCTTCAGGAACACCGGGCAAATTGAAGCCTTAGCCGGCTGCGACAGGCTGACCATCGCACCCAACCTTCTTGCCGAACTTGGGGCGGCCGACGGACCACTCGAGCGACAGCTAACCGACGTCTCCGCGACGAGCGCTGCAGCTACTGCCATTACCGAGGCTGAGTTTCGGTTTGACCACAACGAGAGCGCGATGGCGAGTGAGAAACTCGCCGACGGCATCCGCCGGTTTGTCGCAGACCAACGACAGTTAGAGACTGCGCTGTCCTGAGGCTCGGCGGCCTCGCCCGTAGACGTATCTATTTAAAAGCGGCTGGACGCTTCTCAAAGAATGCGGCGACTGCTTCCAGTTGATTCGGCTTATAGATAATACCGGTCTGCTCTACTGACTCAGCGGTGAGCAACTCGGCATCTGTTGCGTCGCTCATGTGGTTAGAGAGACGTTTCGCACTTCGAATAGCATCAGGATTCTTTGTCGCTATCGTTTTCGCAAGCGACAGTGCTCTAGCCAGTGGATCGTCATTTGTCTCGGTCGCAAATCCAAACTGCTGAGCCTCGCTGCCGGAGAAAATTTCGTTGGTGTAGACCAGACGTCTTAAAATATCGTCTCGAACATTGCCACGCCAAAGGGGATAGCCTGACATATCGGGGACGAGACCCCAGCGCATTTCCATGACCGCACATTGCGTGTCGGGGTGAATGATTTTGACATCGGCACCGGCCATGAGCTGCATCCCCCCGCCAAAGCAGATGCCGTGCACGGCGGCAATGACGGGCACAGGCAGCTGTCGCCAACCCCAGCCCATTTGCTGAACGAAATTCGCTTTCTCGTGGGTTCTTGGGAGCAAATCAGTAGGACCGTCCTCGCTCACACCAAAACTTGACACATCTAAGCCGGCGCAAAAGGCATTGCCCTCGCCGCTTAACACAATGACACGAATTGAAGAATTATCGCTCAGTGTCTCAATTGTCGAGAGAACAGCGTCAAACATCGCCGGATCAAGCGCATTCATTTTCTCGGCTCGGTTTAACCGAACGTGGCAGACACCCTCTTCTATCGAGACTAAAACTCGTTCTGACACAACTCCACACCTCATCTAATTAATACACCCAGGAAGGATAATATTGTCGCGTATCGGCGGCAATGCACTTCAGCAATAGGCGTTATAGGGTGTTTTTACAAACGAAATAACCACTACACTTTGCGTCGCTATTTTCATCTGACAGGGACGGTGTTTTGGAAAAAACACACCGGCTGCTTTGTTTGCATTGGTGCAATCACAGCGTTACTGTCAGCAAACGATAAGACACCACGAGACCACTATGAATTCGATTGCAGAAATCAATCCATCGATAGCCGCGTCTGTCGAACAAGCCCAAGCCATTCAAGCGTCTATGCAAATGAAGCTTGATGAAATGCGCCGTGCTCATCTGAAAAATGCGAACCCTACATTTGCTGAGCGCAAGCACGATTTACTGCAACTCAAGCGGTTAATCGGCGAAAATACAGAGGCGATTACACAGGCAATTTCACAAGATTACGGGCACCGCTCGGAACACGAAACGATGTTTGCCGAGTTCATCGGTACGGGTGGCTCGATCACTGACATTCTGAAAAATCTCAAGCGTTGGATGAAGCCGGAAAAGCGTCACGTCGACCAGAGCATGTTCCCGTTCGCAACGAATACGGTGATCCCCCAGCCACTGGGCGTCATGGGTTTAATTGTGCCTTGGAACTTTCCCGTGTTTCTGGCTGTTTCACAAATAGCGACAGCATTTGGTGCGGGCAACCGCGCTATGGTTAAAATGTCAGAGAACAGTCGGCATCTGACACGCCTACTCCAAGAGCTATCACCCCAATATTTACCCGAGGACAAACTCTTCTTTATTGAGGAGACCGGTGGTGTGGGTATCGAGTTTTCAAAACTCGCGTTTGATCTCATTATATTTACGGGTTCGGGCGCCACGGGCAAAAAAGTAATGGCCTCCGCAGCGCAGAACTTAACGCCGGTGATCTTGGAGCTCGGCGGCAAGTCCCCAGCGATTATCGATCCTGACTATGACCTCGCCAAAGCGGCTGAGCGAATTATGTTTGCCAAGCAGTTTAACGCCGGACAAATTTGCGTAAACGTGGACTACGTCTTAGTGCATAGGTCTCAGGCTGACGAGTTCATCGAGCATTGCAGTCAATGGCTTAAAGACACAGTCCCCACGATCAACAGCGATGACTACACATCGATGATTGACCAGCGCGCCTACGACCGCATGATGGCCACCCTTGACGATGCACGCAGCCATGGTGCACGAGTCATTAATCCAACCGGTGAAGAGCCCAATCCCGACACGCGAAAAGTACCGGTACAGTTCGTGGTCGATACCTCTCCCGAGATGATTATTCGAAACAGAGAAACCTTCGGACCGCTGCTGATGATTGTGACCTACGAGACGCCAGAAGACGTCATCAATCACGTCAATTCAGGTGATCGGCCGCTGGCGATGTACCCGTTTACCCGCAATAAAAAGCTGTCTGATCTCTACATCAATCAGATTATGTCTGGTGGCGTCAGTATCAATGATGCGTTACTTCACGTGTCGCAGCATGACCTGCCATTTGGTGGTGTTGGTGGCAGTGGCATGGGGCACTACCACAGCAAAGAAGGCTTTACGTCGTGCTCGAAACTACGTCCGGTCTTCCACCAAGCGAACTTTACAATGAACAAGTTCCTTGCGCCGCCCTATACCGGTTATAAAGATAAGATGTACCGCTTTCTAACCAAGAAAAGCATGAAGTAACTGCTAGAAAAAAGCCCCTAACGGGGCTTTTTTTTGACCTGATAAAAACCCACTCGTTACCAATAGCCCGCATAGATCAGTACTAAAATCAGGGAGACCGCAATCGCTGATACATTAAACCCCTGAGTCGTTCCAAACTGAATATCACTAAGAAGGACAGGCTGACCCGCCTCAGGCTCACGTGTCAACAGCGCAACGACCACCCCAAGCGCGACATTGATCAAGAAAACCAACCAAATACGAAGTACAAACGGCAAATCGGGCATTGCGACTTTCAGCGCCAAACTGGCCACCACTGAACCAATCAGAACGGCATAGGCACTAGCCTCGTTGGCACGCTGGAAGAAAAAGCCCAGCAGAAAAATCGTCACCACGCCCGGTGCAATGAACCCTGTGTATTCCTGAATTGTCTGGAAGGCGCTTTCCATCCCGCCGAGGAAGGGTCGAGCCAAGACGAGTGCAATGACCATTGCCGCAAGGGCCACTCCGCGTCCCACCATGACGTAATGCGACTCATCACGTGCTTCACCCACGTACTGCCGATAAATATCCATGGTAAAGATGGTCGAGATCGAGTTCATCATTGATGCAAGCGATGAGACTATTGCGGCAATTAGTGCGGCAAAAACCAGTCCTCGAAGCCCGGCAGGCGCCAGCTTCATCAACTCACCGTAAGTCCGGTCCGGCTGACTATTGAGCACATTCGCCGCTAGCGCTGCGTCCTGCGCTAGCACCAGCGCGGCAATACCTGGAACCACGACAATCAAAGGGATGAGCAGTTTCAGAAATGCGGCAAATGCCAAGCCCTTTTGTGCTTCAGCAAGACTCTCCGCACCCAAGGCTCGCTGGATAATGTATTGGTTGAACCCCCAGTATGAAAAATGCAGCACCCACAGGCCACCCAGCAAGGTCCAAATGCCGGGCAGATCGCGATAATTCGGATGTGCCTCGTCTAAGATCATTTTAAAATGCCCGGGAACTTCCGCGCCCAAGCGCGTCAAACCGGCCAGAGCGCCCTGCCCGGAGCTCACCGCATCCAGCGCAAGCCACGTAATGGCAAAACCACCCAGAATCAATATCACAACCTGAATAATGTCAGTCAGCGCAACCGCCTTTAAACCGCCGTTCAGCGAGTACAGCACTGCAAATGCGGCCAGACTGATCATGGCCGTCATGACGTTCAAGCCCGTCAGGCTCTCTATAGCGAGACCACCCAGCCAAAGGACCGCCGTTAAGTTGACCGCCGTGTAAAGCACAATCCAGTAAAACGACATGAGCGACTTAACACCGGTGCCGTAGCGCGTCTGCAGAAACTGCGGCATGGTGTAAATTTCGCGCTTGAGAAAAATCGGGAGGAAATATTTAGCCACGATCAGCAATACGATAGCGGCTTGCCACTCATAAGCGGCAATGGCAAGACCGACTACATAACCTTGCCCCGACTGACCAATAATCTGCTCGGCTGAAATATTGGCGGCAATCAGAGACGCACCAATCGCCCACCAAGGGAGCGTCCTTCCCGCGAGGAAGTAATCCTCTGTCGTTTTTGCTTTGCCCGTATCTCGCGAGACCCATTGCGCCAAGCTAAAGAGTCCAACGGCGTAAATGGCCACAATCACGATATCAATAGTTGTCATGAAGCTATCCTTTTATTGTTTTTTTTTCGTCGCCTTAGTTCAGCAACGCTGTGTCATTGACCAAGTCAGCACACGACACAATAGAGCGAATCGCGGGTGCCGTCGCCAGTTTGATTTCAGTAATATCCACCGTTAAGTCACCCGCGGTCGCCATTACAAAGGCCGTATTGACCTGCTCAAGTGACAGTCCAGCATCGGCAAAGCACGCGGTCGGGATCGCCTTTCGTGTCCATTCGCCCAACGGTGCATCGAGCAGTACTTTCGTAAAAGTCACCTCGCCCGAACACGGGTATTTGCAATCCATACGAAGTGTCGTGGTCGCCGTCGGCTGCTCCACGACTCGGAATTCGACCACCAACGCACCTCCGGCCTCGTTAAGATCGGTTAAATCAGTGGGGTACTCTGACTGCATATAAATCAGTGAAAGATCTCCACCCGATTCGGCAAAGGTGAAGCGCCGACTGTCTTCCTGCACCACTCGGTCAACTGCTCTGACTACAACACTGCCGCTAGAGGACTGGGCAATGCTCGATGTCACTTCAACAGTCCAGTCGCTTTTGTCGCCGGTAAACAGCTTCCAAGACCCACGAGGCCCGCCTTTAAAGACCTCTTGGTCCAAACTGTTGTCAGCACCGATAAGTTCTTCTGAGAGTGCAGACCACAATGGCGCCTGCGTTACTGACAAACCATAGCCAATCGGAAATGCGAACTCGTCAACCGGCATATCACGATCTGCAGCATTGACGTCCAGCGCAGGCCACGGCATCGGCAGCGTACCCACAAAGTCAAACTGCACTGCATCGTTGGCGTCTCTGAGCAACACGTCAGCAATACCCTCACCCTCTGTGCCTGGCAACCACGAAACCACAAACGCATCACTCTGATTGAGCAGGTCGTTTATCCACATGGGACGACCCGTCAGAAACACAGCGACGACCGGAATGCCTTTTTCGACCAGCGCGTTAATGAGTTTACGTTCACCGCGCTTGTCATACCAAGCAACCGTGTATGCGTCTCCCTGCATCTCAGCATAGGGGGTTTCTCCAAACACCACGACAGCGGCATCGATATCGGCATCGGCATTAATGTCGCGGACAACGCGCCCCCCTGCCGCACTCACCTGACGCTCAATGCCGTCAAGAATCGAAGTGCCGCCGGGAAAATCGCTGTTGCTGTTACCCGTACCTTGCCAACTGACGGACCAGCCACCACTTTGCTGCCCAATATTGTCGGCTCCCGGACCCGCTACCAAGTAGGTTCCGCTTGGCGAAAGCGGTAGCCGTTGATTCTCATTTTTTAGCAACACCTGAGACTTTCTGACCGCTTCTCGCGCAATACCACGGTGATCTGGGTGGCCAATTTGGTCCTGGTACTTCGCCGCGAGTGACGATGGGAGCCCGCGGTTAAAAAGCCCCGCCCTGATTTTCATGGTTAAAATATTTCTAACGGCTTGATCGATACGTGTCGCGGGAATTTCGCCGGACTTCGCCTGCGCAAGCGTGTTGTGGTAGAGCGACTTCCAATCAGTCGGGACCATCAGCATATCAACCCCTGCATTAACCGCTTGGGCGCAATCATCATTTGTGCACCCCTTCACTTCACCCACACCGTGCCAGTCGCTGACCACCATTCCCTCAAAACCCATCTCGTCTCTAAGGAGATCAGTGAGAATGCCCTTGTTACCGTGAATTTTCTCCCCGTACCAACTATTAAAAGAGGCCATCACGCTCATGACGTCTTGGTCTATCGCTTCGACATAGCCCTGTCCATGAATCGCCACCAACTCGTCCAAGGGCATACTCGTGTCGCCGCGATCATCCCCTCGCAGTGTCCCACCGTCGCCAATAAAGTGCTTTGCCGTTGATGCAATCCCTTCCGCCTGCATGGCGGTGACAATGGGTGCCACGAACGACGCCGCAATCGCGGGATCGGAACTAAATGATTCGTAAGTTCTTCCCCAGCGCGCGTCTTTGGCCACAGCGACTGTGGGCGCAAAGATCCAGTCGATGCCCGTAGCTTTGACCTCACGTGCTGTCGCGCCAATAATCTGACTGACAAGCTCCGGATCTCTTGTCGCACCCAAACCAATATTGTGCGGGAACAAGGTGGCGCCCATGACGTTATTGTGCCCGTGCACAGCATCAGTGCCCCAGATAATCGGGATGCCCGAACCACCCCCGCGGGTATCGACAGACGCCGAGTAGTAAGCGTCTGCAAGCTCGACCCAGTCCTGAACTGAGGCGTATTTGTTTTCCTGAGGAAATGCCCCGCCCCCATTGAGCACACTGCCCAAGCCATATTCGAATACGTCTTGGGGAGTCACGTCGCGGATCTCGCCCTGAATCATTTGCGCTACTTTTTGCTCGAGCGTCATATTGGACACAATGTCATCGACACAGACCCTGCGCTCTGTCTTTCCTTCTGCGCGCGCCGCGCAGGAGAGGTCCAAACGCTTATTGGGGACTGGCGATTCACATCCCACCAACACGGCCGCGCCGACAGTAACAGCTGCCGCAACACTCTTTAAATGCACTCTTTTCCCCTAATTACCCTGATATCATGTGTGGTTGAAATCATCGCCTACTTGCGACGCATCTCACCTAAGCTTTGTGTCGCCACGCTTCTGTGGCGTGGTTGTCGTTCTCTATGAGCAAAATTACTGCGACATCGGATATCGATGCACGGGCTTTGCGACAATAAGGTCAAATAAAGAGGTCAAATGGACATGCGATAGGCAAGCACCGACCTAGCAATGATAAGGCGTCGCGAGGCCCTTATTATATGGGGATAACACCAACGCTGTCGCGTCAGATTTAAAAGGGTGCGTAGTGTTTCCCATTTACCGCACCGACGTCCCGACTTATCTCAAGGTCCCTGTCCTACCGCAGGCGCTCGTGGGATGTTAGCGTCTGCAAATTATTTCAAACTAATAACTAGTCGGGGTTACTCCAAACATGGATCGTCACTTGTTTGCTAAAAAACGCGTATCACTCGCGGTATCAGTTGCGCTAGGCGCAGTCGCCGCTGCACCAGTTGCGGCGCAAGAGAGCGACAGCGCTAACAGTCAAATCATGGAAGAGGTCGTGGTCACCGGTATTCGATCAAGCCTCAAGCGTGCGATGGACACCAAGCGAGACGCCACGGGTGTTGTGGATGCTATTACCGCCGAAGATATTGGTGACTTCCCTGATACTAACCTTGCCGAAGCGCTTCAGCGTATTACAGGTGTAGCCATTGACCGCGACCGTGGTGAAGGCGCACGAGTCACCGTTCGTGGTTTCGGAGCCGACTTCAACTTAGTCACACTCAATGGCCGACAGATGCCAACTCACGGCGGTTTGGGTCGGTCTTTCGACTTTGGTGATATCGCGTCCGAAAGCGTTTCGGGCGTTGAAGTCTATAAGACGGCTCAAGCCAGTGTTCCAACGGGCGGAATTGGCGCCACGATTAACGTGTTGACCTCGAAGCCATTAGACAACCCTGGATTAACCGCGTCGTTAAGCGCCAAAGGGGTCAAGGATCAGAGCTCATTTTCTGGCGACGATTGGACGCCGGAAGTCGCCTTCCTCTTATCGCAGACTTTCTTAGACGACACTGTGGGCATTTCGATCACAGGTAGCTTCCAAGAACGACAATCAGGACAAGCCTCGGCATCCAACGGAAACTGGCTCGAACGCGACGGTATTGGCATCCCCGACAACGGACAGCAAATAAACGGTCCATCGGCTGGCGATATCGTGGGGCTACCACAGCAGCAAACATACTCGCTCGATGAGTGGGACCGAGAGCGCACCAATGCGCAGGTCACGCTCCAGTGGAGCCCCATTGAGACGTTGACTGCAACCCTAGATTACACCTATGCGGAGCTGGACCTTCGTCACACGGCCAATAGCTTGGGTGCGTGGTTCAGTCCTTCAGGCCAGTCCGGCAACTGGATTGATGAAGACGGTGTGGTCAGTCCGTTGGTTTACACAGAAACAAATAACCAGCCCGACTTGTCGATGGGCGCGTTCTCTGACGCATCAATTAACGAGCGAAAGTCTCTGGGCTTCAACATCGCCTGGGATCCGACAGACCGACTCAGTTTGGCGTTGGACTACCACGACTCAGACGCAACACGAGACCCCAACAGCGTTTACGGCAGTTCAGGCCAAGTATCAATGTCGATCTTTGGTCGAGAGCTGACGTCTGTGGACTACCGCAATGAGCTCCCAGTGCTGACCGTGGGTATGGCTGAGCCTATTTCCCCCGATGACCTGCAGATCTCTGGATCCGTGTTCAACAACTACTGGGCTGACATGAATATCGAGCAGACCCAGTTCGATGGTTCGTTCGAGCTGACTGACACGTTGGTGCTGGACTTTGGCCTTGCTCAGACTGAAGTCGAAAACTACTCTGCTTCATCGAACGTCCAGCGTAATACCTGGGGCCAGAACCAAACGTCTGCGTTTGGCAGTGTTGCTGACCTCGCCGTTCCTGCCTCGCTTGCTGGCGTTTACAGCGAGTTGGCCGGTGGCGATCAGGTGAATCTCAACTTCTTCATGGCGAACATGGAAGATCTAGCCCAACGTGCTGAGTTCCTCCAAAATTTGTCTGAGAACAACCCAATGCATCTCGCACAAGCCAGCACCGGTGGTGACTGTGGGACGGGATTCTGCCCAAGCTCGACGCCTGATTCTGCAGATAACTTCAGCGAAGATACTAAAGCGGCCTACTTGCAGCTGAACTTTGCAGGTGAGATCATTAATCGTCCGTTTAACGTCCGCGCAGGCGTGCGTTATGAAGAGACCGAAGTGGTATCAAGCACCGCAGCACTGGCCTACGATCGGGTCGAATGGCGCTCTACCAACGAATTTGAAATTATTCCAGCCGAGGGCTCAGTACCCTCATCGTTAGAGGGCGAGTATGACTTTACCCTCCCCTCTTTGGATTTTGATATTGAGTTGACCGACGACCTTGTTCTGCGTGCCTCAGCCAGTCAAACACTGGCACGCGCAGGCTATGGCTCGCTGGTGGGTACGCTCAACTTACCCACGATTACGCGTGTCGATCAGGGCATTCCTGGCGAGGCCATCGCGTCTATCGGTAATCCCGGACTGCTCCCTTATGAGTCTGATAACTTTGATTTGTCGCTTGAGTACTATTACGGAGACGCAAGTTATGTCTCAGCCGGGTACTTCGACAAGAACGTGCGAAACTGGATTGCCGGAGGCGTACTTGAAGACGTTGTTCTGAACGATCAGCTCGCGTCTCCGGGTCTAGGCCCGCTCTACAACGACGCAGCCGCAGCGCTTCAAGCACAAAATGGTGCTTATCCGGGTAACGCAGAAATTCGCGACTACATTTTTGCAAACTTTGCCGACCAGCCTGGCGTTGACGCCGCTAACCAGGTCATTACCGGCATCGTTGGTCGTGATGACGCGGTCCCCTTCAACGTCAACACGCTCACGAACAGTGACCGTGAAGAGAGTATCGACGGCTGGGAGCTGGCGTGGCAGCACAACTTTTGGGATACCGGCCTCGGCTTTATCGCGAACATGACACTGGCTGATGGCTCAGCAGTATTCAATAACCAATCCAACGAAAGTCAGTTCGCATTGGCGGGATTGTCAGACACTCGGAACTTTGTATTGTTCTACGACAAATACGGCCTGCAAGCTCGTGTCGCGTATAACTGGCGCGACGGTTACTACACGGGTGGTGATACCAAACCCGGTTATCAGACCGAGTATGAGCAGTGGGATGGCAACATCACCTACGAAGTATCGGACAGCATGGTCGTGTACGTGGAAGGCATTAACCTGACTAACGAGACGTTCCGATCGCACGGACGCAGTACTTATCAAACCTACGGCGTAGGTCAGATTGGCGCTCGTTACAACGTCGGTTTCCGCTACAAGCTGTAAGTCCAAGATCAAATGCTGCTAGATAAAAACCGCCTCCTGGGCGGTTTTTTGTTTTTGTAAAAACAACAAAGTCTTACACTCGGATACCTGTGTGGTTGAGAACGTGCATTGATGACTGAAGACATCAAAAATATCGTAATCGTAGGCGGCGGGTCCGCCGGATGGCTTGTTGCCAGCATTCTGGCAGCCCGCTTTAAACCGAGTGACCTGGGCATCCGCATAACGCTGGTCGAATCACCTAATGTACCCAGCGTTGGTGTCGGCGAGGGCACGTGGCCTTCAATGCGGACCACGCTCAAGAATATTGGAATATCAGAGTCGGAATTTATCCGCGAGTGTGACGCTTCACTCAAACAAGGAACCTGGTTCAAAGATTGGGTGGCTGTTGGCGACACGCCCTACTACCACCCGTTCTCGCTTCCTGAAGGCTTTGATTCGGTCAATCTGGCCGAGCATTGGCTAGCGGGCGCTGCGGGGGATATATCGTTCGCAGAAGCAGTCACCCCACAGTTTTCTGTCTGCGAAAACGGCAGAGCTCCAAAGCAAATTGGCATTCCAAATTACGCCTACACCGTGAACTACGGGTACCACTTAGACGCCGGCAAGTTTGCAGGGCTTCTCACGCGAAACGCGACGCAACAGTTAGATGTTAAACACATCTCTGCTGATGTGACGGGTGTTTTAGCCGATGACGAGGGGTACATCACTGCAGTGCAGACGGCGCAACAGGGCGAGATCTCGGGCGATCTTTTTATCGACTGTACAGGGTTTCAAAGCCTACTCCTCGGACAACATTACAACGTCCCCCTAACGTCACAGAGACACCACCTGTTCAACAATGCAGCCGTCGCTGTCCAAGTGCCTTACGCTGACGAGAAGGACAGTATCGCGGCAACAACGCGGTCGACCGCGCAGCCCAACGGTTGGGTGTGGGACATTGGCTTGCAGAATCGACGCGGTGTTGGACACGTGTTCTCAACGGATTATCAAAGTCCGAAAGAGACGGAACAAAAGCTCGATGAATATCTTAAATACACGGGTAGGCCCGAGGGTCTTTCAGGACTCTCACCCAGACTGTTAGAATTTGAACCCGGCTACCGAGAGCAGTTCTGGGTCAAGAATTGTCTCGCCATCGGTTTGTCCGCAGGCTTTATTGAGCCCTTAGAAGCGTCCGCACTGGTACTGATCGAGTTGAGCGCCAACGCGCTGGCTGACCGAATGCCACACGACAGAGCCACGATGCAGATTGTTGCGAAACGTTTTAACGCGGAGTTCCTCGGCCGGTGGCGCCAAATCATCGACTTCTTGAAGCTCCACTATGTGTTATCAGCTCGCTCTGACTCGCGTTATTGGCGCGACAACCGACTCGCAAGTTCTATTCCAGATACATTGCGCGAGAATCTCTCTTTGTGGCAAACACAGCCCCCTTGGTACCATGATGACATGCGGCGTGATGACATGTTTCCAGCGGCCAGTTATCAGTACGTTCTTTATGGAATGGGGTTTAAAACGAATAGTGCCTTACACACTCTTAGGAATGATCGCGCCCAAAGAGAGCAAGCGATTCGGCTCTTTTCTGAAACGCGCAAAAAGGCACAACGCTTTGGTCAGCACCTACCACCCAATCGATATTTGATGGACCAAGTGCGCACGCAAGATTTTTCTCCGGTCTAGAGAGGAACTGGTTTGAGTAATATTCAGAAATTAAATAACGTCCAGCATGGCAAGCTCAAGATAAAGCAGGCCTTGAGCGACGGTGATGCTGTGATGTTCTCAGCGGTCTT
>Ga0209251_1000886_pt1 | contig 25308 bp, 18 predicted proteins | sample SaaInlV_100m_DNA_6_FD_184665 | JGI IMG/M metagenome (GOLD analysis project Ga0209251, IMG submission 184665) | Marine microbial communities from expanding oxygen minimum zones in the Saanich Inlet - Saanich Inlet SI073_LV_10m_DNA (SPAdes) (version 2) | ecosystem: Environmental > Aquatic > Marine... | reverse complement strand
GGAACTCAAGACCTTCTTCAAACAGAATCGCCATGGCCTCAATGCAATCGCGGGTGGTGCGAAACGCATCGAAGAGAGCCTCTTTGTCTTCTTGAAAATCTTTGTTGTAGGCCAACGGAAGGCCCTTGATCATGGTGAGCAGCCCCTGCAAGTGGCCGAACACCCGTCCGCATTTGCCACGCACCAATTCGGGCACATCAGGATTTTTTTTCTGCGGCATCAAACTGCTACCGGTCGCACACCGATCACTGAGACGAACGAATCTGAACTCCTCTGATGCCCAAGCAATCACTTCCTCAGCCAAACGGCTGAGATGGGCCATCACCAAGGAAGCCGCTGCCGAAAACTCCACACAAAAATCACGGTCGCTTACCGCATCAAGGCTGTTGGCATAGATCGCATCAAATCCCAAAGCCTTCGCCGTCTGCTGACGATCAATGGGAACCGGGGTTCCAGCCAACGCCGCCGCACCAAGGGGGCAAATGTTCACCCGGCTGCGCACATCGTGAAGACGCAACCGATCCCGCTCCAACATCTCGACATAAGCAAGAAGGTGATGCGCCAAACAAAGCGGCTGAGCCCGTTGAAGGTGGGTGTAGCCAGGAATCATCGTGCGGCGATGCAGATCAGCCTGCGCCACAAGAGCCCGCTGCAAGCGTTGCAGATCGCCCTCCAATTCATCCAAGCGGCGCCGTAACCACAACCGCAAATCCGTTCCAACTTGATCATTGCGACTGCGACCGGTGTGCAATTTCTTGCCAACCGGCCCCAACAGCGCAATCAATCGCCGCTCTACGGCGAAATGAACATCTTCATCGGCGAGTCCGGGCTGAAACGTTCCCGCATGAGCTTCGCTCCGAATCGTCTCCAAACCCTGCACCAACTGCTCTGCTTCCTCAACGCTGATCACCCCGCAGGAACCGAGCATCCGTGCATGGGCAATCGACCCATCCAAATCCTCCTGAAGCAACGTGAGATCAAACCCAATCGAAGCGTTGAACACTTCAATAAAGGGATGCAAGCCTTGCTCGAAGCGATCACTCCAGGTGCCGTCGGCGCCGCCTGTCACCCCACCAGCCATCGATTTATTCATCAATAACCACAGCTTGTCAGGCGGAAGGGTGATTGCCCTAAGGCAATGGAACAACCATGTTTGGCAGTGTGACCGCCTCGGGCACTTTCAACACCACCATGGAGGCGTCGTCTTCGAGCTGTCGGTTCGCCCCCACAAATCGATCGAGACGCTCAAACAAGGTGTCGAGAATTCCCTGGGACCCTTGGCCACTGCGGCAGGCACTCTCCAAGGCACGAATCAACCGAGCTTCATCAAAGCGATCTCCCGTTATTCCAGGCGCTTCGGTGACACCATCGGTGTAATAGAGGAGAACATCACCCGGATCCAGCCGTACTTCACCGAGCCCATAGTCCGCCTCCGGCTGTAATCCAATCAGCAAACCAGCAGCATCCAACCTGCTGATACTTCTTTGCTCTGAGCGCCAGAGCAAAGGGGGGTTATGGGCTGCATTGGCATATCGCAAACGACGTGTTCGCGGATCGAAATCCGAATAAAACAACGTCACGAATCGGTGGGATTGCGCAAGGTCCTCTTGGGCGAGTTGGTTGAGGTCATGAAGGATGCGATCGGGTGGCAATCCACTGAGAACTTCCGCGCGGAGCATCCCGCGCAACATGGTCATCAGCAAACCAGCAGGAACTCCCTTTCCCATCACATCGCCCATGACCAATGCCCAGCGACCACGTTCCCGTCGCCGACCAATGAGTTCAGGACGCGTGGGAATGAAGTCGTAGTAATCACCTCCAACTTGGAAGGCTGGACGGCATCGAGCGGCAAGCTCCACACCCTCAATCACCGGGCAATGATCGGGCAGCAATTGGGCCTGAATTTCCGCCCCAATGCTCAGCTGACGATCAACCCGTTCATGGCGACGGGCATCTTGCAACATCAAATCATTTTCGATCGCCACCCCCGCCAAATCGGCCACCAATTGGGCATGACGGCGATGCACCTCGGTCCAAACCAATTCGGACGAAGGATCAAACACGTACAAACGACCGCGACATCGACCGCGAACCACCACGGATGTAGCGAATAAGCCCGCCTTCGGAAGACAGCGTTGGACCAATCGATCCAAGGCCAACACCTGGGCGTCATCGGTGCCAAAACCAGCTGATTCCCCTGGCTGAAAGCTCGCTAAGCGGCGAAAAAGGTCCTGAGACTGCTCAACGGGGACAGCCTGAAGTTGATCGCGCCACAAACGACCATCGGATTGAAACGGCACGATGAGAGCACCATCGACTCCCACAAGTCGAGACACCACAACAGGCACCAGCTCTAAAAAGCGATGGAGGTTGGTAAAACTGCGAAGGGCAAAAGCCAGCGACACCAGCAGATCCTGGTTGCGTCGCTGTTCGTTGCTCAAGCTGTCGAACAATTGACGCAACGACGCCATCGCCTGCGGCGAAGGAGCTGCAGCCCGCTGGACCGGGGTGGAATGACGACGGGGTGGCTTGCTGCTCAACGCTGCGACCCCTTAAGACGCGCAACGTAGCAACGGTTCATCGTCCGGCCAGTAGAGCCTCAACGAATTCAAAACTGTTGAACGGCCTGAGATCACGGATCCCCTCCCCAGCACCAATAAAACGGATGGGTAAGCCCGCTTCCGACGACACCGCCAAAGCGACACCACCTCGGGCCGTGCCATCGAGTTTGGTCACAACAACTCCTGTTAAACCAGCTGCTTTCGCAAAAGCCATCGCTTGCCGCAAACCGTTCTGACCTTGGCTGGCATCTAGCACCAACAACGACTCAACATTCGCCTCTGGTGCAAGACGATCAATGATTTTCCGAACTTTCTGCAGTTCTTCCATCAAGTTGTGCTTCGTCTGCAATCGCCCTGCCGTATCCACCAACAGCAGGTCGGTTTCACGGGATCGAGCAGCACCGATGGCATCGAACACCACCGCCGCAGGATCTGCATTGCTACTGGGATTGGAAATCACCGGAACATCGCTGCGCTCACCCCAAACCTCAACCTGTTGAACGGCTGCTGCCCGAAAGGTGTCTGCAGCTGCAATTAGAGCTGAATAGCCACTCCGCACAGCAAGATTTGCCAATTTCCCGAGCGTTGTGGTTTTGCCCACACCGTTCACTCCCACCATCAACCAAATATTGAGACGACCTCGCTCTGGCGCAAGAAGTGGAACTCCGCTGGCCTTGATCGGAGCATCCAGCAAACCACGCAGTTGATCCTTGAGAAAACGAATTCCCTCAACGGGATCCACAACCTCTTCATTCATCCGCTGTCGCAACGCTTCCAACACCTGATCGGTGGCCTGAACACCGGCATCGGCACGCAGCAACAGGGTCTCGAGTTCGTCAACCACCTCTGGCGTAAGGGGGTCATCGCCGAGGTTTTCCAATAGGCCGGTGACAAAGCCTTGCCGTGTCTTCTCCAGACCACGACGGAGCCGTCCAAGCCAGTCGATTTCCTCAAGCGACATCTGATCAGCACGTCGGCCCTGAGCTGCCAAAACCTGAGCAGACCAGGTGAAGTCTTCATCAAATTCACCAAGGGTCGGCTCCACAGCGTCTGCGGCTGGAAGCAGTGGAGTGCTGATGGTCGGTTCAGGCGTCGCTACCGGCGCCACCTCAAGTGCACGAACCTCCTGCTCTTGTTGGCGCTGTTGACGTTGGGCCGCGGCCTGCTCAAGCAAGGACCCACCAACCGTTGGAGCTGGGGTGGGTTCTGGACTGACCTCTGGCGTTAGCGAGACAGGTGGGCTCGGTTCCGCTGCAATCTCTGGATCTACACCCGAAGTTGGCTCAGGAGTGGCTTCTGGCTCTGGCTCTGGCTCAGGAGTTGTCGAAACTGGTGTTTTTGGCGCCGTAGCAGCAGCTTGTTGCTGTGCCTTCAACCGCGCGTAGGCCTCACGGGCCCAAACCAACGCTTCATCTTCTTCCTGCACTTCGTCGTCTTGCCCTTCACCGTTTTGATCACCAGCGTCTTGAAGAGCTGAAGGATCTGGCTCAGGAATCACCTGAACGGCGTCTTCAGGCGGTTGTTGTTCAACCGCTGGTGAATCTGGCGTTGAAGGGGTTTCCCCAGAGGAAGAGGCTTCACGCTCGAACCAGTTGAACACCATCAGTCCGCTGCAGTGGATTGAGCATCGTGGAAGCGACGCAACACACCATTAATCATCCGACGACCCTGTTCATCGCTGTATCGATTCGCCAATTCAACGGCTTCATTGAACGCCACAGGAGCAGGTGTTCCCATGGTTTGAAGGTCGACAACAGCCAGACGAAGAATGTCGCGATCGATGCGCGGTAGTCGACCCAGCCGCCAACCTTCCATCACTTGATCCAATCTCGCGTCGATGCTCTCGCGTTGTCGGATCACCTGAGCAATGCGTTCCATCGCAGCAGAACGAACTTTCTCTTGATCTGAAAGGAGTAGCAACCTAGGAAGTTCAAGCGTGGCTGAAAGGCCATTTAAAACCTGTTCAGCAGTGCCTAACGATGAGCGCAGATGATCACGCACAACATCCAACGTGGAGGCCTGACCCTGTTGAAGCTCACTATCGAGGAGACGTTGCTGCGCATGGTCCAGTTCCGACGCGGATGAATCGAGCGCTTCTCTCCAATGTTGGGTGAGGCTTTCGAGGGCTTTTTCAAGCAGGGACTCGATCCCTAAATCAGCTGTCGACAACTTGTTCTGTTCCGACACTTGGCCAAGCACCAGCAAGGCCAACTCGCGGGAAAGGGATCGTGAGGCCATGAATTAGCTGGAAGGGGATGCGGAGGCCCGCAACTGAGCTATGAGGCTGGAGAAGCTGCGATTCACAGGGGCTTCTTGCTCATCTGGGTTCACGATGCCAGCTGAAATGATCGTGCGGAACGCTTCCTCAACGGAAATATTCAGTTCCCGTACTGAACCCTCTGGCACAAGCGTGTACCAACCGGTGGTGGGATTAGGCGCCGTGGGGATAAACACACTTAAGAGTGGTGTTTCAAGATCGGATTGGAGTGAAGGGCCCACCTCGCCGGTGACAAAGCCAACACTGAACAAACCTTCTCTGGGATATTCGACCAGAACGACTCGGCGGAAGCGGGCCGAATTTCCGCCCAACACAGTTTCAAGCAGCTGCTTGAGAGTTTTGTAAACGGAGCCGGCAAGAGGAATCCGGGTGAGTGTGCCCTCTCCGAATTCGAGCAACCATCGGCCCACAATGTTGCGAGCCATAAGGCCAATCAACAGGATCCCCATTAGGGGAACCGTGAGTCCGAGGGCCAGGTTGATCAGATCCTGAAGAAGCGGATTCAGGGTGATGAAGGGATTGAACTGCTTCGGAATCGACGTCAGGAAAGCCAGTACAAACCGGCTAACAATCGTGGATAGCCAGATGGTGGTTGCCAGTGGAATCACCACCAGCAACCCTGCAATCAGGTCATTTTTGAGATCTTGCTGAAGCCTTTCGCCCAGCGGTAGATCAGGTCTGGGATTGGACTGAACCAAAGCCTCTGCGCCCAGAGTCAGGGAGTTCAACCAACCTAACCAGCAATCAGATCACTGCAGTGAGTGCAAGCAGCACAAATGCAACTGCCAGAACAACAGCGGTGGCCGTACCGCCAATCAATCGTTGCCGAGATTCACGGGTCTGCTGCGACTCCACCCGTTTGAGCTGCGTGTCCATTTGGTCGATCTGCTCGTCAATCATCGTTTTTGCAGCACGCAGCTTGTCCTCGTCGGTGGCGTCAGCAGCCAACTGTCCTGCTTGAGCCAACTGTTCGCCCAAGGAAGCCACCTGCTCGGGATCGTCGCGAAACGCCCGGGCTTCCTTCATCGCTGCCCGACCTTGCTCAAGATTCTGAGTCTTCGAGAGATCACCAGCCCCATTGCTTAACGACATGGGAACGGCCACCACCATGCCAATCGCTAGAAGACCGGAAAAAGCACAAACCACAACCCGCAGTGGGGTGACTTGCTGTTGCGGGTTCTCAAGGCGTGATCCAATCAGACAGGTCAACAGTCCGATAAACCCCAGTGGGGCCAGCGCCACCAAAGGTCCAGTGATCGGAGGAGGAGTCGCCTCCACCGACCAGTCGGATCCCACCAAGACCGCAGCCATCTGCAGGACGAGAACGAGAACCATCGTGAGGCCAAGCCAACGAAGCAGGGATGCCAGGCGTCCCGTTTCGGTTCCCGTCACGTGAAGATGAAAAAACAGGTCCTCACCATACGGTCGATGTCAGGGCAACACCCAGCTCAACTCAAACCCTTGAGCCGAGCTTTGAAACAGCGGGCCAAGGAAGAAGGATTTGATCCGGTTGGAATCGCACGTCTGCCTGGAAGTCCCCGCTTACAGCTGCGGACGGAAGCCTTACAACGTTGGCTCGATCACGGCTACCAAGCCGATATGGCTTGGATGGCAGCGCCCCGCCGACGCGATGCATCCCAACTTTTAGAGGGGGTACAAAGCCTGTTGGCCGTGGGATTGAATTACTACGTTTCTGAGGAATCAGCCCCAGGATCCCTAAAGGTGGCGCGCTATGGCTGGGGTCGCGATTACCACCGCGTTGTCGAGCAACGTTTACGACGCGTGGGGCGTTGGTTGTCCGATCAAAAGCCCAACTGCCAATGGCGCGTTTGTGTGGACGCATCACCCCTGTTGGACAAAGTTTGGGCGGAAGAAGCTGGGCTGGGTTGGATTGGAAAACACAGCAATGTGATTCATCCCCATCGGGGCTCATGGATGGTGATTGGCCATCTCCTCACAACGGAACCACTTCAAGCCGATACTCCAGCCGCAAGCCTTTGTGGACGATGCGTCGCTTGCATCGAGGCCTGCCCCACCGATGCGATCCGCGAACCATTTGTTGTTGACGCCCAACGATGCCTGGCGTTTCACACCATCGAAAACCGAGATCCCGAGCTTCCAGATTCGATCAAAACGTCCCTGGGACCATGGATCGCCGGTTGTGATATCTGCCAAGACGTTTGTCCCTGGAACCATCGGGATCTACCGAGCAGTGAAGATCCAGACATGCAACCTCGACCATGGCTTCTCAATGTGAATGCCCAAGACCTTCAGAACTGGGACGATGCCACGTGGGATCAACAGTTACGGGGGTCGGCTTTACGACGAATCAAACCGTGGATGTGGCGAAGAAATGCGGCTGCAGCACAACCGGACCTGCCTCCTAACCTTTAATAAATAGAAATCAGTGGACGTGCTTCGAGGAATCAAATTCAAACGAAGCCTGACTGCAGCACTGATCAGCATCAGCAATTTTTTCCTGATCGCTCCAGCCCAAGCCTTGGTGCCCTACGTCTACTTACCAACAGAAGTAGAGCTCTCGGGATCCTCTCTTGGAATCGGACGAACCGCAGCTCAACTCCTACAAATGGGTCAACCCAAGGAGGCCGCACAACTGGCTGCTTTAGCTGTTCAGCTCAACCCAAACGATGAACGTTTATGGACTGTGTTGGCTGAAGCACAGCTTCGAAGCAATCAACTGGAAGACGCCAGTCAGTCCCTTGCAAAAGCCAAAAAAATCAACCCCAACAATGCTGGGCTCTGGTTTGCAGAGGCAGCGATTGCACTACGGGCTCAACGACCGGAGGAAGCGATTCCGCTCATTCAACGCGGCTTGCAAATAGATGCAAATAATGCAGCTGCATACTTCGATCTCGGGAATGCACGGATCATGCAAAACAAGCTTGCAATCGCTCTGCAATCCTTTGAAAAAGCAACTGAAATCAAGCCTGAGTTTTGGGAAGCCCTCAACAACCAAGCCCTTGTTCTTTTTGAACTAGGAGAACATGACGAAGCCATTCAACGTTGGCGACGAGTGCTCAAGCTGGATCAGAACGCAGAACCAATGCTGGCTTTAGCCGCAGCGCTACACCAAAAGGGCGAACAGATCGAAGCTCTATCGCTGGCAAAAGAAGCCCTGTCCAAAAATCCCAATTACGTTTTGCCGATGCATCAAAAAGAGCAGCTATGGGGTTCCCATGTGAGGCAAGCCACAGCAAACTTGTTGCGTGAAGCAGCACTTGCCAGCAGCGTTGAACGGGCCCAGGCCAATGCCACCTGGAAAAAACGCCAGTGAACGTCTGTAAGCTGAGCGACTTCTGCCCCAATATCCGCGGACAGGATGGCTGAGGAGCGCGTTCAACCGATCGCCCTGCATCAGGAGATGCAGCGCTCCTACCTGGAATACGCGATGAGCGTGATCGTGGGTCGGGCCTTGCCCGATGCCCGCGACGGTCTCAAGCCGGTGCAGCGTCGAATCCTGTATGCGATGCAAGAACTGGGGTTAACCCCAGATCGGCCCTACAGAAAATGCGCCCGTGTTGTTGGCGATGTTCTCGGGAAATACCATCCCCACGGAGATCAGGCGGTCTACGACGCACTCGTACGACTGGTTCAAACCTTTGCTAGCCGACATCCTCTGTTGGATGGACATGGCAATTTCGGATCGGTTGATGACGATCCGCCAGCCGCGATGCGTTACACCGAAACGCGTCTTGCTCCGATTGCCCATCAAGCTCTGCTGGAAGAAATCGGTGATGACACCGTCGACTTTGCATCGAACTTCGATGGGTCTCAACAAGAACCAACTGTTCTCCCCGCACAACTCCCCTTCCTTCTCCTCAATGGGTGTTCTGGCATCGCCGTTGGCATGGCCACGAGCATCCCACCCCACAACTTGGGTGAGGTGGTGGACGGCCTCATTGCTCTGATTCGACAACCAGGACTGAGCGACGAGCGTCTTTTAGAACTCATTCCTGGCCCTGATTTTCCAACCGGTGGGGAAGTTTTACTCAGTTCAGGCCTCCAAGACACCTACCTCCAGGGCCGCGGCAGTATCCCAATGCGGGGTGTAGCGCACACAGAAGAAGTGCAGCTGGGTAAGGGACGCCACAAACGGAACGCCGTAGTTGTAACCGAACTGCCCTATCAACTCAGCAAAGCGGGCTGGATCGAAAAACTGGCTGAATCGGTGAACGACGGAAAAATTGGCGGCATCGCTGACATCCGCGATGAAAGCGATCGAGATGGCATGCGGGTTGTAGTGGAACTTCGCCGCGATGCTGAACCCGAAAAAGTTCTCAAGGACCTCCAACGCCGGACCGCATTGCAGAGCAATTTCGGTGCAATCCTGCTCGCCCTTGTCAACGGTCAGCCCCAGCAGCTCTCACTGCGGCAGCTCCTCCAAACCTTTCTCGACTACAGGGAACTCACCCTGATTCGACGCACAAGCCACGCCCTCCGCAAAACAGAAGATCGCCTGGAAGTGGTGGAGGGCCTGATCACGGCTCTGAACAACCTTCAAGCCGTGATCGCGATGATCCAAGAAGCCAAAGATGCTGCCTCCGCTCGCGCCAGCTTGATGGTGCGATTGGACCTCAACGAGCGCCAGGCTGATGCCGTGTTGGCGATGCCGCTCCGTCGCCTAACAGGACTGGAACAGGAAAGCTTGCGCCAAGAGGTCGACAACCTGCGAAACGAGAAAGAGCGTTTGAAATTGCTGCTCGAAAACCGAGATCAGTTGCTGGACGCCATGGTTGCAGAACTAAAAACACTAAAAAAACGCTTCTCCACTCCACGTCGCACACGACTGGTGGAAGGCGGGGATGCCTTGATCGCAGAACGAGCTGCCAGTCAAAGACCCAATACGGAGCTGCTCCGTCAGCAAGCCCTAGCTGCTCTCCCCGGTGATGGTCGACTGCTAATCCAAGCCGACGGACAAGTGAAGATCGTGACCCCACAGGTGCTGGGTCGTCTTCATTTTGGTGATCCTTGTCCAGTAAGCGATGCCCCTTCACCTGCTCGGGTAATCCTTCCGATCGAACCGCCACCGCGACTTCTCGCCATTAGTGCCAATGGTCGTGTTGCCCTCGTGCGTTGGGAGTTTGCCGGACAACAACCAGGAGCATTGGAACGATTCCTACCTAGCGGGTTGGAAGGTGACCCGATCGTGGCGATCGCACCCCTACCAATGCAAGAGAGCAGTGACCTCAGCCTTGGCTTGCTGAGCAGCGATGGACGCTTCAAACGACTGCCACTCGCAGAAGTCTTGGAATTATCTGGACGCGCCACCAGCGTTGTGAAGCTGAAAGACGGCGTTCAACTCAAAGCCGCTGTGATTTGCCATGAGCACCACGATCTGATCTTGGTTAGCGACATCGGTCGAATGCTGCGTCTTCCGATCAATGAAGACGTGCTTCCACGAATGGGACGACTTGCCCAAGGGCCGATGACCATGCGGTTGCTTCCTGGGGAACATCTCATCGGTGCCCTATGTCCAACGAATCCAACTGCGCTGTTGGTGAGTGAACAAGGTCATTTAGCGCGCATCGATCTCACCTCTATCCGTTCATCACAACGTGGAGATCTCGGTTCGATGGCCATCCAGCTAGTTGGCGATACCGATCGAATCACCGGATTAACCGAAGCCAGTGGCCTGATCGGCATGGTGTCAACAGAACAACGTCATGGTCGGATTGATCCCACCACTCTTGAAATCACCAATCCAGGGGAAGAATTTTCCAATCAAATCGAACTCCACCAAGGTGAAACCATTACCGATTTGATACCTCAAATCAGCGGTTAATCGATCCAGCCGACGGTTCAAGTGTCAGCTTGCTGGACAGCAACTCCTGATCCATCGGAATGGGATAGTTCCCATCGAAACAAGCACTGCAGAAATTTCCTGACTCTGCCTTTGCTGCTTCGACCATTCCCTCTTTGCTGAGGTATGCCAAAGAATCCACTTTGAGATGGTTCTTGATTTCCTCCAAAGTGAGTCGAGAGGCGATTAATTGATCCTGAGTATCCGTATCAATCCCGTAAAAACAAGGGTGGGTCACCGGTGGTGAACTGATCCGCATGTGCACCTCGGTTGCCCCTGCATCGCGTAATGCGACAACAAGTTTTCCACTGGTGGTTCCCCGTACGATCGAATCATCAATCACGATGATTCGCTTGCCAGAGAGCACATCAGGCAGAGGATTGAGCTTGACGCGGATACCTGCTTCACGCATCGCTTGTGTTGGCTGAATAAAGGTGCGTCCCACATACCGGTTTTTAATTAAACCGTCGGCATAAGGAATTCCGCTCTCTTGAGAAAATCCAATAGCAGCAGGAATGCCTGAATCAGGAACGCCAATCACTAAATCAGCATCTACAGCTGATTCTTTCGCAAGCGTGCGACCAATACGTTGCCGATAGCTATATAACGATTCACCAAAGAAACGACTATCCGGGCGCGCAAAATAGATCATTTCGAACACACAAAGCCGGTTCGGTTCATCACTCCAGCGCTTCCGAAATGGCTCAGCTGAACCCAGTTCAAAGTGCACTAATTCGCCGGGTTGCACATCATCCACATATCGGGCTCCAATAATCTCCAAACCACAGGTTTCACTGCTCACCACCCAATGGCCAAGGCTTTGCTCTCCGAGAAACCCAAACACCAAAGGGCGAATGCCATAGCCATCACGAATCGCAAAAAGACCAGCGGGGGTGCCGATCACCAAGCTGAATGCCCCCTGACAAAGCTTGAGCGCAGCTTCGATACCTGAACGCCAGTCAAGACCCCGATTCACGGCTTGCTGCACCGCAAAGGCGATCAGTTCTGAATCCGTTGTGGAGGTGAATTCTGTTTTCCCGTCATCCACCAGCACACGCAACTCTTTGGCATTCACCAAATTGCCGTTGTGGGCCAGAGCAAAAGCGCCAAGACGGGTCATCAACACCACCGGCTGGGCATTGCAAACACGACTACTACCCGTCGTCGAATAGCGGTTGTGGCCGATCGACAAATCACCAGACATCCGAGCCAGAACGTCCTGATCAAACACCTGGCTTACCAGGCCCATGTCTTTGTGCAGAAGCACTTTGTCCTGGTTAAAGACAGCGATACCAGCGGATTCCTGGCCGCGATGCTGCAGGGCATACAGACCGAAATACGCCAAATTGGCAACCGGTTGCTCGGCCGCCAAAACGGCAAACACCCCACAAGCTTCTTCCATCCGATCGGGACGCTCAGCCACGAGCTGCTGCTGCTGCACAGGGCGCCTGTTCAGAAATCCATCAGAAGTCTGCATCACGCCAGGCGACGGGGCAGAGCATCGGCGTACACCTGCTGCAGCTGGTCAACGGATAGATCAATGGTGCTGCCGACACCAAAGGACAGTTGGAACCGACCGTGGGAGGCGACAGTTCCCAGAACCGTTGTTGAAACGTCCGGGTTAGACGTCAACATCGTTTGCCAACGCGTCAACTGATCCGCTTTCACCGACACCACAACACGGGCGCCCCCTTCAGCAAACAACAACCGAGCAGGGCTCATTGTTCCGACTGACAGGGTGAGCTCAACTCCAAAACCAGATGCAATGGAGCACTCCGCAAGCGCCACAGCCAACCCGCCATCACTGCTGTCGTGGGCTGAAGCAATCAACCCATCGGCAATGGCCTGACGAACCAACCCCTGCACCCGTTTCTCCAAATCGAAATCAATCCGAGGTGGCCGACCGGTGATTGTTCCCAGGGTGAATTGCTGATAACTGCTTCCAGCCAATCCAACCCGATCATCCTGATCAGCATCCGGTTTTACACCAAGTAAAACCACCACATCTCCGGGTTGGCACCAACCAAGTCCAGTCACCTTGGTGATGTCGTCCACCACGCCCACCATGCCGATCACTGGCGTGGGATGAATCGGTTGAAGAGAACCGTCATCGCGACGAGTTTCGTTGTACAGCGAGACGTTCCCACCCGTCACGGGAGTCTGAAAAGCCTTGCAGGCCTCAGAAATCCCTCGACAGGCCATGGCAAGTTGCCAAAAACCCTTCGGAGTTTCAGGCGACGGGAAATTGAGGTTGTCGGTAATCGCAAGGGGCTCAGAACCCACACAGCTCAAATTGCGGGCAGCCTCAGCCACAGCCGCCATGGCACCACGTTCAGGATCGAGTGCCACCCAACGATTGGGGCAATCAACCGTGGCAGCCACACCACGCGTCGTGGTCTTCAACGAACCATCGCCTTGCTGAGGCCGAAGCCGAATCACAGCGGCATCGGCAGCACCAGACGACACCACAGTGTTAGCCAGCACTTGCTGGTCGTACTGGCGATGAACCCAACGCTTGCTGGCAATGGTGGGATCGTCTAACAACCCCAGCAAAGCTGCTGCAGGATCCGCTAGGTCAGGCAACTGAGCTTCTGTCCATTGCCAGTGCTCCTGTAGATCGACTGGCGGCTCTGAAAGCAAAGCGTGCTTCTCGATGGGTGTGTCGTCGGCCAGGGCCGTAGCAGGCACCTCCGCGGCCACCTCTCCGTGATGGAGAACACGAACGATGGGCTCTTCCAACACCTGTCCCACAACGGCCGCTTGCAAACCCCAGCGACGGAACCGCTTCATCAAGGGTTCTTCCCGACCAGCTTTCACCACAAACAACATCCGTTCCTGCGATTCAGACAACAAGAACTCGTAAGCGGTCATGCCTGATTCACGGGCAGGAACCCGATCGAGATCCAGTTCAACTCCCAAGCCACCCTTTGCAGCCATTTCAGAGCAACTGCACGTCAACCCTGCGGCACCCATATCTTGGGCAGCCACCACATCACCACTATCAAAAGCTTCTAAGCAAGCCTCGATCAAACCCTTCTCTAAGAAAGGATCACCCACCTGAACGGCCGGTCGATCATCAAGCGAATCAGCACTTAATTCAGCACTCGCAAAACTGGCGCCGCCCATGCCATCTCGCCCTGTGGTGCTACCCACGTACACCACGGGATTTCCCACACCAATGGCACCCGATTTGACGATGTCTTTGGTTTCCATCAAGCCCAAAGCCATGGCATTCACCAATGGGTTTCCGGAATAGGAGGGATCAAAGGCCACTTCTCCACCCACGGTGGGAACACCCACGCAATTGCCGTAATGGGCAATCCCCGCCACCACCCCTTCCATCAAGCCAACGTTGGCGCTGTCGTCCAATGGTCCAAAACGCAAGGCGTTCAGCAACGCAATCGGCCTGGCACCCATCGTGAAAATATCGCGCAAAATCCCGCCAACCCCAGTCGCAGCGCCCTGAAATGGCTCCACCGCAGAGGGGTGGTTGTGGCTTTCGATTTTGAAAGCGAGGCGGTGGCCGTCACCGAGATCGACAACACCTGCGTTCTCCCCCGGACCCACCAAAATGCGCGGCCCCTCAGTGGGGAAGCCACTGAGCAATGGGCGTGAATTCCGATAACAGCAGTGTTCAGACCACATCACCCCAAACATGCCCAACTCAGCTCGATTGGGCTCCCGACCGAGTCGTCGGCAAATTTCATCCCAGTCCGAGGACTTCAAGCCCTCTTGCTTCAGGGCAGCGGAGACGTCATACGAAGAGGAAGACACCACGGACCGAAAACTCCTTTCCCCAGTGTTGCCGACCGAGCGTCACACCCAGGGATCTTCATCGCGATTGACGCGACGCTGAAACGACGACTCAGGCCAAGTGTCGTCATCCCAAACTTCATTAACCGGAGCCTCTTCATCCGGCTCATTGGAATCGATCCGTTGCTCAGGTTCAGGTTCATCCCAAGGAGGTTCATCCAGCCAACCCTCGAGACGATCCCCAGCACGATCACCCATATCTCGCAATTGCTCTCGCCAACGCTGGGTCCGCTGCAATAGGTCCTGACGGACACTGGCGCGCATCAATGGAAGGTCATCCAAACTTCGTAAGGCCGTCATCACCTGACCTGGGCGTTGGTCGGTGATCCGATCTGGGACTAATTGCCAACGAGAACTTCCAGGAAGACGGGGGTCACTGCGTGATACCAAGTAATGAACAATCGTTCCCGTGGCGGGGTCGAACGCGAGATCAGCCAAGAAACCAATTCGTTCTCCCTCTCGATCGACCAAATCTGCGTTCATCAGGGTTGGCAAACGATCCAAGGTGGCTTGATCTGAAACCGCGGGCTCGCCCCGTACAAACACCTGTTGGTCGCTGATTCCACAGCACTGATCCAATCGCCAAACATCCCTAGACATGCGTAGGGCTGATGGTCGACTCACCCACCCCAACAAACGATGCACCGGCGGATGCATCCATGCCATCAATCCAGGACCGTGGTCCAAACCAAGCTCACAACGAACCGTGTGATTCAACAAATCGCTGAGCAACAGCGGGTTGGGTAGAACCACCTCAGGAACGGATCTGAACCGGCATCACGAGATAAGTGAATGCTTCTGCATCGCCTTCTGGTTTCAGAACTGCAGGCGTCGTTGGTGCATTGCAGTGAAGAACAACGCGATCGGATCCCATCGCCTTCAAGCCATCGAGCAGATAACGCACATTGAAGGCGATTTGAATGGCATCACCCGTCAAGTTGGCAGCAAGCGACTCAGATCCGCTTCCCACATCTTGAGCATCAGCACTGATCTGTACGACACCTTCGTCAGGCTGACTGGTGAATTTCACCACGTTGTTGTGCTGATCGGCCAAGACAGCAATGCGTTCTAGTGCAGCGATTAACCCCCGACGGTCCAAAGCCAAGGTGCGATTAAAACCATCGGGAATGAGCTGCCCGTAATTGGGATATGTGCCTTCCAACGTGCGACTGGTGACCATTTGATCTGCGGCGAGAAACACCACTTGTCCCCGATCACAAAACAAGCTCACCGGATCGTCGGAACGCCATCCGGCCATCAACCGCTCCACTTCCCGCAATGATCGGGCCGGCAAGGTCACCGCAAAACCTTCAGCTGCATCGTCGCTGTTGGCGGCGGCATCCTCCAAAGCGTCCTCAACCTGTAGAACCGCAAGGCGATGACCATCCGTTGCCGCAGCCTCGAGAGCCTTGGCGTTGAAGCGCAAATGCACGCCTGTCAGCAGCTGTTTCGCTTCGTCGGCACTGCTAGCAAACAGGGTTCCCTTTAGCGCTTGAACCAAACCTGCCGGCTGAAGCTTCAAGGTCATCCCGCTTTCCACCATGGGCAGCTCGGGATAGTCATCTGCCGGAAGACCCCGCATTTGATAACTACCACTGAGGCTGGTGAGCTGTACTTGCTCGCCCGACTCCTCCGTTGCGAGGGTGATTGGTGAGTCGCTGGCCAAACGTGAAACGATCTCGCCCAATAAGCGCGCTGGAAGTGTGATCGCACCGCTGGTCTCAACACTGGCCGCAAGGGACGTTTGAATTCCCAAATTCAAATCAAATCCCGTCAAGCTCAGACGATTTGTACCCGCGTCAGCGGTGAGCAAAACGTTCGCCAGCACCGGATGCGTCGGTCGCGTAGCCACGGCTCGACTGACCAGCTGAAGGGCTGCATTCAGTTCCGATTGGGAACAGACCACTTTCATCGTGCTGCGAGCTCGAATGCGCTGGGGGAGTGACCCAAGTTTTCACAGCGGTGCTCGAAGCGCAATGGGGTGGTTTTGTTCATCCCTTTTCGGCTGTTGTTCTTTAAAGAATTTAAAAAAGAAATTAACAACAGTCGTAGTAGGGCCTGGGGAATTGGGGAAAACAGGCTGTTTTTCAGACAGACACTGATTCTTTAGATGTGGTTGCCTTGGGATAAAAAATTCCCTGTTGTGGGGAAGATCACCGTTTTCCACTTCTGCACAGGCAGTGGAAGGTTGGTGTTGTGCCGGGCTTTCGGTGTCGGTGGTGATTTCCACAGTCTGTTGGGTGGCTTTTTGTTTGTTTTCCGCAGCCGCTTTATGGGTTGTCTTTGTGAAAACCCACAAAAAAACCCCTGAATAGGGGTTGTTCTTGAGGTGTTTGTTGTTGAGGCGTTGGGGGTTAGAAGCCCATCACCTTGGCCACCGTCTCGAGATCTGGATTGAGATCGGTATGGAAGGCAGCGTCGTTGTTGTTGATCGCGCAATCAGGGTCTTTCAGGCCATTGCCTGTGAGCACGCAAACCACCGTTGCTCCAGCAGGAACTTCGTCTTTGCGCTTGAGCAGGCCGGCCACAGATGCTGCACTGGCTGGTTCGCAGAAGATTCCTTCTCCACCACCAAGAAGCTTGTAGGCATTGATGATTTCCTCATCCGTCACGTCGAGAAAGGCCCCATCACTGGCTTCACGTACAGCCATCGCTTTGGCGCGATTGACGGGGTTACCAATCCGAATGGCGGTGGCGATGGTGTTTGGATCACTCACGGTGGTGTCGTAAACCAGGGGCGCTGAGCCACTGGCCTGGAAGCCCATCATTCGAGGCAAGCTGCGGCTGTGACCGGCCTGGTGGTACTCCTGGAAGCCCATCCAGTAGGCGGTGATGTTGCCTGCATTGCCCATGGGAATGCAGAGCCAGTCCGGGGCCTCCCCGAGGACATCAACAATTTCGAATGCAGCGGTTTTTTGTCCTTGTAGTCGGTAGGGATTCACCGAGTTCACCAAGGTGACTGGAAACTGATCTGCTGCTTCACGAACGATGTCGAGGGCACGGTCAAAATTGCCTCGGATGGCAAGCACTTCGGCTCCGTACACCAGGGCCTGTGCCAGCTTCCCTTGGGCAACGTATCCATCAGGGATCAACACGAAGGCCCTCATCCCAGCCCGTCGGGCGTAGGCCGCGGCTGCAGCACTGGTATTCCCTGTACTGGCACAAATGACCGCCTCGCAGCCAGCCTCTTTGGCTTTGCTGATCGCCATCGTCATTCCGCGATCTTTGAACGATCCGGTGGGGTTGAGGCCGTCGTACTTCACGAAGACTCGAACGCCCTTTCCGATGCGCTCAGCAATGGTGGGAACAGGAATTAAGGGCGTTGCCCCTTCATGCAGCGTGATGACTGGTGTTTTGGCGCTAACGGGCAGCCAATCTCTGTAGGCCTCGATCAAACCAGGCCAGTCCTGCATCACAGGATTGGCTGTGAAACGCCGACGAAGGTTCTGGAACAAGGACACCAACGGTTGGACAGGTGACTCGAAATCTACGAGGCGCTCGTCATCACGGGGTTATGAGTTGGGGTCTTTCAGTCCGTCGAGCGGTGAATCGGCGAAGAATTTCACCAAGCTGGCAATGGATTCTGTTTTTTCAATCACTGCAAACAGCGCAGGAAGATTGACGGCCATCACTTGATTTGGATAGGCCTTGAGGAATCCAACGGCAGTTAGGCCGTCCGATTGATTAAGGCCATTGACGATGCCTGCACGAATAGCCGGAACACTCACCTCCGCTTGTGGGGTGTAAATCGGATAGATGATCCGAGCGACACGGCGAATGATGGCTTCACCAATTCGTGTGTTGATTAGACGGCTGGTGAGCACGAGAGGGATGGACAATTCTTGATTGAGCAAATTCGAAATCTCTTCTGGATCCTGTTTGGAGAATTCGAGGAGGTTGCCAAGGAGTCCGATCGCTTCGCCGGTATCGGCCAAATGTTCGAATTCCTTCACGGGGATCGAACGACGAAAGCCACCACTTACAAGTGCAACATCCGTAGCAGCAAGACTCGGTATCCCAATAGTGAAAAGGCTGAGGCTCAGCCCAGTTGACCATGCGAGCAATGTGCGTCGCAGCGTTTGGGTTGAGGACATCCGGCCTTAGGAATTCTCTGGAACTTAGGTGGCTACTCCCGCTGCGACGCGGACCAAGCGGACAACTCCCCGTTCGGCCAAACCTTGGGCGACTTGGAAACCCATCCGTCGTGCATCGGGTTCTTTGAGCACTCTTGGCATGCGTTTGAGAACGAGATCTGGTGTGAATCCGGGTAAGGATTGCAAAACAGCAATGAGTTCACGAACCGGTTCCATTTGCATGAATGGATCGATTGAACCCCCATGGTTCATCGGTGTCATGCCAGCAGGTTGAAGCCCTCTTGGGAGTCGGCGTCCAAGACGTTGCATGGTCGACCAGCCCAACGCATCTAGGCGATCAACCGTTGCCTCGACTAATTGATTGCGTAGTAAACCGGCCTTTGGGGAAAAAAGGAAATCAAGTAGTTGATCCAGCAATGTGTCGAGGTCGAGCTGAGCTTGACTTGCAGCGCTGGACACCAAATTTTCAAGTCGGCTCCAACGGAATGCATCGCCGTCAAAGAGCATTTCTTTGAGACTTTGACGCAGCTGTGGATCTGGATCTTCCATGAGCCGTCGTGCGAAGTATGGGTAAGCGGCGCCCAGAATTTTGAACTCGGGATCCACACTCAGAGCAATTCCCTCGAGGGTTACCAGTGAGCGAATGATCAGGGCGTAGTAAGGCGGAACTCGGAACGGAAATTTGTACATCACACCAGACATATCGTCTGTAACTGCTTTGAAGTCCATGCGGTTTACGCCGGCTTGTAGTGCCTGACTAAATACTTTTTCGAAAGCAGGAACAATCGGCTCAAGGTTGACATCTTCTGCTAAAAATCCAAGGGTGACAAAATCCTTCGAAAGGCGGCCAAAATTTCGATTGACTAGGTGAACAACAGCTTGGATTAAACCTGTGCGTGATTCTCGACTCACTTCACTCATCATTCCGAAATCGAGATAGCAAAGCCTTCCATCTTCCATCGCAAGAAGATTGCCTGGATGCGGATCCGCATGGAAAAATCCATGTTCTAGAAGTTGCTGAAGGCTGCAATTCACACCAACCTCCACCATGTCGTCCGGATCGATTCCCATCTCACGAACCCCTTCAAGGTTGGTAAGTTTGACGCCATCGATCCACTCCATCGTTAGGACACGGCGGCTGGTGGCTTCGTGATAGATGGCGGGAACCGCTATACGAGCGTTGTGTTGGTGTAAGACCCCAAATTTTTCAGCATTATCGGCTTCATTGATGTAATCCATCTCTTCAAACACGCGTTTTCCGAGCTCATCGATCAAGGCAACAAGATCGCTTCGGATTAGGCCGATGTTTTTATTAAGCCATGAGGCAATATTTCTAACGATATAAAGATCAAGAGTGATCTGTTCTCGTAGCCCAGGACGTTGAACTTTTACCGCTACTTTTTGACCATTTTTCAAGATCCCCTTGTGAACTTGGCCAAGGGATGCTGCTGAAATTGGATCACGATCCAATTGCTCATAAAAATTTTCTACTGGCCCGCCTAGGTCTTCTTCGATGCAAGCCATCGCCAGTTCACTGTCGAAGCCCGGCAGTTGATCTTGAAGTTGGGCTAACTCTTCCAAAAGAAGAGGAGGAACGATGTCCGGTCGGGTTGATAAGGCTTGTCCGGCTTTGATAAAGGCTGGGCCAAGGTCTACCAACAGTTCGGCACATTCTTTGGCGCGTGATCTTGCCCGCGTTTCATCCTTCAGCAGCTGGAACAGCCAGTCGAAGGCCACGCCAAAGAGCAAGAGGCCGATGGGGACCAACGTTTGCCAAAGCCGCCTGATGAGGCGTTGAGGATGGCCTGCGTAGATCCGCGTAATGGCGGCAGGGTCGTACTCGAGCAGACCAGCCGCTTCGATGAAATCCCCAAGTTCCTCCGCCATTGTTTTGGGCGTGTAATGCCCCCCTTCTAAACGAACTGCATCGCCGCTACGTTCGAATTCACCACCGGTGCTGGTTGTGCTGACCGGTCTTCAACTCAACAACATTGCCCTAATCGACAGCCTGGAGCTGGATTTTTGCGGCGGATTCACAGTGCTTACGGGTGAAACCGGAGCCGGAAAATCCATTCTTTTGGATGCCCTTGATGCGGTTTTAGGTGGGGCTCAAGGAGCGAATGGGCTTCGATTACTCCGTAATGGTTGTGACCGTGCACAGATTGAGGCCAGCTTCAATCCGTCCGAGCAAGTTCGGCAGTGGCTTTTGGATGCGGATTTTGACTGCGAGGAGGAGGAGTTGCTCCTGAGCCGTGAATGGAAGCGTCAGGACGAAACCCGATTTTCAAGCCGTTCCCGTCTCAATGGAATTTCAGTGAATCGCCAGCAGCTTTTGGAGTTGCGGCCTCTGCTGATTGATCTCACGGTTCAAGGACAAACGCAGCAGCTCTCCCGTCCTGGTCAGCAGAGACGTTGGCTCGATCAACTGGGAGGTACCGCTTTGGCAGAGCGGCTGGAATCGACAAGGACGACTTGGCATCGGTGGAAGGCCGCGGCCATCGCTTTGAACACCGCTGAGCAGGAACGAGAGCGATTTGAGCAAGAGCGGTTGGAACAAGAGGATTTGTTGGATCTCCTTGAGAAAGCTGATCTTGATGACCCAGCTGAGGATGGTCTGCTCGAACAAGAACAGGACCGTTTGGTCCATGGTGTGAGGCTGCAGGAGGGGTTGGGTTTGCTATTCGGTCGTCTGCGGGATGGAGCAGAGCAAGCACCGTCCTTGCAGGAGCACTTCGCAGTGGCGATCCAGGAGTTGCAGGCGATGAGCCAATTGGATGGTTCGGTGCAGCCGCTGCGCGATCAGGCCTTGGACCTTGAGGCTGGTATCAACGACCTACTTCAATCTCTCGACGACTACAGCTGCACTCTGGACAGCAATCCTGAGCGACTCGGCTCGATTCAAGAGCGACTTGCCGATTTAAAACGCTTGCAACGACGCCATGGTCTTGATTTGGCGGCTTTGATTGAACGTCGTGATCACTTGCGCCACATCCTCGAAGACGGTGGAGCTGAAGCTGATTTTGATCGGCTGCGCTTGGCCGAAGAAATTGCTCGGGCCGATCGGGATGAGGCCAATGCCCTGTTGCATGGTGCCCGGCTCAAGGCGGCTGATTCTCTTCAGGCGTCGTTGCTTGAGCTACTGCCTCCGATGGGGTTGGCCAATGTTCGTTTTCAGGTGGAGCTATCGGAATCGGAGGCAACAGACCATGGCGCAGATGCCATTCGTTTTCTTTTTTCCGCGAATCCAGGCCAGCCGCTAGCTCCTCTGCAGGACGTTGCGTCAGGTGGTGAGATGTCGCGTTTCTTGCTGGCTTTGAAGACCACGCTTGCCACTGTCGATGGATCAAGCACCTTGCTTTTTGATGAAATTGATGCAGGTGTCAGCGGTCGGGTCAGCGGCGCGATGGCGGAGTTGCTTCACGTCTTGGCTCAGCATCGTCAGGTGTTTTGCGTCACCCATCAGCCATTGGTGGCAGCCGTTGCCGATCATCACTTCCGGGTCTCTAAACACGTCGATGCTGGGGTCACTCATTCGCGAGTGTCCCGACTGCGGGACACCCAACAGCGTCAACAGGAGCTAGCCGATTTGGCTGGCGGTGAGCAGGCTGATGCTTATGCAGCCAGCTTGCTGGCCCCAAAAACTGCCTGAACCGGCAGGTTTTACTTAGGATCGCGTGCTTTAGACCCGGGCCTCATGGTGCGAGCCGCTGCCAAGAGTGCTGATGGGTCAGGTCCGATGAACCTGTCCGGCGGGACTCTCGAGGATGTGATTCGGGTGCGGGGTGCCCGCCAGCACAATCTCAAAAACGTCGACGTCACCATTCCGCGGAACAAGCTGGTGGTGTTCACCGGGGTGAGCGGAAGCGGTAAGAGCTCCCTGGCGTTCGACACGATTTTTGCCGAAGGTCAGCGCCGTTATGTCGAAAGTTTGTCGGCTTATGCGCGCCAGTTCCTTGGCCAAGTGGACAAGCCCGATGTCGATGCCATTGAAGGTTTGTCTCCTGCGATTTCGATCGATCAGAAATCAACAAGCCATAACCCCCGTTCCACGGTTGGCACCGTCACCGAAATCCAGGATTACCTCCGACTTTTGTTTGGACGGGCTGGTGAGCCCCATTGTCCTCAGTGCGACCGCTCGATTCGACCTCAGAGCATCGATGAAATGGTCGATCAAATCCTCCTGTTGCCAGAGGGGACGCGCTATCAGCTATTGGCCCCCGTTGTTCGCGGCAAAAAGGGCACCCACACCAAATTGATCAGCGGGCTCGCCGCTGAAGGATTTGCCCGTGTTCGCATCGATGGTGAAGTGCGGGAACTTGCCGACAATATTGAGTTGGATAAAAACCACAGCCACCACATTGAGGTGGTAGTGGACCGATTAGTGGCTCGGGAAGGAATCCAGGAACGTCTCACCGATTCTTTGCGCACGGCCTTGAAGCGTGGTGATGGCTTGGCTTTGGTCGAAGTCGTTCCAAAGAAAGATGAGGAGCTTCCTGAGGGCGTCGATCGGGAACGCCTTTATTCCGAAAACTTTGCCTGTGCCGTTCACGGCGCTGTGATGGAGGAACTCTCTCCGCGGTTGTTTTCGTTCAATAGCCCGTATGGCGCTTGTGAGGACTGCCACGGCATCGGACATCTCCGCAAATTCACATGCGACCGCGTTGTCCCAGACCCGACGCAGCCGGTGTACGCAGCCGTTGCACCTTGGGCTGAAAAAGACAACAGCTATTACTTTTCACTCCTTTATTCCGTTGGAGAAGCCTTTGGCTTTGAAATAAAAACGCCTTGGAAAGACCTCACCGATGAGCAGCGGAATGTGCTGCTCTACGGCAGCCAGGAACCGATTCTGATTCAGGCCGATAGCCGATATCGCAAGGGAAAAGCCGGATATACCCGTCCCTTTGAAGGCATCCTGCCAATCCTTGAGCGTCAACTTCGTGATGCCAGCGGAGAAGCAATCCGCCAAAAGTTGGAGAAATTTTTAGAACTCGTTCCGTGTGCCAGTTGCGCAGGACAGCGTTTACGTCCTGAAGCTCTCGCTGTGAAAGTGGGCCCTTTTCGGATTCCGGAACTGACCGCCATCAGTGTTGGTCAAACCCTGGACAGGATTGAACGTCTGATGGGGGTTGGTGAGCATGAGGGTGCCGACCCGTTGCTGACAGATCGTCAGATGCAGATTGGGGATTTGGTGCTTCGAGAAATCCGGCTTCGGCTGCGTTTTCTGTTGGATGTGGGCCTTGATTATTTGAGTCTTGATCGTCCGGCAATGACGCTGTCCGGCGGTGAAGCTCAAAGAATCCGTCTGGCTACTCAGATTGGTGCAGGTCTTACCGGAGTTCTTTATGTGCTCGATGAGCCGAGCATTGGCCTTCATCAGCGCGACAATGATCGTTTGCTGGCCACCCTGAGGCGTCTACGAGACCTCGGAAACACACTGGTGGTTGTCGAACACGACGAAGACACCATCCGTGCGGCAGATCATGTCGTCGATATTGGTCCCGGGGCCGGAGTTCATGGGGGGCACATTGTTGCTGAGGGCTCGTTCGATGATTTGCTCAACAGCGAAGAATCGCTAACAGGGGCTTACCTCAGTGGTCGTCGATCTATACCCACGCCCGCAGAACGACGTGAGGAAGGAACGAGACGACTGCAGTTGATTGATTGCAATCGCAACAACCTTAAAAACGTCAGCGTTGATTTTCCGCTCGGACGTCTTGTTTCTGTGACGGGTGTTAGTGGTAGTGGGAAGAGCACACTTGTGAATGAGCTGTTGCATCCTGCCCTCGAAAATGGACTGGGATTAAAAGTTCCCTTTCCGACGGGATTAGGAGAATTACGTGGTATTAAATCGATCGATAAAGTTATTATTATTGATCAAAGTCCAATTGGTAGAACCCCAAGGTCTAACCCTGCAACATATACGGGTGCTTTTGACCCAATTCGACAAATTTTTGCTGCAACTGTTGAAGCGAAAGCTCGCGGTTATCAGGTTGGTCAATTCAGTTTTAACGTGAAGGGAGGTCGTTGTGAATCCTGTCGAGGACAGGGAGTGAACGTTATTGAAATGAATTTTCTTCCGGATGTTTATGTTCAATGCGATGTTTGTAAAGGAGCTCGTTTTAACCGCGAAACTCTTCAGGTGAAATACAAAGGACACACCATTGCTGATGTGCTTCAGATGACAGTTGAGCAGGCTGCTGAAGTGTTTTCGGCAATTCCTCAAGCAGCAGATCGTTTGCGCACGTTGGTCGACGTTGGTCTTGGATACGTCAAGCTTGGTCAACCAGCACCGACGTTGTCTGGAGGTGAAGCCCAGAGGGTGAAGCTTGCGACGGAGTTGTCCCGACGGGCGACTGGAAAGACGCTCTATTTAATTGATGAACCAACGACTGGCTTGAGTTTTTATGACGTTCACAAATTGATGGATGTGATGCAGCGCCTTGTTGATAAAGGCAATTCAATTATTTGCATTGAGCACAATCTTGATGTGATCCGATGTAGCGATTGGGTGATTGACCTCGGACCTGAAGGGGGCGATCGTGGAGGAGAAATTCTTGTGACTGGAACGCCAGAGCAGGTGTCTCAACACGGCAGTAGTCACACTGGCCGCTATCTCAGCCATGTGCTCGAGCAGCACCCTCCTCAAGTACCGGCGGTAGCCGCTTGATGTCACCGATGCGTCACCTCCTTATCGCTGCCCTTACCGGAGCGGCCCTATCGCTTGTTTCCAGTCCATCCCGA
>Ga0209251_1000880_pt1 | contig 25409 bp, 25 predicted proteins | sample SaaInlV_100m_DNA_6_FD_184665 | JGI IMG/M metagenome (GOLD analysis project Ga0209251, IMG submission 184665) | Marine microbial communities from expanding oxygen minimum zones in the Saanich Inlet - Saanich Inlet SI073_LV_10m_DNA (SPAdes) (version 2) | ecosystem: Environmental > Aquatic > Marine... | reverse complement strand
CCCCTAACATGGCGCCGGACGCGATGCGAAACAGGAGGGCGTATCCAATTTGGCCTGCGGCTCCAGTGACAGTCACGCGAACGGGTGCTTTCATAATGTTGCTCCTTGGGATTTGGGGGTTTAAAACCAGTGATGGCGCCGGACTCGGATTTTCCTTTCAGATCGTCAAAAACTCAAGCGCCTTTCTCCTCTGAGGGGGCGTTAGCACCGCTTTATCGGCTTTTTTGGGCGGGCAATGCTGAAAAAGGCCCCCGCAATGTGGTGAACGCTTGCCTCAGTGCAAGTCGGCCTGTGCAGGTCATCGCTCATCATGCGATGAAGTATTTTGCGTCTCGGGGCGGTGTCTCCTATCATCGCCACTCGACTAACAAGATAAGCCCGGTCGGTTTCGCTGCGATGGCGAAAACCGCAGCAGGCCAAACGAGCGGCCCCTATTATCAGTGACCTAGCGCATAAAGATCCTCGAAAAAGCCAGCTGGAGTTCAATAAGCTTCGAAAGCGCTTACGTCGACAGATGGGAAAGGCCATTGGGGACTTCAACCTGATCGAGCAGGACGATCGGGTGATGGTCTGCATCTCGGGCGGTAAGGACTCGCACGTGATGCTCGAGTTGTTAATTGCACTGCGCGAGAGTGCGCCAATCGATTTTGAGATTGTGGCAGTAACACTCGATCAAAAGCAGCCCGACTATCCCGAGGAGGTGTTGCCAGCGTATCTGGAGACACTGGGCATTCCTTTTTATATTCTTGAACGCGATACCTACAGCGTTGTGAAATCGGTGATTCCCGAGGGTAAAACAACCTGTGGTCTTTGTTCTCGTTTGCGCCGGGGCACGCTCTACGGTTTCGCAGAGGAGATTGGCGCGACCAAGATCGCGCTAGGCCATCACCGTGACGACATCGTTGAAACGTTATTTCTGAATTTGTTCTTTGGTGGAAAATTAAAAGCAATGCCTGTGAAGTTGCGGAGCGACGATGGCCGCAATGTGGTGATTCGCCCTCTGGCCTATTGTCGCGAATCGGACCTGGCTCGTTATGCAGTGGCGAAGGCATTTCCTATTATTCCCTGCAACCTGTGTGGCACTCAGGAAAATTTGCAGCGGCAGGAGATCAAGCAGATGCTGCAGGCTTGGGAAAAGCAGTATCCCGGACGGACTGAAACGATATTTCGCTCGCTGAGTAATGCGGCGCCGTCGCATCTATTGGATCGAACGCTGTTTGATTTTACCGGCTTGAGTGTGGAGCGTGATGATAGTTTGGGCTTGCCTGATATCCGGGTTGTGAATCTGTAATGCTGCTGTTGAGCGCCGCAGACGTCTCCATTGAGCGGGGCGAACGTCGATTATTGCAAGGCGTTGATCTGTCGGTAGCGTCGGGGCAAGTATGGCAAGTATTGGGTGCCAACGGTGTTGGCAAAAGCAGTTTATTGAGGGCGTTAGCAGGTCTGGCACGATTCGGGGTTGAGGGTTCGATCGCTCGGTTCGAGCCTTTGCTTTATTTGGCGCACGCGCCTGCGATTAAAGGTGCGCTAAGTCCTCTCGAAAATCTGCGCTGTCACCCTGCCTGCGATATCACCTCGTCACCTGCGCAAATCGCATTAGCGTTAGAGGCTGTTCAGCTTGGCGGGTTTGAACATCAACCCGTTGGTTCCCTTTCTGCCGGACAGCAGCGTCGTGTCGCGCTGGCTCGCTTGCTGCTGACCGATGCTCGGCTGTGGTTACTGGATGAGCCTTTTACAGCGCTCGATGGAGCGGGCTGTGACTGGTTGGAGGAGTGTATCCGTGGACATGTCAGTGCTGGGGGTGCCGTCATTTTCACGAGCCACCAACCCAGCCGTTTTAGCGAGCTTCAGCAAGATCTGGATTTAGGTAGTTATGCCGTCAGTTGATCGACCCAGTCTCTCTTTGCTCACGGCCTTCGGCCGGCAGTTCCGTCGGCATGGTCAGGCGTTGATGGCGAGTCTCACCGATGTTGCGAATCCGCTGCTTTTTTTCTTCATGGTAGTCACATTATTTCCGCTTGGTTTGGGTCCAGATCCACTGCAACTGGCGTCTATGGCGCCCGGGATTTTGTGGGTTGTGGCGTTATTGGCGAGTCTCATGGTCAGTGCAAGGATGTTTGCATCCGATTTCGAGGATGGCAGTCTTGAACAAATGGCGTTGGCGTCCCACCCACTATCGGTACTTGCGTTAGGTGAAGTCGCGGCACATTGGCTCGCCACAGGATGCTTATTGGCAGTGGTTTCGCCCGTGTTTGCAATGATGCTGGGTTTGCCGTCTCAAGGTTTGGGCGTACTTGTACTGAGTTTATTGTTGGGCACGTTGTGTCTGACGTTGATTGGCGCGGTGGGAAGCGCGTTGACCGTCAGTATTCGCAGGGGGGGCTTGCTACTCTCACTTTTAATTATTCCGCTTAATGTGCCGGTGCTCATCTTTGGCACCGCCGCGGTCACAGAGGCTGTGATGGGAAGGGATCCATCGACTTGGCTGACGCTCATGGGCGCTTTAGCGGCGGGCATGTTGGCGCTAGCGCCACTGGCGGTGGGCGCTGCATTGCGTATTTCACTTGATAGTTAAGGTCCGCTCTGGGCGAGCTGCCGCAGAATGTGAATTAGGCCTCAAGGCAAAGGTTTAGGCGCTATAATGCAGGGCATGTGGGCGTTCATTCATAAATTGGGGTCACCCCCTTGGTTTTTCGGGTTCAGTGGCACACTGGTGCGCTGGCTATTGCCGGTGACCGTTCTGCTGCTTGCGGTGGGTGCCTACTGGGGGTTGCTGGTTGCCCCCCCAGATTTTCGTCAAGGTAATTCTTATCGCATTATTTATATCCACGTTCCTGCAGCCGTTGTGGCGTTAGCAGGTTATTACGTGATGGCCATTGCTGGCGCAATCAGTCTGATCTGGCGGATTAAGATGGCCGATGTGGCCATGCGCGCGGCCGCCCCCGTGGGGGCTGTGCTAACGGCCGTTGCATTAGTGACCGGGGCGATTTGGGGCAAGCCGACATGGGGCGCTTGGTGGGTGTGGGACGCGCGGATTACGTCGATGCTGATCCTCCTGTTCCTCTATCTTGGTGTGGTGGCGCTGTTTGAAGCGTATGAAAATAAGACTGCTGCGGCAAAGGCTTGTGCGGTACTAACCTTGGTCGGCACCGTTAATATCCCTATTATTTATAAGTCAGTCGATTGGTGGTACTCCCTGCATCAACCTGCGTCGCTCAAATTTACGGGTGAGTCGGCTATTGATGCCAGCATGTTGTATCCCTTGCTGGTGATGATTGGCGCATTCTATTTGCTGTTCGCGATGTCGATGCTGCTGAACATGCGTGCAGAGTTGCTCTGGCAGCATCGGAACGCGCATTGGTTGCGGCAACGGTTGGATGTGTCTTGATGTATTTTGAATCCCTTGCTGCCGCATGGCACATGGATGGCCACGGTGGCTATGTTTGGATGGCCTACGCTCTGACGACGATGGCGGTAGTGTTGATGGTTTGGTTACCACTGGCACGCTTTCGTCGGCACTTGCGATGGGTCAGCGCGGACCAGCTGCGGCAAGCCGGTGATAGTCAGTTATAAATGTGGGTAACCACACTGCCCTCTGATCGAGAGGGCTCATTGAAAAGAGCGGGTGCTATGACAGATCAGTCCATCAAGGCAATCACAGTGAAGCGGTGCGTTACCGCCTGGAGTCGCTGAGATGCACCCTGCGCGAAAGCAACGCCTCATTTTGGTCAGTCTTGTGGTAGTGCTATCCAGTACCGCCATCGGTTTGGCGGCTTACGCACTCAGAGATAACATCAATCTGTTCTACCCGCCGGCCGAAGTCGCGGCGGGCAAGGCGCCGATTGATCGCACAATCCGGCTAGGGGGAATGGTGGTTGAAGGCAGTATTGAACGTAGCCGTGATGAGCTCGACACCACCTTTTGGGTCACAGACTACAAAGCGTCGGTCGCCATTCGCTACAGCGGTATTTTGCCAGACTTGTTTGCGGAAGGAGAGGGCATCGTCGCTGAGGGTCGGCTTGACGAGCAAGGCGTGTTGATTGCGACCCAGGTACTGGCGAAGCATGATGAAAATTATATGCCCCCCGAGGTTGCTGCGGCGCTCGAAGGGAATACGCCACGCTCCGCTGCGCCGTATCAGCCATGATCCCAGAAATAGGACACCTCGCCCTTATTATCGCCTTCGTATTTGCGATGGGACTCGCCGTGATTCCGATGTGGGGAGCGGTGCGCGGCAATAGTGCCGCGCTGAATCTCGCGCCGACCCTGGCTATGGGCGTTTTACTGTTTGTGGGCATTGCCTTTGCCATGCTCGCAGTCAGTTTTCTTAAAGATGACTTTTCAGTCGCCGTCGTCGCGGCAAATTCGAACAGCTTGCTGCCGGCTATCTTCAAGTTTTCTGCTTTGTGGGGGAACCACGAAGGTTCCCTTCTACTGTGGGTGCTCATACTATCTGGGTGGATGGCGGCGGTGTCGTGGTTCAGTCATGGACTGCCAAGCGTGATGGTCGCCCGTGTCTTGAGCGTGATGGGCATGATCGCGGTTGGTTTTCTCGCTTTTTCTCTCCTGACCTCGAACCCCTTCGAGCGTTTGTTACCCAACATACCCCTCGATGGCAATGACTTAAATCCACTGCTTCAGGACCCGGGGTTGATTATCCATCCACCGCTTTTGTACATGGGTTATGTTGGATTATCGGTACCGTTCGCCTTCGCGATCGCAGCGTTGCTGGGGGGTAGATTGGATGCATCGTGGGCGAGATGGTCGCGTCCATGGACCAATGTGGCTTGGGGATTTTTGTCGCTGGGGATCATGCTGGGAAGCTGGTGGGCCTACTACGAGTTAGGTTGGGGTGGCTGGTGGTTCTGGGATCCGGTTGAAAACGCATCCTTTATGCCTTGGTTAATGGGCACCGCATTGGTGCACAGCCTCGCTGTCACCGAGAAGCGGGGGGTGTTTCGGGCGTGGACCGTATTGCTCGCTATTTTTGCCTTCTCCCTGTCGTTGCTGGGCACGTTTTTAGTTCGCTCGGGCGTCTTAACCAGCGTCCATGCTTTTGCTTCTGATCCTGAGCGTGGGCTCTTCATTTTGATATTCCTCGCATTGGTCATAGGTGGTTCGTTGCTTTTGTATGCCCTGAGAGCCCCTACCGTCGCGAGTCGCATTAATTACACGGCGGTGTCGCGGGAGTCGCTGTTGATGGTCAATAACCTCGTGTTCACGGTATCCACCATCATTGTGCTGCTGGGCACACTGTTCCCGCTGGTGATGGATGCGTTTTCGTTGGGCAAGTACTCTGTTGGTCCGCCTTATTTCAATGCAGTGTTTGTCCCCTTGATGGCATTGGTGATGCCTTTTATGGCCGTTGGGCCTTTGTCGCGCTGGCGTGAGGATTCCGCGGCTCGCTGGTTACACGAGTTGCTCGTTCCGGGCGCAGTGGTGGTGGTGTTCGCGCTGGCGTTGCCGCTGCTTTTTGGGGCGCGGTTTAATGTTTGGATTGCGCTGGCGGTGCTGCTCTCGGGATGGGTGGCAATCGGCGTATTGAAGGACTTGTGGCGTCGTCTCGGTGTGGGCTCTGGCTATGGGTTGAGGTGGCAGACGTTAACCCCGAGTTTCTTAGGGATGGCAACGGCGCATTTGGGTTTTGCGTCCGTTGTGATGGGCGCGGTAGTCGTGACCCAGCTGAACGAAGAGCGCGATCTGCTGATGAAAGTGGGGGACGTTGAGTTCCTCGGGGGATATCGTTTCGAGTTGACGGCTTTATCTCGTCAGGCGGGACCTAACTATATGGCAGATCAGGCGGTTTTTGAGATCACACAGGGAGACAAGGCCATTGCGACCTTGGTCCCTGAAAAGCGACGCTACTTTGCGAGCGGGCAAATGATGACCGAGGCGGCGATTGACGGGAGTGTCTGGCGTGATCTTTATATTGCGTTGGGAGAGCCGGTCGAAGAAGGTGCCTGGGCGGTTCGACTGCAGTTCAAGCCCATGGTGCGCTGGTTATGGTTAGGAGGCGCGCTCATCGGCTTGGGTGCACTGCTGACGGTAGCAGACAGGCGCTACCGCAGGCAGTCAACGTCACAGTCAGCCGCGATAGCGGAGGCGACGGGGCTTGCGGGTTAAGCGATTCATTCCCTTAGCCGGCTTTGCGTTGCTGGCGTTACTGCTTTTTAAGGGATTGTCGATTGATCCAACGGCCCTGCCAGCGGCCCGTCTCGGCCAACCGTTTCCGGACTTTAGTCAGCCAGAGCTTTTGACGGAGGAGGTGATCGGGGCATCGGCGCTGCAACCTCGGCCTGCTTTGGTCAATGTGTGGGCGACCTGGTGTTATTCGTGCCGCGTCGAGCACCCCTATCTGCTGGCTTTGGCCGCGCAAGGCGTACCCATTTATGGCCTGAACTATAAAGACGAATCAGAAAAAGCGCGGCAGTGGCTCTCTGAGTTGGGAGATCCTTATCGTCTCAATATTACTGATCGCGACGGGACGGTGGGCCTTGATCTCGGTGTTTATGGCGCACCAGAAACGTATGTTCTAGGGCCGGATGGGGTCATTTTGCATCGGCATGTTGGCGTGCTTGATGAGGCGGTGTTTGAAAGAGATATCCGTCGCTTCTTTGCGGCCCCTGGGAGGGTGGCTCAAGCAAGTGCTCAGGAGGGTGGTGAGTGATGCATCGTTTGTTGTGCGCGCTCTTTCTGGTGTCTTCTTCAGCGTGGGCAGTCATTGAAACGTATGAATTCTCTTCGCCAGATTTGGCCTCGCGATATCACCAGTTGAGTCAGGAGTTGCGCTGTCCTAAATGTCAAAATCAAAATATCGCAGACTCTAACGCACCCATAGCGCGAGATCTGAGGGTGGTGTTGTATGAGCAGCTGGAGGCTGGTCAAACCGATGCCCAAATCCTCGATTTTATGGTGGCGCGATATGGTCAATTTGTCCGCTACCGACCTGAGGTCGATCGCCAGACGGCCCTTCTGTGGTGGTCGCCTCTGCTGCTACTGGTACTGGGTGGTGTTGGGGTGGGGCGTCATTTCCGCAAAAAAGATCATCATCCTGCCCAAGGGCTGACCGCTGCGGAGCGAGACCAGGTGGATCGATTGCTAGAGGACCGACTGCCGTGATCGATGATTTTTGGATCGCCGGGGCGGCGCTGTTGCTCGGCGCGATAGTGTGGGTGGTGGTATTGCCCCGGTATTGGCAAAGACAGTACCCCACGGAAACCAATGAAGACTGGCTGCGTCTCAGGCAGCGCGAGTTAGTAGGGGAGTCTGAGCAACTGCAACAGGAGGCAGCATTGCGGCTCATCGAGGATGGCCTTGTTGATGACGTACCACGCTCGGCGGACCCCCTCATCTCGTCCAAGGCTTCCCAGTGGGCGGGCGTTTTGCTACTGACGGCACTGGTGGTGTTGCTCTACCAGCGATTAGGCGGCTGGGAGGACGTCAATATTGCCCGTGCGTTATCTGATGTTGAGCGTGCTCAACCGGCCGACATCATTGCGCTGATATCGCGGATTGAGACTCGCGCGGAGGCGAGGCCCGCTAACGCAGACTATGCCTTGCTGTTGGGCGAGTACTATTTATCGGGTAATGATCCGGCGGCGGCATTTGACTACTTTGATCGTCTCGTTGTGATGGGGGCATCGGCGCCTGAAATCTTAGGCAAGGCCGCTCAGGCAGAATTCCTTGCTAATGATCGGCAGCTCAGCGTAACGGCTCGGGCGCGTGCAGAGCAGGCGCTGGCGGTGAATACGGCAGAACCGGCGGCGCTGGCGACGCTGGGTATGGCTGCGTTTGAGGAAGCCGATTTTCGGGCCGCAATTCAGTATTGGCAACGCTTACAAGCGTTGGAGTCCCCCGGTTCCCCCGGCTACACAATGCTGGCACAGATTATCGAACGCGCGCGACTCGAGTTAGGTGAGGCGCCTCCGCGACTGGTTGACGATTCACCGGAAGAAGCGCCATTCGTCGCGTCGTCCGCTTCGCTCGGTGTCGACGTGATGGTGAGAGTGCCTGAGGGCGCGCCTGTCCCGCCCAATGGGTCGGTGGTGTTTGTGCTGGCGCGTGCCGCAGGTGCTGAACAGGGCATGCCTATCGCAGTCAGCCGCACCCAGCCGGAGCGTTGGCCGCTGTCGGTGAGACTGGATGATCGGCTATCGATGGCTGGCCAGCTGATATCGGAGAGCAAGGCCGTATCGATAGAGGTTCAAGTATCGATTGATGGCCAGCCGGGCCGAGATAACGCGCTGTATTGGGGGCGGGTTGACCCAGTGACAGTGGGCGGTGCCGAGCCGGTTGTCATCGCCTTACGTGGCCAATGAAGGGCTAATTCAGCATCAGCCATAGTGTTGTTGCTCGGAAGCATATACACTACATCTTGTGTTTTTAGCTCGCTTCGACGCGCCCCGTGCCGTAAGCGTACCCGATAGGTATCCGGATACATAAATGCGCCTGAAATCCATCAAGTTGGCCGGTTTTAAGTCCTTTGTTGACCCCACTACCGTGCAGTTCCCAGGCAATATGTGTGCGGTCGTCGGTCCAAACGGTTGTGGCAAGTCAAATATCATCGACGCGGTGCGATGGGTGATGGGAGAAAGCTCCGCAAAGACGTTGCGTGGCGAGTCCATGACAGACGTCATCTTCAACGGAACGACGAGTCGCCAGCCTGTGAGTCAGGCATCCATTGAGCTGATTTTTGATAATACAGAAGGCAAAGTTGCGGGCGAATTTGCGGCCTATAACGAGATTTCTGTGCGGCGCGTCGTCACCCGAGAGGCCCAGTCGGAATACTACTTAAATGGTGCAAAGTGTCGTCGGCGCGATATCACGGATTTATTTTTGGGGACCGGACTGGGGCCACGTAGTTACGCGATCATCGAGCAAGGTGTGGTGTCACGGCTTATCGAATCTAAGCCAGAGGAGCTCCGGGTCTTTATCGAAGAAGCTGCAGGGATTTCGAAGTATAAGGAGCGCCGCAAAGAGACTGAGAACCGGATGCGACGCACTGGAGAGAATCTAGAGCGGTTGACGGACTTGCGCGATGAATTGCAGCGCAATCTCGCTCATCTGGACAGGCAGGCGAGAGCGGCCGAGAAATACGCTGAGCTCAAGGCTGAGGAGCGGCAACTGCAGGGTGAGTTATTTGCCATTCAGTGGCGTAATTTGACAGCCGCTAAAGGCGCGGTGTCTGGCGAGATTGCGTCGTTAGAGGTTAAGCGAGAGGCGGCCAAGGCAGAGGTCACCCACACTACCACGCAGTCCGAGACGGCACGGGTCGATCAGACTGCGGCGACCGATGCACTGCATGCTGCACAGGAACATTACTACAGCGTCGGTGGTGAGGTGACTCGCATTGAACAGGCATTGCGCTATGCGCAAGAGCGGCGTGGTGAGTTGCAGCGAGACCTCGAGCAGACCCGCACTAATCTGCAGCAAACTCGTCAGCACCTGGAGGGCGATCAGCGGCAGCTGGTCAAATGGCAGGAGGAGCTTGGGCAAGCGGAGCCGGCGCTGGATGAACTCAAGGTTGCCGCCAGTGCCGCGGCAGCAAGCCTGCAAGAAGCTGAGCGTGCTGTGCAGGTTTGGTCACAAGGCTGGGATGGATTCAATGACCGGGCGCAGGGTCCAAGCCAAACCGCTGAGGTACAGCAAAGCCGTATCGTTTATCTCGAGCAGGTGCTGACCAAGCTGCAAGAGCGGCTCCAGCAGCACAAATTAGAATCAGAGTCGTTGGCAACGGATCAGGGTGAGTCTGCGGTAGAGCCGTTACAAGCCAATATCGATAACGCCGATCGGGGTATTCAGGGCAAAGAGCAGGAAATTCAGACACTGCAGAAGCAGTTGACGGAATCACAAACCGCCATTGAGCAGGGCCGGCAACAGCAGGATGCGATAAGGGCGACTATTCAGGAAAACCGTGGACACATAGCTTCGCTGACGGCGTTGCAAGAGGGCGCTTCGGATGATCGCGAGCGCATCGCGTTGTCCGACTGGATTGAGACAGAGGCCGTACAGTCATTAGGGACTGTTTATGCCGCCCTCGAGGTCGACACGGGATGGGAGGCTTCGGTTGAGCAGGTATTGGGTGAGGCGTTGTCAGCGCAGGTGCTTAGCGACTCAGATATGGCAAGTTTACCGAGTGTCGCGACCTTGCCGGCGGGCGCGTTTCTGGTGGAGCAAGGGACGCGCAAGGCGGGGAGCTCAGAAGGGACGTTAGCGGCGCACGTCAAAGGGCCCGCTGGCATTGTGCAGTGGTTGCGGTCGATCAAAGTGGCAGGGGATCTTGCGGAAGCGCGACGGCGCTGCGCCGAGCTCGAGCCGCACGAATCTGTCGTCACGAAGGATGGACACTGGCTTGCGAACGGTTGGCATCGGCGCAGGTCTGGTGCCGATGCCGCGGCCGGGATCATTGCCCGTCAAGCGCAACTGGAATCACTTCAAGGAGCGCTCGCAAAGGGCAATGATGAAGCCGTGGCCGTAGAGGTATCGCTGAGCGACCTGTTGACTGCCAGGGGGGCACTGGAAAAATCACTGTCCCAAACTCAGCAGAGTTTGCAGCAATTGATTAATGAGCGCGCGGAATGGGTTTCAGAGCGGAGAGCCGTTGCCACGAAGCTCGAGCAGCAAATGCAGCGCCGCAACCAACTGCAGGAAGAAATCAACGAGAGCGAACGCCAGTACGAACAGGAGCAAGCAAATCTTGCGCAAGCAAGACAAACCCTAAGCGCTGCTTTGGACCAGATGGAGCTCGATCGTGTCGAGCGGGATAACTTGCAGAAAGAGCGGGTGACTTTGACTGAAGCGTTGGCGCAGCAACGAGAATCTGCGCGTCTGTCTGCGGACGTACTCATGCGCTCTGAGCTACAGTGTCAAAATTTGGTAACACAGGTCGCGACGTTAAAAGAAAGCCTCTCTAGGATGGAGCTGCAGCGCCAAAATCTAGAATCCCGCGAAACTGAACTTTCCGATACGTTACCGGTGGGGCAGGACCCTGATGCTGAAAATAAAGCCAAATTGGCGGAGCTGCTCGATCAGCGAGTCAGTGCTGAGGCGGAGCTGAATATTCAACGGGCACGGGTTGGCGACATTGAGGCTAAATTGCGAGAGCTCGATAAGCTGCGGCTCGAGCAGGATCAGGCGGTTCAGTCGCTGCAAGCGGAAATCGAGGGCTTTCGTCTGCAGGAAGCCGAGAGCGGTGTGCGTCTTGAGTCGCTGGTGAATGAAATTGAAAAGCGTGACGGGGTGCCGCAAGAAATTGCTGCCGCGTTACCAGAAGAGGCGAGTGAATCAGAGTGGCAAGATAAAGTGGTGCGGGCAGAGGCGAGAATCAATCGGCTGGGCCCCATCAATCTGGCAGCGATTGACGAGCACGCGCAAGCCTCTGAGCGGAAGCAGTACCTCGACGCCCAAAACGAAGATTTAGAAACGGCGCTTGAGACGTTGCGCGCAGCGATTCGCAAAATTGATAAAGAGACGCGGCAGCGATTCAAGGATACGTTTGATCAAATTAATGCGGGGTTTGCGGAATTATTTCCGCGGGTGTTTGGCGGGGGTACCGCCTGTCTAGAAATGACTGGGGACGACCTGCTGGATACGGGCGTGGCGATTTTTGCGCGACCTCCGGGAAAGAAAAATTCAACGATACACCTGCTATCGGGAGGCGAGAAAGCGATGACTGCGATCGCATTGGTCTTTTCGATTTTTCAACTAAATCCCGCGCCTTTTTGCATGCTAGATGAGGTCGATGCTCCGCTCGATGACGCCAACGTGGGACGTTACGCGCGCATGGTGCGTGAAATGTCAGAGAAGGTTCAGTTTGTGTTTATCACACACAATAAAATAACGATGGAAGCGGCGGATCAGCTAATGGGCGTCACGATGCAGGAGCCGGGAGTGTCTCGTCTCGTCACCGTGGATGTGGAAGAGGCGGCGCAGCTGGCGGCGAGTTAGGAGGGGCTCTGAATGGAACAGCTTTCAATACGCGACTGGATGATCCTCATCGGCGGCATGATGATCGCGGGCGTGCTGCTCGATGCTGTTCGGCGATACTGGCGAGAGAGGCGGGCTGAGCTGAAGCTCAATGCCCGAATAGAGCGCGCTTCACCCGGCGAACAACAACCCTTTAACCTGCTAACGGAGCTGCCTAATGGCGGTGCCCGCATCATCCGTCGGGGTGACCTAGGCGAGGGCTTGGAGCCTGATGAGTGGGAGCGTCTGGATGACGAGGAGGCGCTTGACCGTGCCGACGGTTCATTAAACGTTGCTGTGCCCGACCCAGTCGTTGCCGACCCAATACCAGTCGTTGCCGACCCAATAGATGTGGCGGTAGAGGCTGAGGTCCGAGAGAGCAAGGCGGTGGTGACCCCTCCCCCTGTCTCTGCGCCGATTGAGACTAGCGCTGCCAAAGATGCTTACAAGCAGACGGAGCCTCGCGCTGCTCCCAGCGAGTCGCCGGTGCCCGCGGAGGGGTCTCGGCGCCGCACCGTGAAACCGGTAATGGCGTCCGTCGGCAATAACGCCGACCCTAAATCGAACGATAGCGGCACGGTTGATTGGTTGGAGTCGATTGAGACGAGTGAGCCTGACTTGCCCGAGCACGGGCGTTTGCCTCGCGGGGCGAACACACATGTGTTTATTCTGTATGTGGTCGCTCGGCAGGAGGACGGATTTTCCGGCGGCACTATCCTGGAAACGTTGCTGACGAATGATTTGCGCTTTGGTGATATGGACTTTTTTCATCGGCATGAGCAGACATCTGGTCGTGGGGCAATAGAGTTCAGTGTCGCTAATATGATGAAGCCGGGCGTCTTTGATATTGATAATATGGAGCCGCTGCAGACAAGAGGGCTCATGTTCTTTGTGACCTTGCCCGGCCCCACTGACATGCTCAAAGCGTTTGATTACATGTATGAGATGGCAAAGCTGGTGGCGAAGTCACTCGATGGTGACATTCAAGATGAAACAAGAAGCGTCGTTACGCGTCAGAGTCTCGAGCATATGCGGCAACAGATTCGTGAGCTAGAACGGCGGCTCCTCGTTCGCAGGACCTAATACACCATGCCTTCCCCAGCGGAGGAGATCGCGGACTTAACAGTGCGCCTGAAGCGTTGGGGCGCGGCTTATTTTGAAATCGATACACCACTCGTCCCTGATGCCGACTATGACGCTGCGATGATGCGGCTTCGGGCGCTAGAAGCTGATCACCCGGAGCTACAAGCGCCTGACTCACCAACACAGCGTGTCGGCGGGGCGCCTCTGAGTGCCTTTGAGACCATTGCCCACCGAATGCCGATGCTGTCGCTGGACAACGCCTTCTCGGAGAGCGATCTGATCGAGTTTCACCGACGGGTCGTCGAACGCTTATCGGTCAGTGAGATCACCTACTGTTGCGAACCAAAATTAGATGGCGTGGCCGTGAGTATCGTTTACGAGAGCGGGCTGTTAACCCAAGCAGCGACACGCGGTGATGGGGTGAGCGGGGAAGATATCACGGCTAATGTTAAGACGATCAGGAATGTCCCGCTGATGCTGTCTGGGGACGATATCCCGTCTTATCTCGAGGTGCGCGGTGAGATTACCATCCCACGCTCGGGCTTCGAGCAGATGAATGCTCGCGCAAGGCTGTTGGGGCAAAAGGTATTTGTTAACCCCCGAAATGCGGCTGCTGGCAGCTTACGTCAGCTCGACTCAAGTGTGACTGCGAAGCGTCCACTGGAGTTCACTGCTTACTCTGTGGGGGTGTTCGACGGGTCGCTGCCTGCTTCACATGATGCCACTTTGCGAGTTTTGGCGGAGTGGGGCATTCCGATCTCTGAGCATATGCAGACAGTGGTTGGTATCGAGGCTTGTGAGGTCTATTACGAACAAATGGCAGTACAGCGAGATGCATTGCCATTTGATATCGATGGCATCGTCTATAAGGTCAATTCGCTGGAGCAGCAAGAAAGATTGGGGTTTATCTCGCGTGCACCGCGGTGGGCGGTGGCGCGGAAATTCCCTGCGCAAGAGGTCAGCACGCGGCTACTGGGTGTCGATTTTCAAGTAGGGAGAACCGGCGCGATTACCCCGGTCGCAAGACTCGAACCCGTTTTCGTGGCTGGCGTCACGGTAAGCAACGCGACGTTACACAATATCGATGAGATTCAGCGATTGAGTGTCGCGATCGGGGATGTTGTGGTGGTGCGGCGTGCCGGGGACGTGATCCCTCAAATCGTTTCGGTGGTTCGAGATGATACCGAGACCGACGTTGGCGTGAGAGAGCCCATAATCTTTCCTTCGCAGTGTCCAGCTTGCGGTGCTGCTTTGGCGCGTGAAGCAGGAGAGGCTGCCATACGATGTGTGGGAGGTGTGGGGTGTCAGGCGCAGCTCAAAGGAGTCGTCCGGCACTTTGCGTCGAGAAAAGCGATGAACATCGATGGTCTAGGTGACAAGCTCATTGACCAATTGGTGGATGAGGGATTGCTTACGTCAGTGGCCGATCTTTTTCGATTAACAAAAGATGGCGTTGGCGCGCTCGATCGGATGGGCGAGAAGTCGAGTGAGAATTTGCTGTTATCGGTTGCTGCAGCGCGCGAGACAACGTTGTCTAAATTTATTTATGCTTTGGGTATTCGCGAAGTGGGTGAGGCGACTGCTCGGTCTTTATCGGAGCATTTTATGACATTGGATGCCGTGCTGGCAGCGTCGGTGGAAGCACTGGAGGATGTAGACGATGTCGGGCCGGTGGTTGCTCAGCACATTCGCACATTTGCAGTGGATGAGCGTAATAGGGTCATTCTTGATGAATTGTTGGCGGCCGGCATCAACTGGCCTGACGTGACCCTCGACGCGGGCGACGGCCCACTCGCCGGAACAATTTGGGTGGTGACCGGTAAGTTGGTTGCGATGAGTCGCGAAGAGGCGGAGAGTCGATTGAGGGCACTTGGTGCCAAAACGGCCAGCAGTGTGTCGAAAAAAACAACATCAGTCGTGGCGGGCCCGGGAGCAGGATCTAAGCGTAAACGCGCAGAGTCACTGGCGATACCTATCATCGATGAATCGGCATTGTTGGTTGTATTGGAGAGGCACGAATGAAGACAATTGATGCGAGTTATCGAGTTGCCGTGATCGCTGTTGCGCTATCTTTGGCAGCGTGTGTCACCGCGCCGCCAGAGCAGGTTGATAACGTTTGCGACATTTTCCGAGAGAAATCAGGTTGGTATGCAGACGCGAAGGAGTCTCGGGCGCGCTGGAATGTACCGATGTCGGTATCGATGGCCTTTATGTACCAAGAGTCTCGATTTGTAGCGACCGCTAAACCACCGCGAAAAAAATTATGGGGTTTTATCCCTGGGCCGAGACCGTCTGACTCTTATGGTTATTCTCAGGCGAAGGAAGGGACCTGGGAGTGGTACCAGAAAAGCACGGGCAATTATGGGGCGGACAGAGACAGTTTTGCTGATGCGATAGACTTTATTGGCTGGTACAACCACATCTCTCACCAGGAGCTCAACATCGATAAGCAGGACACGTTTCGATTGTACCTTGCTTATCATGAGGGCCATGGCGGTTATCGAAAACAAAGCTATCGCAGTAAAAAGTGGCTTGTCGACGTAGCACGCAAGGTGGATCGGCAGGCGCAGCGCTACAACAGCCAGCTTCAAGACTGTGCGGAGGAGCTAGAGCCCAGGGGTTGGTTCGATTGGTGGTAGCCTCTGCCGGCGTATTGCGCCGCCTTGAGTTGGTTTTTTTTCGGGACGGTTAGCAAGTCGCTAATTTGCCATGAGTGCTTCGAGCTTGGAGACACGATGACGGTTCAGAAAGTGTTGGTAGTGGATGACGAGTCGGGTATTCGAGATATGCTCAGACTGGCCTTGGAGACCGCCGATTTTGAGTGCCTAGAGGCTGGCAATATTGCCGATGCCTATCAAAAAATTATTCACAACACCCCCGATATTGTTTTGCTCGACTGGATGTTACCCGGTGGTACCGGTATTGAGTTGTTGCGGCGCCTAAAAAAAGAGGAGGCGACGCAACAGGTCCCCGTGATAATGCTCACCGCCAAGGCGCATGAGGATAATGTGATTCAGGGATTAGATGTGGGTGCGGACGATTACATTACCAAGCCTTTCGCGCCTAAAGAGCTCATTGCGAGAATGAGGGCGTTGCTCAGACGAACGATTCACGAGAGCGTGGGTAGCGAGCTGCGAGTGGGTAAATTAGTGGTAGAGCTTGATAGCCATCGGGTGATCCTCGATGGGAAGGTGCTAGAGATGGGCCCTACTGAATTTAAGTTGCTGCAGTTTTTTATGGCTAATCCGGATCGCGCCTACTCGCGCACCCAGTTGCTGGACCATATCTGGGGGGTCAATGTTTACGTTGAAGAGCGAACAGTTGATGTTCATATCCGCCGGCTCCGCAAGGCGCTTCAAACGGGAGTGCCGGGTTACAGCGACTTGATACAAACGGTGCGTGGTTTGGGTTATCGCTTCTCAGATCGAGGTGTCGGCCTGACGTGATGGCAGCCCGTATTTTTTTGCTTGAGATTAGGCGGTTGGCGCTGGCCGCTGGCTGCGGTTTTGTGTGGGGTGCAGTGACCGCTGAATGGCAACAGGCATTGATGTGCTTTTTGGCTGTGCTGCTCTTCTTATGGGGTTGGCAGCTTGCGAGGGTGTATCACTGGTTTTCACATCCAGAGGAATTTCCGCCCATTGGCGGTCCGGGGATGCGAGGTGTGCTTCACGATGTCTATGTGCTGCGTAGTCGTGCGATTCAGGCCTCTTCCTCCTCCCGGCGTTCACAGCCCTATCTTAAAGAATCACTGGCCTCAATGAGGGAGGCCGCTTTGATCATCAACGACTCGAGCGAACTGCTGTGGTGCAATGATGCGGCGGAGTATTTATTGGGCGTTCGATTTGCAGATGAGGAGGGCAAGCGGCTGTCTGAAATAGTGTCTCATCCGTCACTCGAGACGTATGTCGATGTCAATAATTTTCAAAAGCCGTTGCGGATTCACCGCGGCGCCGCGTCAGAGTTCTGCCTGCAATTTGAATTTTCCAAATTTGGCGCGGACGACCGTCTGGTTTTTGTGAAAGATGTCACCGAGCAAGACAGGTTGGAGCGCATGCGTCGCGATTTTGTCGGTAATGTCTCCCATGAGTTAAGAACGCCGCTGACGGTGATCAAAGGTTATACGGAGACATTACAAACACTGATGCCCGCTTCGGATTCGACGCTGCAGAAATCGCTGAGCGTGATGGATACTCAGTTGGTGCGGATGGAAAGCTTGGTGTCCGATTTGCTATGGCTGTCGAGCATTGAGAGTGTGGAAGGGGAGCGTAAGGAAGGCCAGATAGACATGGAGGCGTTACTGTCAGATGTGGTAATGGAGTTAGCCGCCGTTTGGCCCAGCAGAGTCCTTGATCTTCAGATCAGTAGCTCGCAAAAAATTCTAGGGGACGAGAATGAGCTGCGGAGTGCGATTAGTAACCTCGTTGTTAACGCGTTGAAGTATGGTGAGAACAGTCCTGTTGTTGTGAAGTGGATCGATACCACGGTGGGGCCTGCGCTACTGGTCGAGGATAAGGGACTGGGCATCGCCGCTAAGCATATCCCTCGTTTGACTGAACGCTTCTATCGCGTCGATAAAAGCCGCAGTCTTGCGACGGGCGGAACGGGTTTGGGGTTAGCTATTGTGAAGCATGTTGCAGTGTCGCACGAAGCAAAACTGTTTGTAGACAGTGAACTAGGACGTGGTAGCTGTTTCCGGCTGGTATTTCCATCGTCTCGCGTGGTCGCGAGTGCGAGCGGACTCGGCGCGAGTGATCAGCGCTAGGTCTTTCTGACTGACCTGATAATATAGACGCCTAGAAGTAACAGATCTGCCTGCGATAGAGAGCATCACGTTATGAGCCGGTTTTGGACAACAACAGTAAGCGATTTGACGCCGTACGTCCCGGGCGAGCAACCTGCCTCGCAATCGTTGCTAAAACTGAATACTAATGAGCATGCGTTACCCCCGTCGGAGGCGGTGATGACGGCGATTCGTGCATGTCAGGCCGAGCAGCTAAGGCGTTACCCCGACCCGACGGCCAAAGGATTAAGAGAGGCGATTGCCCAGACAGAGTCTTTAACCACTGACCAGGTTTTTGTGGGCAATGGGTCAGACGAAGTGCTGGCACATATCTGGTTAAGCTTGCTGGCCGATCGTCCGGTGCAGACGCTGGATACCACTTATGGTTTTTACCCCGTGTGGGCGCAGTTGTACCACTCAACACTCACCGAAGTGCCGGTGCGGGCTGATTTTAGCGTTGACGTTGATGCCCTGATGGCGTCTGAGCATGCCGTGGTGCTAGCGAACCCCAATGCGCCAACAGGCCTGGCACTGACTTGTCAGGAGATAGAGCGGCTACTGGCCGGCAACCCGAATAGGCTGCACATCATCGACGAGGCATATTATGGGTTTGGCGCTGATACCGTAGCGCCACTCATCAATCAGTATGACAATTTAATTGTCAGCCGGAGTTTGTCGAAGAGTCATGCTTTGGCTGGGTTGCGGGTTGGATATGCTTTAGCGCATCGGGATTTGATTGAAGGCCTAAACCGGGTCAAGGATTCCTTTAATTCTTATCCACTCGATGCAGTCGCACAGGCTGCCGCCAAGGTGGCGATTTGTGACGCCTCATGGCAAGCGCAGTCTGTTGCCGTGATCACTGAAAGTCGTTCAAAGATGACCGAGAGACTCGAGGCGTTAGGATTTGAAGTGCTACCTTCGTCTGCCAACTTTATCTTTATCCAGCACCGGGTTTTATCGGGGCGCACTGTGTTTGATGGGCTAAGGCAACAAGACATTTTGGTGCGTCGCTGGGACAAGCCGCGCGTCGAGAACTGGTTGCGGATCACAGTTGGCACACTCGCGCAGACAAACGCTTTATTAGCGGCTTGCGCCGCTTTGTGCGCTGCTGAAGAGGCTTAACTGATCTGCTGTTCCACCGAGTTAGCGTCGCCGCAGGACCAGTGAGCCGATGCTATAGCCGGCACCAAATGAACACAGCACGCCTAGCTCTCCGCTGTTGATATCGGCATTGTGCTTGTGAAAGGCAATGATCGAGCCCGCAGATGACGTATTAGCGTACTCATCGAGTATGGTAGGTGATTCACTTGGTGCGGGATCTCGACCGAAGACCTTTTTCGCGATGAGGTCATTCATATTTTGGTTGGCTTGGTGCAGCCATATGCGCCTGAGATCTCCGACATCGAGATTCAGCGATGCCAATTGCTGGTTAATCTGAGTTGCGACAGCGGGGCAGACTTCTTTAAATACTTTCCTGCCTTCTTGCATAAATAACTTGTCAATTTGTCCGATGCCCTCTTCGTCCGCACGATTGAGGAAGCCAAAATTATTGCGAATATTATTGGAGTAGATCGTTTGCAGGCGCGAGTCGACTACGTCCCAGCCAGCACTTGCTTTGGCGCTTTCACTGCTCTCGACGACAACGGCTGTAGCGACATCACCAAAGATAAAGTGTGAGTCGCGGTCTCGGAAGTTTAGGTGTCCAGTGCAGATTTCAGGGTTAACCATGAGCACCCGCTGCGCGCTCCCTGAACGCACCGCATCGCTGGCCTGCTGAATGCCGAAGGTGGCTGAAGAGCAAGCCACATTCATATCGAAAGCAAACCCCGTTGCGCCTAGCGCCGCCTGCACTTCAATTGCGACCGCAGGATAAGCTCTTTGTAGGTTGGAGGCGGCGACGATGACGGCATCAATTTCGCTAGCGTGAACGCCAGCCTGATCTAACGCTTCTCGAGCAGCGTGGCAGGCAATTTCGCACATCACAGAGTGACTGCTATTTGCTCTCTCGGGAATAGCAGGGACCATACGGTCTGGGTCTAAAATCCCCTCCTTATCAATGACATACCTAGACTTTATACCGGAGGCTTTCTCAATGAACGCCACGGAGGAGTGGGTTTTGGCCTCGACATCTCCGGATTCAATTGCCTCAAGGTGGGTCTCATTGTAGCGGTCAACCCATGTATTGAATGACTCGACAAGCTCCTGATTGCTGATGCTGTCTGGGGGTGTGTAAAGGCCAGACCCACTAATCACCGCAGAAATTGTCATTGCAAGCCCTAGCGTTTGTCGATGGGTTTAAAGTCCCTGTGTGCTTCGCCGGTGTAGAGCTGTCGGGGTCTTCCGATACGGTAGGAGCCACCAATCATCTCATTCCAATGGGCGATCCAACCCACGGTGCGCCCGATAGCAAAGATGACGGTGAACATAGACGTCGGTATTCCGAGCGCTTTCAGGATAATGCCCGAATAAAAGTCAACGTTGGGATAGAGCTTTTTGGCGACAAAATAGTCGTCCTTGAGAGCAATTTCTTCAAGTCGTTTTGCAATCTCTAAATTTTCGTCCTCGATACCCAGCTCAGCAAGCACCTCATCAGCAGCCTCTTTCATGACCTTAGCGCGAGGGTCAAAGTTTTTATAAACCCGATGCCCAAAACCCATCAGTCGGAAGGGGTCGTCTTTATCCTTGGCCCGAGCGATGAATTCGTCGATTCGATCCACCGTGCCAATTTCTTCGAGCATCTTCACTACCGCCTCGTTAGCGCCACCATGGGAAGGCCCCCAAAGCGCTGCGATCCCCGCTGCAATGCAAGCAAACGGATTAGCCTGGGAAGAGCCTGCGAGTCTTACGGTGGAGGTCGAAGCGTTTTGTTCATGATCTGCATGCAATAGGAATATGCGATCCATTGCCTTGGCAATGGTCGGTGAGACCTTAGTGGGCTCACAAGGATTGCCAAACATCATGTGAAGAAAATTCGCGGCATAGTCCAGATTGTTATCGGGATACATAAAGGGCTGCCCGATTGAAAACTTGTAGCTCATTGCTGCTAGCGTGGGCATTTTTGCAATCAGTCTGAAAGCGGCTACTTCTCTGTGCCACGGGTCAGAAATGTCTGTCGAGTCGTGATAGAACGCCGACAGCGCGCCGACAACACCGCACATAATCGCCATCGGATGCGCATCCCTTCGGAAGCCGTTAAAAAAGGTTCTGATCTGCTCATGCACCATGGTGTGGTGCGTCATGATGCCGACGAATTCTTCTTTTTCCGCTGCGGTGGGGAGTTCGCCATTAAGCAGGAGGTAGCAAGTTTCTAAGTAGTCTGAATGCTGAGCAAGCTGCTCTATCGGGTACCCGCGATGAAGCAAAACGCCTTTTTCCCCGTCAATAAACGTAATCTTTGATTCGCACGCTGCCGTGGAAGTGAAGCCCGGATCGTAAGTGAAATAGCCATTCGCCGTCAGTGTGCCGACATCAACGACATCCGGACCTAGCGTGCCAGAGTGCACTGCTAAATCAATGGTTTGCTGGGATCCATCCTCATGGGTAAGGTTGAGGGTCGCATTCTTTTCAGTCATTAGACTATCTACCGCGTCGTGTTGAGAGGGTGCCAAACTAATGCTGACCGCCGGTCATGTCAATTTTGATGTATTGAAATTCGACGGGCAGAGGCCAACAAATTGTAATCGATTGTCAGCGCACCTATACTGCGCCCCGATGAGATTCTGGCAACGACCAGATCCGCCCGCTGTTAATGAGACTAATCTGAGAGCTATTGTGAGACCGAACTCAAAGGACACACGTCCAGTCAATTTGGATTTGGGTACGATTCAGTTGCCCGTTACCGCCTATGCATCAATCGCCCACCGAGTGACAGGTGTGCTGATGTTTTTTGCTAGTTTTCTCCTGCTGTGGGCACTTGACCGCAGTCTGGCGTCGGAGGCTTCGTTTGATGCGTTGTCTGCGGTGTTGTCGTCGCCAGTTTCTAAGTTTGTCATGTGGGGGATTGCCTCCGCGCTGACCTACCATGCGTTAGCGGGTGTTAAGCACCTCGTGATGGACACTGGGGTGGGTGAAACAATGCGAGGCGGCGTGATAGGTGCGCGCATCGTTTTTGTTGCGGCATTCACTGGGGCGGTTTTATGGGGAGTCGCGATATGGTGACTTCAGTCACGAGTTTTAGCCGCACTGGCCTGTCTGATTGGCTCATTCAAAGAGTCACGTCCATCATACTGCTCGCATATTTTCTGCTTATCGCCTACCAGTTGATGGGTTCAGTTGACTACACTGGGTGGGCTCGGCTCTTCGAGCAGACCTGGATGAAGGTGTTTACGCTCATGGCGGCGCTCTCTCTGGCTGCTCACAGTTGGATTGGTCTGTGGTCCGTGTTCACAGACTACCTGACCGAGCGGATGTTGGGTCCGAAGGGCAATGTGATTCGTTTGGTGTGTCAGTTGGGAGCTTCACTGGCGCTGGTCGGGTACGTAATTTGGGTGGTGGTGATCATTTGGAGTTAATCCAATACCACTAACGGCTGCGCCTACTGCGCCCGGTTTTTCGGGGTAGTAAGGCGGATAAAAAGTGAGTGTTATGAGAACAATTTCTTTTGATGGTGTCATTGTCGGCGGCGGTGGTGCAGGTATGCGCGCAGCACTCCAACTGGCGCAATCTGGTTACAAAACCGCAGTTATTTCGAAGGTGTTCCCGACTCGCTCGCACACCGTGTCGGCTCAGGGCGGCATCACTTGCGCGATTGCCAGTGATGACCCAGAAGACGACTGGCGTTGGCATATGTATGACACCGTCAAAGGGTCGGACTATATCGGTGATCAAGAAGCGATTGAGTACATGTGCTCTGTGGGTCCAGAGGCTATTTTTGAGTTGGAACACATGGGGTTGCCTTTCTCTCGCACGGAGGAGGGCCGGATCTACCAGCGACCGTTTGGCGGGCAATCAAAAAACTACGGTGAAGGGGGTCAGGCGGCCAGAACCTGTGCGGCAGCAGACCGCACTGGTCACGCGCTGCTGCATACGCTTTACCAGAACAATATTAAGAACGAGACCGTCTTCTTTAATGAATGGTTCGCCGTTGATTTGGTGAAAAACCAAGACGGCGCCGTGGTGGGTGTTGTGGCGATCTGCATCGAGACGGGTGAGACGGTTTATGTGAAATCTAAGGCGACCGTTTTCGCGACGGGCGGTGCGGGGCGGATTTATGCTTCCACTACTAACGCTCACATTAATACCGGCGACGGGATGGGCATGGCACTCCGTGCAGGCGTTCCCGCTCAAGATATGGAGATGTGGCAGTTTCACCCAACGGGTATCTACGGAGCTGGCACACTGGTGACAGAGGGGTGTCGCGGAGAAGGCGGCTACCTCGTGAATAAAGATGGCGAGCGTTTTATGGAACGGTATGCGCCGAATGCCAAAGACCTCGCGGGCAGAGACGTCGTTGCGCGATCCATGGTGTTGGAGATATTAGAGGGCCGTGGCTGTGGTCCCAATGGCGACCACGTGAAGTTGAAGTTGGATCACCTAGGCGAGGACGTGCTGGAATCGAGGCTGCCAGGGATTTGTGAGCTAAGTCGAACCTTTGCGCACGTTGATCCAGTGAAAGAGCCCATCCCAGTTGTGCCGACATGCCACTACATGATGGGCGGCATACCGACCAACGTGAACGGTCAGGCGCTCACCGTAGACTCAGCAGGCAATGACAGTGTGATTCCCGGGTTGTATGCCTGCGGTGAGGTTGCCTGCGTGTCAGTGCACGGCGCCAATCGACTGGGAGGAAACTCCCTGCTGGATCTAGTGGTCTTTGGCCGTGCGTCCGGATTATTTATCGAGAAAGCACTCCGCGACGGCATCGAGCTGCGAGACGCAGGCCAAACCGATCTCGATGCAGCAAGCGCTCGTCTGAATGCGCTCAATGAGCGCGAGAAAGGCGAGCAGGTAGCGCCGATGCGCCAAGAGCTCCAAGCCATTATGCAAAACCATTTTGGTGTGTTCCGGACCGGTGAGTTCATGCGCGAAGGGATCGCCAAGCTGCAAACGCTACGTGGTCGTGTCGAGGAAGTGGTTTTGGCTGACCGAAGCTCGGCCTTTAACACTTCGCGGATAGAGTGCCTTGAGCTTCAGAACTTATTCGAGACAGCTGAGGCGACCGCTATAGTGGCCGAGGCGCGAGACGAGAGTCGCGGGGCACACGCGCGCGAGGACTTTACCGAGCGGGATGACGAGAATTGGTTGTGCCATTCGCTGTATCACAGCGACACCAAGGAGGTTTCTAAGCGTAGCGTGAATTTTACGCCGCGAACCGTCGACACGTTCCAGCCAAAAGCCCGCACTTACTGAGTCTTCAGGGAGCTACAAGACATGCTACAAGTCAGCTTATACCGCTATAACCCGGAATCTGATGAAGCGCCTCATATGCAGGAGTTTTCGGTCGATACAGGCGGCAAAGATTTGATGGTGCTCGACGTGCTCGAGCTCATCAAGGCCGATTATGATGGTAGCGTCACCTACCGACGGAGTTGTCGAGAGGGTGTCTGTGGTTCCGACGGCTTGAATATCAACGGTAAAAATGGCCTTGCATGCATTACGCCCTTGTCGGAGACGGTAAAGGGCGGAAAGTTAGTGATTCGTCCGCTGCCGGGTTTGCCGGTTATCCGCGATCTTGTGGTTGATATGAGCCTTTTTTACGCGCAGTACGAGAAGGTGCAGCCCTATTTGCAGAACGCCTCACCCGCACCTGCGATAGAGCGCTTGCAGTCACCAGAAGAGCGAGCGCAATTAGACGGGCTCTATGAGTGCATTCTTTGTGCTTGCTGCTCTACCAGCTGTCCTTCATTTTGGTGGAACCCTGACCGGTTTATTGGCCCTGCAGGATTGTTGCAGGCTTACCGCTTTCTGGCAGACAGCCGAGACACGGCAACAGAGGGGCGGCTGGCTAAGTTGGACGATCCGTTCAGTGTCTTCCGTTGTCATGGTATCCAGAACTGCGTGAATGTCTGTCCCAAAGGACTGAACCCCACCAAAGCCATTGGGCATATTCGGACAATGTTGCTGAATCGAGCGACCTAACGGCGTGGTTATTAGCAGCAGAGATCTATAGATTTTATTCATATCGCATAGATTTAGCGGCGGAATGGGTTCCTCAGGGTTATGCAAGGCATATCTTGAAGTTATAGTTTAGGCGGGCCGGGCCCCAAACGGTAGTTTTACGGCCACAGCTGGGGCAAACCGGCTCCTCAAGCACCACATTGTCTCTTACACTCCTGTCTCGAGAGAGGGCGCCGGATGAAAAGCGCCCTCCGCGAGTGTCAAACAACACCCAGGGGCGATGGTGACACACATGACAAACGGTTCGGGCATGCTGGAGCAATGGGCTTCCTCCCATATTGCTGGCGGCAATGCCGAGTACATCGAGGCGCTCTACGAAGCCTACTTGCAGGACCCCAACGCGATTGCACCCCAATGGCGTGATTACTTCGATCAGTTGCCACTGGTACCATCCGATACCCATGCCATGCATGACGTTCCGCATTCCGTGTTGAGGGAGCGCTTTGCACGGATCTCGAAAATGCGT
>Ga0209251_1000873_pt1 | contig 25492 bp, 28 predicted proteins | sample SaaInlV_100m_DNA_6_FD_184665 | JGI IMG/M metagenome (GOLD analysis project Ga0209251, IMG submission 184665) | Marine microbial communities from expanding oxygen minimum zones in the Saanich Inlet - Saanich Inlet SI073_LV_10m_DNA (SPAdes) (version 2) | ecosystem: Environmental > Aquatic > Marine... | reverse complement strand
AGAGACCCTGAAATTGACCCTAACGAAGGAATGAAGCTAAAGAGAATGATAGATAGCTCAAATCAGAATAGAACAGAAATGGTTGAATATATAGATTCATACTTTCTAAACTTATACTCAAAAGTAACGCCCGTAAATAATGCAAGTATAAACTCGGAGAGTCCGGCCTGGGCATTGGATAGACTTTCTATTTTAATTCTAAAAATCTATCACATGGATGAAGAATCAAAAAGAGTAGACGTTAGTGAAAAACACAGAAGTAACTGCCAGGCTAAACTAGATGTTTTGCTTGACCAACAAACAGACCTTTCAGAATCAATCAATCAATTGCTAGAAGACATTTCAAGTGGGCAGAAAAAAATGAAAGTATATAAGCAAATGAAAATGTATAATGATGAATCACTAAATCCTGTTTTGTATAAAAAAGATGACTCAAAAAAAGGATAAATCTATTCTAGTTTTTAGGTTTTCTTCTCTTGGTGACATAGCCATGACAATTCCTGTATTAAGATCTTTTTTTAATACATATCCAGATCAAAAAATAATATTTGTTTCAAGAAGCTTCGTTGAACCTTTGTTTAAAGAGTTTCAGAACTTAGAGTTTATTGGGGTGGATTTTAGAGCTGATTATAAGGGTGTTAAAGGGCTTTTAAAGCTTTTTAGTAGATTAAGAAAAAAAAATATAAAATCAGTTGCTGATTTACATAATGTTTTACGAACTCAGGTTTTAAATTTTTTATTTAAACTAACATTTACAAAAGTTCAAAAAATTAATAAGGGAAGGTCAGAAAGAAAAAGGTTAATAAGGAAAAAAAATAAAAATTTTAAACCACTAACTCCAGTTCACTACAGGTATTGTGATGTCTTTAGACGCCTTGGGTATCCTGTTGATTTAGCCAATCATGAGTACCCTGTAAAGCCTTTTCTTGATCAAGATTCAGATGAACAAAGACTTCTTTCTAGAAACAAAGAAAAAAAAATAATAGGGATAGCTCCATTTGCATCTTTTAATGGGAAAACCTATCCATTAGATTTAATACAGAATGTGATTGCGTACCTACAAAAAGACCATACAATATATCTATTGGGAGGAGGAGATGAATTAAAACAAATTGAGGTTTGGGATAAAGCCTACGATAATGTTATTGATATTTCTAAAAACTTCAATCTACGAAAGCAATTAAACATTATAAATTATATGGACTTAATGATTTCCATGGATTCTGCTAATGGCCATCTTGCGGCAAATTGTGAGGTCCCCGTATTAACAGTTTGGGGAATGACACATCCTTTTTGTGGTTTTGCCCCTTTTGATCAGGGGATAGAAAACTCAATCATGATTGACAGAAACTATTACCCACATATACCTACATCAATATACGGCAATAAAATTCCAAAAGGATATGAAAATGCATTCAGGTCTATAGAGCCTAAAGAGGTAATAGAAAAAGCATTAGAGATCTTAAAACTTACTACACCTCATCATAATTAATTATAACCTCATCAGAAGTTGGCCTTGCTTGACAGGAAAGTATATAGCCATCTTGAATCTCATCATCGGTTAAAATTTGATTATTGTCCATTTTCACAGAACCCTTATCAAGTTTTGCTAAACAAGTACTACAAATACCTCCTTGACATGAGTATGGGGCATCTATATCGTTTTCAAGAGCAAAATCTAAGATGGTTTTATCATCATTCATTTCTAGATTATACTCAACATCATCACAAATAATTGTTATTTTTTTAGACATATAGTAACTGATTATCAGCGCAATATTACTATAAAAAAGGTATTTATTAAAAATAAAATTGTAGTTTTATTTCCCAATTTCAAAAAAATGAAAAATTACGATTTATCAGCAAGCTGTAATACCATTGAAAAGAACACTAGTTTCTCAGGTAATTTTACATCGGAATCAGACTTTAGAATTGATGGTTCTTTTGAAGGAAATATAGAGACAAAAGGTAAGGTTGTTATTGGTAAAAACGGAAAAATAGACGGTACGATTGTTTGTTCTTCTGCGGACATTGAGGGAAAATTCAGCGGAACAATTCATGTTGATGATCTTTTGTCAATCAGATCTTCTGGCGATGTCCAGGGAGATGTAGTAATGTCAAAGTTAATCGTGGAATCAGGAGCTGTATTTAATGCAAAATCTTCTATGCAGAATGAAACTGGAAATATAGCGCCCCTTAAAAAGATTACAAACTTCAACGACGCACGTGAAAAAACAGCCTAACCCCTGGCTTGTATTCTCTGGTTTATTTATTCAGATCGCACTTATAATGTACCTTCTTACAAATGTTGGTAAAAGAGCAGATATATATTTTGGAAATCAAGATAACCATATCACTTTAGCACTTTCTATAATAGGCATAATATTGATTATTTTTTTAATAATTAATCAGACAAAAAATTTAAAATAACTTTTTAAATTTTGACCTCAAATGATTTTATAAATATGTATTTATATATTACATTTGTCGCGCAAAACTTAATCTACTTAGTTTAAGCATGATGTATACAAAAAGCAGATCTTTTTTTCTATTGTTGATACTCTTATCTGCCTCCTTCATCCACGCGAAAGAAGAAGAAAAAACACAAACAATTCAAGAAGAAATTACTGAGTATATATATCATCACGTACAAGACTCTCATGATTTCTCTCTTTTTTCAACTAAGGACGAAGAAACTGGTAAGAAAAAGTATTATGGATTTCCCCTTCCTGTAATATTAATTGATGAAGGAATTAAGGTTTTTATGTCTTCTAAATTAGATCATGGAAAAAAAGTTGTAGAGTCTTCAGGGAAATTTTATAAGCTAGATCATGGGAAGATATATGAAACCAATTCAGAAGGATATATTTCTTATAGTGATGATGGAAAGATAACTAATGCCATGCCTTTAGATTTATCTATAACAAAAAGTGTGTTTTCAATTTTCTTGGTCTCACTATTAATGTTTTTTTTATTCACGTCTCTAGCTAAATCATATAAAGAAAATAATCTAATAGCTAAAGGAGCGGGTAGATTTTTTGAACCTATTGTAATTCTAATAAGAGATGAAATTGCAATCCCTAGTATTGGAGAGGAAAAGCATAAAAGGTATATGGCATTTTTACTAACTGTTTTCTTTTTTATATGGTTTTTAAATCTTTTAGGCCTTAGCCCTTTAGGTGTTAATGTAACTGGAAACATAGCAGTAACTTTCGGTTTAGCGTTAATCACTTTTTTAATTACTAACCTTACTGCGAATAAAACATATTGGAAGCATATTTTTTGGATGCCAGGTGTTCCAGTATGGCTTAAACCCCTTCTGGCACCAATTGAGCTTTTAGGAGTATTTATTAAACCTTTCTCTTTAATGATAAGGTTATATGCAAATATTCTTGCAGGCCATATTGTATTATATAGCTTGATTGGACTGATTTTTATTTTTAAAAATCTAGTTGGATCTAGCTTATCACTTGTCCTTGTATTCTTTATCTCAATGATTGAAATATTAGTAGCCCTATTACAAGCGTATATCTTTACGCTTTTATCAGCTTTATATTTTGGTTTTGCAGTTCAGGAAGAGGATCATTAACTTTAAATAAATGTATAACTTAAATAAATAAAAATGGAAATACCTAAAATAGTCGGAGCAGGACTTGTAATCATTGGAACAGGAATCGGTATTGGACTTATCGGTCGTGGTGCTATGGATGCAATTGGTAGACAACCCGATGCTTCTAATAAAATTCTTGTAGCAGCTATTGTAATAGCAGCTCTTGTAGAGGGAATTGCTTTTGCTGCATTATTCGCAGTTAACTAATTGAATTAGTTTATGGAAAAATTAATAAGTGAATTTTCATCTGGCCTTTTCTTTTGGCAGACTGTAATTTTTGTTACGCTAATTTTCTTGCTTAGAAAATATGCGTGGAAACCAATATTAGATGCTGTAAATGAAAGAGAAAAGTCAATTAGAGACTCTCTAAACTCTGCTAAAGAGGCTAAGAAAGAAATGGAAAATCTTCAGGCAGAAAATAAAAAAATTCTTCAAGAAGCTAGAGCTGAAAGTGATGCTATGATTAATCAAGCAAAACAGTCAGGTAAAGATCTTGTTGAGGAAGCAAAATCTGACGCTCGCTCAGAAGCTGAAAATATTTTAGCTCAAGCACGTACCTCAATTGAAAACGAAAAAAGATCAGCACTGAACGAAATTAAAAATCAAGTTGCAGATCTTTCAATTGATATTGCTTCTAAAGTACTAGAGCAAGAACTAGATGATAATAAAAATCATCAAGACTATATTGACAAACTATTAAAAGAGAAAAAATTTGACAAATAATTATGGCACTAGGAACCTCATCTAAAAGATATTCAAAAGCTCTTATCGGCCACTCAATTGACGAGGGTAATTTAGATGTGATGTTTGAGGAGATATGTTCATTAATAAATATTCTAGAAGAATCTAACGATTTAAAAGATTTCATTGCAAACCCTACTATTTCAAGGGAAAACAAAACAAAGCTTTTAAATGAATTAACATATCAATCTTTGCCTAATATTTCAAAGTTAATTCACCTTTTATCTGTAAATAACCGCATAAATATTCTTCTAGATGTATGTAGGGTTTTTGTAGACCAATACAATCAATATAATAATATTATAGAAGTTACAGTTACTACTCCAGTTGAGATTTCAGATGATCTTAAACAGACAATAGAGGAGTATTTGTCTTCAATAAAGGAAGGGAAAATTAAGTTGACAAAAAAGAAAGATAAATCTTTAATTGCAGGGTTTACCTTGGACTTTGATAATACAAGGCTAGACGCAAGTGTTAAAAAAAGATTAGAAAAAATGCAAAAACAGCTTAAAACAACTTAAAGTTAAACATGACCTTGTTTTATGGAGGTCCATTACAAAAAAAGAAAAAGAATTAAAATTTAAGAAATGCAAAAAATTAAACCAGCTGAAGTTTCAGCACTATTAAAAAAACAGTTAGAGTCAGCAGATATTCAATCATCATTTGATGAAATTGGAACTGTCCTTGAGGTAGGTGATGGTATTGCAAGAGTTTATGGCCTTTCTAATGCTCAGTATGGAGAACTTGTATCATTTGATAATGGTCTTCAAGGAATGGTATTGAACCTTGAGGAGGATCATGTTGGAATTGTTTTATTTGGAACCTCTAAGGGAGTTAAAGAAGGTGACAGTGTAAAGCGAACAAATCAAATTGCGTCTATTAAAGTTGGTGAAGGAATTCTAGGAAGGGTTGTTGATACTTTAGGGAAACCAATTGATGGAAAGGGTCCAATTAAGGGAGATCTTTTTGATATGCCAATTGAGAGAAAAGCACCAGGTGTTATTTATCGTCAACCAGTTAATGAGCCACTTCAAACAGGGATTAAATCAATTGATGCAATGATTCCTATCGGAAGAGGTCAAAGGGAACTTGTGATTGGAGATAGACAGACAGGTAAAACTACAGTGTGTATTGATGCAATTCTAAATCAAAAAGAATTTTATGATGCGGGCGAACCAGTTTTTTGTATATATGTAGCTATTGGCCAAAAAGCTTCAACTGTTGCAGGTATTGCTAAAACTTTGGAGGAAAAAGGAGCACTAGATTACACGGTTATTGTAGCAGCAAACGCATCTGATCCTGCTCCGATGCAGGTTTTTGCTCCATTTTCAGGAGCATGTATAGGAGAGTTTTTCAGGGATACTGGAAGACCTGCCTTAATAATATATGATGACCTTTCTAAACAAGCTGTTGCTTACAGGGAAGTCTCACTACTTCTTAGAAGACCTCCAGGTAGAGAGGCTTACCCAGGAGATGTTTTTTATCTTCACTCAAGACTTCTTGAAAGGTCTGCAAAAGTTGTAAACGACAATAAGGTTGCAAGCGAAATGAATGATTTACCTGAATCATTAAAATCAAAAGTAAAAGGAGGAGGGTCTTTAACAGCACTCCCAATAATTGAAACACAGGCTGGAGATGTTTCCGCGTATATTCCAACAAATGTAATTTCCATTACAGATGGTCAAATATTTTTAGAATCTGACCTCTTTAATTCAGGTGTAAGACCTGCAATTAATGTAGGTATTTCAGTTTCTAGAGTTGGTGGATCAGCCCAGATTAAATCCATGAAGAAAGTTGCCGGTACATTAAAACTGGATCAAGCTCAGTATAGAGAACTTGAAGCTTTTTCAAAATTCGGATCAGATCTTGATGCAGCAACACTTAATGTTATTGAAAAAGGAAGAAGAAATGTGGAAATTTTAAAACAAAATCAAAATGACCCATTCCAGGTTGAGGATCAGGTTGCAATAATATATGCAGGCTCTCAAAACCTTCTAAAGGAGGTTCCCGTTGAAAAAGTAAAAGCTTTTGAGGAAGCCTTTCTTCAAGAACTTAGAAAAAACAACAAGAAACTTTTAACAGAATTAAAATCTGGAAAAATTTCTGATAAAGAAACAGATGAAATCAAAAAAGTTGCTGAAAAAATTGCAAAAACATTCTAAAATATGTCAGGGTTAAAAGAAATTAGAAATAGGATAAGCTCTGTCTCATCAACGATGCAGATTACTAACGCCATGAAGATGGTTTCTGCTGCTAAGTTGAAGAAAGCACAGGACTCTATTACCGCTACACTTCCGTATTCTAATAAGCTCTCAGAATTAATAAAAAGCATATCTGCTTCTGCCGATTCATCTGAGTCCAACCCACTGTTTGAAAAAAGAGAAATTAAAAAACCTTTAATAATTGTTATAACCTCTAATAAAGGACTTTGTGGGGGGTTTAACTCAAACATAATCAAAGAAGTATATAATTTAGCTTCAAATTATGGGACTAACACCCCTGACCTTTTAACCATTGGAAAAAAAGGAAATGATATTTTAAGAAAAAAAATTAATGTAATTAGCTCTCATAAGGAGGTATATGATAATTTCTCCTATTCTTTTGTAAAAGAAATTGCTGATGATGTAATGAAAAGATTTGAGAATCAAGAGTATGATGAAGTAGTTTTGGTTTATAATCATTTTAAAAATGCGGCTACACAAATTATCACAAAAGAGCAATACTTGCCAATTCTTGATGATACTGATACTAATTCTTCAGTTTCTGGAGATTATATCTTCGAACCAAATAGAGTAAAAATTCTTGATGAGTTAATTCCTAAGTCATTAGCGATTCAATTATTCAAAGCAATATCAGATTCTATTGCTGGGGAGCATGGAGCAAGAATGACTGCAATGCACAAGGCAACCGATAATGCTTCAGAATTGAGAGATGACCTTAAGCTTACATATAACAAAGCAAGACAAACTGCAATTACTAATGAAATATTAGAAATTGTTGGAGGAGCTGAAGCACTGAATTCATAAATCAAAAACCACATTCCACACTTTTTGTATTTTTGATTTAAATCAGATAAATGAAAATATTTATTCCCATGGCTGGAAAAGGAACGAGGTTGAGGCCCTTCACCTTAACTCGCCCAAAACCTTTATTAGAAATAATTCACAAGCCAATAGTTGAACATTTGATAAATCAAATTACCTCAACACTTTCAACAAAAATTGATGAGATAATATATATACTTGGAGATGAAGCTTATTTTAATTCTAGTGTTGTGGATTCTCTAACATTAATTTCAAATAAATATAATGCAAAAACAAGAGTTTATAGACAGCTAGAGCAACTAGGTACAGGTCATGCAATAATGTGTGCAGAAGAGTCCTTATCAGGCCCGTCTATTATTGCGTATGCAGACACGATGATTCAGGGTAAAGTCGAAATAGATCCAGAGGCTGACGGAATGATTTGGGTTAAAAAAGTCGCAAACCCTTCAAGTTACGGGGTAGTAAATATTGATAACGAGTCTAATATTACAGAACTAATAGAAAAACCTAAAAACTTTATATCTGATTTAGCAGTAGTTGGAATTTATTATTTTAAAGATATTTCTTTGATTAGAGATGAGTTACATACTCACCTTCAGGATGAGCTACCCCCTGGCAAAGAATATCTTCTAAATCATGGTATAGAAAAAATGATAGAAAAAAAGAAGACTTTTAAATCACAAGAAATTGATATATGGATGGATTGTGGTACTCCTAAATTATTAATAGAATCTGCCAAAATAATAATGAAATCTAATGAAGGTTTAAGCAATCAAGACAATTTTTCTAAACAAGGAAATGTAAAAATAAATCAGCCAGTTTTTATTGGAGAGAATGTGATATTTAAAGATTCAACAATTGGTCCATATGTATCCATTGGAGATAACTGTATTATTTCAGACTCTAATGTAGAGTCAACTTTAATATATAACAACGTAAAAGTATCTAACGCAACGATACAGAACTCAATATTAGGCTCTAACTCTGTTTATGACGGCTCTAATAAAGAAATTTTTTTAGGGGATTATTCTCAAATCAATAATGATGAATAATAAAACTGAAAAAATATTTATTTTATTTTCTTTACTCCTTTTATTGTTTCTAGAAGGTTGTTCAACTAAGAAAAAGATTCTAAGTGATTTGCCTTCAAATGATATTGAGGTATCGGAAATCATTAAAAACTCAAAAAAGTCAGAACTCAAGTTTCAGAATTTAAGAAATAGAGTTAAAGTAGAATTCAATGATGGCCGCTCAACTCAATCTGTTAGTTTAAGCTTAAGAGCTTTAGACCAAGAACTGATTTGGATAAGCGCTTCAATGATTGTACCTATTGCAAAAATTTTATTGAGTAATGAACGAGTTGTTTTTTATGAAAAATTCCAAAAAACATATATAAACCAGGAGATAGATCTAATCATGAGCGCTCTTGGAATTAAAAATCCTGTAAAATCATTTCAAAACCTACTTTTAGGAAAATCAATACTAGATATTAACAGAGGGAGTTGGGAGCGCGTGGAGAACCCTAATTATTACGTATTAAAATCTTCAAAGGGTATACAATCTTCACTTTTTATCAATCCTAAAACTTTTTATCTTGATCAACAAAGAGTTTTCATTCCCCTGCTCTCATCTCTAATTACAATTGACTACAGTAATTACAAAACTATTGAAGACAAAACTGTGCCAAATAATGTTTTAATCTCATATATGAGGGGAAATAAAATTATAAAAATCAACCTAGAGTATTCTCAATTTGATTTTCCAAAGAACTTAACTTTCCCAATGGAAATACCAACTGATTATAAAATCAAAACTTTAGATGAAATTCTTAAGTAAAACATCTTTTTTCTTACTATTAATTTCAATTATCCCATTGAATGCTCAAAACTATGAGACAAGACAAAAAAATTTAGAGGCACAAAAAATATCCTTAAAAAAGGAAATAAATCAAATCAATTCTCTAATTACTGAGTCAAGAAAAAAATCTAAAAATCTATCAAATGAGCTAGAAGATCTTCAGCTTAAGATTTCTGTAAGAGATAAATTAATAAATGTCAATAATTCTCAATTAAATAATTTAACAAATATTATTTTCAATCAAACTGAAAAAATTACTGATTTAGAGACAGATTTAATAGAGCTCAAAAATGAGTATCAAAAAATTATTTACAACTCTTATAAAAAGAGATCTACTGAAATGAAATTAATGTTTTTGTTTGCTTCAGAAAATATAAACCAAGCATTTAAACGATTTCAATATTTTAAACAGTACTCCAAATTCAGAAAAAAGCAAGCTGATAAAATTGTACTAATTCAAAAGCAAATAACACAAAAAATAGACAGTCTTGAAATTAGAAAAAAAGAGAAACAAACTATTATTCAAGAAAATAGATATGTAAAAAAATCTTTAACAGAAGAAAAAAATCAACAAAACTATTTGTTTAAAAACTTGATAAAGAATCAAAAAAATTATGCTTCAGAAATTAATAAAAAAGAAAAACAAACTAGATTGATTGACAATGAAATTAAGAAGTTAATTAGGTTAGCAATAGCTGAATCTAATAAAAATAATAATTCAACAAATTTTGCCCTTACTCCAGAGGGAAGATTGATTTCAACAAATTTTCAAGCAAATAAAGGAAGATTGCCATGGCCAGTTAAAGAGGGTGTTATTATAAGAAGATTTGGAACCCAGCGCCATCCAGTTGTTAGGACAACTACTATTAACAGCAATGGAATATCTATCGCAACATCACCTAACTCTGTAGCCTACTCTGTTTTTGATGGAGAAGTTTTATCAGTATATGGTTTTTCTGGTGGGAATCCGGGTGTATTAATTAGACATGGTAAATACATTTCAAACTATCAAAACTTATCGTCGATCTTTGTAAAAAAAGGAGATAAAATTAAAGCTAATGATGAAATAGGGATTGTGTTCACAAATGAATCAACTGGAAAAACGGTATTAAAGTTCAATGTTTTTAATGAAATGAAGCCTGAAAACCCAAATATTTGGCTTGATAAATAGTTAATCTTCTATTAATAACCAAGCATCTTTTCCATCCCCTTTGATTGTAAAAATTAAAGAAGCTGCCTCCTTACGAGTATTAAGTCTTGCATAAGCAACTCTGAAAAGACCCTTAGGATTTAGAGAAGTGAATGAAGCCTGGTATCCCTGACTAATTAATTCATTTAGTTGTTTTTTGGCATTACTTTTTGATCTAAAAGATCCTGAAATTACACTAAAGTAAATTGAGTTTTCTTTTACTAGAGGAGCGGTTACATTAAGATTTATGGCAGGGAGTTCTCCTAAATTAAAAGTTGCAGCCTGAACATTTTTAAGAATTTGATCTTGAGCAATTGCAATGTTTTTTAGTTTTTCATTATCGATATAATTATTGTAATTAAAATAACCAAAATAACTTAGCCCAATTACTGAAATAAAAATTGCAGCATTTCTTAGTAAATAATTTGAAACAAGTTGAACTTCATTACTAGATTCCGTTTTAAGACCCTGAAGCATTGGTTCTTTTAAAAATGATTTAAGACCAAAACTAGAACTATCATAATTTACTGATAAGTCAGGATTAAAGTATAATGTGCTTTCATTTTTTAATTCAAAGATTCCCAGAGATGGAATTTCAACAAGTAGGTCTTTAGATAATTTTTTGTTCAATGAAATAACTTCTTCCTCTAAAACGATCAACGCTTTTTTATATGATATTTTTCTAATCTCACTTATATACTTGACTAACAAACCGTCATTTTCTTTTAGCATTGAGTTAAAAGAGACATGCTTAGCAGGAGGAACAAACTCATTTCCTTTTATTGATGCAGCCTTACTCTTAAGAACAAAAGCGCCAAAGTCAGGCACAATAACACAGTCATTCTTGTGTAATAGTTCAATAATATCTTTGAAAAGTGTCATTAAGTAAATTTAAAAAAAAACAGTTAATAACCAACACGAGACCGAACTCTTTTAAGAACATTTTGAGCCTGTTTTCTCGCTTTTATTGCTCCTTCTAATAATAGTCCTTCAACTTTATCTCTGTTATTGGTTAGCTCAAGAAAATTTTGGCGATTTATTGAAAAACGATTTAAAATTTCATGATATAGAAGTTCTTTAGCCTCACCATATCCAATTCCACCCTTTGTATATTTTGATTTCAATTTTTTTACCTGATCTTCTGAAGCGATTACTTTATATAATTTAAAGACATTACATTGATCTGGGTTTTTAGACTCTTCAACTGATAGGCTTTGAGTTTGAATTTTCATTATCTGTTTTCTTAATTTTTTATCATCAAGAAAAATATCAATTATATTGGATTTAGATTTACTCATCTTCTCCCCGTCTGTTCCTATAATATATTTTGTATCATCTTGAACCTTAGCTTCAGGAACTACAAAAGTATCCCCCATTAAATTATTAAATCTAGAAGCAACATCTCTAGTCATTTCAAGATGTTGAAGCTGATCCTTTCCAACAGGAACTATATCAGCATCATACATTAAAATATCAGCAGACATCAGCATTGGATATGAAAATAACCCAGAGTTTACGTCCTTCAGATTATCTGATTTATCTTTAAAAGAATGTGCTAATTTTAATCTTTGATATGGAAAAAAACAACTTAAATACCATGCTAATTCAGTTACCTCAGGGACATCACTTTGTCTAAAAAAACAACTTTTTTTGGAATCTAAACCAAAAGCAAGCCATGTAGCTGCAGTTAAAAATGTATTTTCTTTTAATATGTTTTGATCTTTAATTTGAGTTAGAGAGTGCATATTTGCAATAAAAAGATAAGACTCTTCATTTGATGAGTTAGCCATTTCTACTGCAGGAATAATTGCTCCAAGTATATTGCCAAGATGAGGGGTTCCGGTAGATTGAATGCCAGTTAATATTTTGGCCATGAGTTATTTTTACAAAACAAAGATATATTTTTTGACCTTGAAACAAAATACCTATACCTTTGAATTATTAATGTCAAATTAAAGACATGATTAAAAGACTATTTTTAAAGTTATGGATTGAGGTCTGGTTTTATTTTCTTGCTGGAATTCAAGTTGTTTTATATTTCCCCTTTTTAGTCATTCTTCTTTTATTGCCCAAGCCATACTCTAAATTATTTTGGGTTGCTAGAAACCTATGGGCTAGAATAACTTTACATGGTAGTGGGTACTATGTAAAAATTGAAGATAAGGAAAAATTAAATTCAGACACAAACTGTTTAATAATTGCAAATCATTCTAGCCATATGGATGTTTTCCTTATGTTAATTGCGTTTAAGAAGCCATTCGTGTTTGTTGGAAAAAAAGAACTTTATAAAATACCTCTTTTTGGATATATTTATAAAAGAGCGGCTATAATGGTTGATAGGTCTGACTCTAAAAGCAGGTTTGAAGTCTATGGACAAGCAAATGAAATGTTAAAGGAGGGCTACAACGTCTGTATTTTTCCTGAAACAAATTATTTGGATGACACAATAATATTGGCTGATTTTAAGAGAGGAGCTTTTAAGATAGCAATTGACAATAAACTTCCAATAATACCTCTAGTGTTTTATGATTTGAAGTTAAAACATCCATGGTTTCCTAAATTTGGTTCTCTGGGAAAACTTAGGGTTAAAGTTTTAGACACAATAAATGTTGAAGGTTTAAAAGAAGAGGATATTCCTATGTTAACGATGAAGGCTTACAATAAAATTAAATTCGAGCTGGAAAATGATCCAAAACAAGCTGCAGTTAAGGCTGTAAATAAGTGGAAAAAAATATTATCCTAATCAGTTTTAAGTTCTTCTAGAATTTTTTGCTCTAACTCTTCCATTAATTCAGGGTTGTCTTTTAAAATAGCTTTTACAGCATCTCTACCCTGACCAAGTTTACTTCCACCATAGCTAAACCAAGACCCACTTTTTTCAATTATATCATGTTCAACACCAATATCTAAAATCTCTCCAATTTTGGAAATACCCTCCCCATACATTATATCAAACTCAGTAGTTTTAAAGGGAGGCGCTACCTTATTTTTTACAATTTTCACTCTAGTTTTGTTACCTAGAACACCACCATCAGCGTTTTTTAATTGTGTAGACCTTCTAATATCAACCCTTACAGACGCATAAAATTTAAGAGCATTACCACCAGTGGTAGTTTCAGGGTTCCCAAACATTACCCCTATTTTCTCTCTTAATTGATTTATGAAAAATACTGTGCAATTTGTCTTGCTAATCGAACCGGTTAATTTTCTTAAAGCTTGCGACATTAGCCTAGCATGAAGTCCCATTTTAGAATCTCCCATTTCACCTTCAATTTCACTTTTTGGAGTTAATGCAGCAACAGAGTCAATTACTAACATATCTATAGCACCAGACCTAATTAGATTATCTGCTATCTCAAGAGCCTGCTCACCATTATCTGGTTGAGATATAACAAGCTCTCCTAAATCGATGCCTAAGTTTTGTGCATAGAGCCTGTCAAAAGCATGTTCTGCGTCAATAAATGCTGCAATCCCACCGGCTTTTTGACATTCCGCAATTGCATGTAATGTTAGGGTTGTTTTACCTGAAGATTCTGGACCATATATTTCTACTACCCTTCCTTTTGGATAACCGCCAACTCCTAAAGCAATATCTAATCCGATAGAGCCTGAAGAAATAGCTTCAATTTTTTCAATCGTTTGGTCTCCAAGCCTCATCACGGATCCTTTTCCGTATGTTTTATCTAGTTTATCTAGTGTTAAATTTAAAGCTTTGAGTTTAGAATCTTTGGAATCAGACATATAGAAACATTTATCACTAAAGTAATATTTTTTATATTTATATTTTACCAAACTATGAGAAAAATATTAATATTATTTACCGTACTATTTGTTTCTAATTTTTATGCTCAGGATATCCTTTCTTTAAAGGAAAGAGCTAATTTTATTAACAAGCTTCAAAAGGATAGATTCAATAATTTATTACCAGATCTTATGGATAAGACTGATATAGATATGTGGGTTTTAATAACAAGAGAATACAATGAAGATCCTATAATTAAGACTATGCTTCCCCCAACATGGTTAAATGCAAGAAGAACAACAATCTTAGTTTTCTCAATTGACAATAAGACTAAAGAATTTGATGCTGTGGCTATTGCTAGATATGCATTTGGTGACAACATTCCATCAATTTGGAATAAGGAAGAGCAACCAAATCAATGGGAAGCGTTAAAAGAATATATAATAAGTAAAAACCCAAAAAAAATTGGAATTAACACATCAAGCTATGAATCTCTGGCAGATGGCCTTAGTAAGTATCATTATGATCAGCTTTACGATGTTCTTCCATCAAATTATAGAAAAAAACTTGTCTCCGCCGAAGATCTTGCCATAGCCTGGATTGAGACAAGAACAGATTTAGAGATGACAATTTTTACTCAATTAGTTGAAATTAGTAGTTCAATTATTAGAGAGGCATTTTCAACTAAAGTAATAACTCCAGGAATTACAACTACAGATGATGTTGTTTGGTGGATGAGAGAAAAAGTTTCAGATCTTGGACTAGATACTTGGTTCCACCCTAGTGTTGATGTTCAAAGAGAGGACAATAGTGATTTATACGCATTTGATGGATTATCTAAATTTGACATAATACAACCAGGAGATCTAATTCATTGTGATTTTGGAATTACATACTTGACATTGAATACTGATACTCAGGAATTAGGATATATTCTCAAACCTGGGGAGGTGAAAGCCCCAGACTACCTAATAAATGCACTTAAAGAAGGGAATAGAGTGCAGGATATTTTTACAAATAATTTTAAACAAGGAGTTACAGGGAATGAAATTTTAAAAAAATCCTTAAATCAAGGAAAAGCGGAGGGATTAAGACCGTCAATTTATACTCATCCCCTTGGCACTTACGGTCATTCAGCAGGAACTACCTTGGGAATGTGGGACTCACAAGGAGGAGTTCCTTTTTCAGGAGATTACCCATTGCAATTCAACACTTCCTATGCAATTGAACTAAATACAACAGTATATATACCCGAGTGGAAAAAAGATATTAGAATTATGCTAGAAGTTCCAGGGTTTTTTGGAGAGGATGGCTTCAGATATATTAAAGGTAGACAAACTGAGTATATATTGATAGGCCGAAAGCAAGAAGGTTTAGCTGACTGAAATCCACATAAGATTATTAAAAAGTTGTAATTTTGAATTCTATATTAGTATAGCATGCAACTGTACAATAAACTTAGTGCTGAAGAGCGCGCCCAAATTATTGATAAAAATTCTCAGGAAAGAATTACACTGTCTTTCTATAAGTATTTTAATCTTGGAAATCCTTTAATGTTTAGAGATCATATATTTATTAAGTGGTCAAAAATGGATGTATTAGGAAGAATATATGTTGCCAAGGAGGGAATTAATGCCCAATTATCTGTTCCAAAAGAAAGCTTTGATAGATTTAAACAATCAATTACAGAAATAGTTCCTTTAAAAAAAATTAGACTTAATATAGCACTTGATCACTACAGCAAGTCATTTTTAAAACTTACTATTAAAATTAGAGAGAAAATAGTTGCAGACGGACTAGATGATCTGTCTTTTGATGTAACTAAGATTGGAGAACATCTAGATGCTCAAAAATTTAATCAAATGTTAAATCATGGAAACACTGTGTGTATTGACATGAGAAATCATTATGAAAGTGAAATAGGATATTTTAAAGGCGCTATAAAACCAGATGTAGACACTTTTAGAGAGTCTCTCAACAGAATTGATGAGGAGCTTAAAAAAAATGGAAAAGAAAAAAATTACCTTATGTATTGTACTGGAGGTATTAGATGTGAGAAGGCCAGCGCCTATTTAAAACACAAAGGAATAAAAAATGTTTTTCAACTTGAGGGAGGAATTATAGAATATACAAGGCAAGTAAAGGAAAAAGAACTTGAGAATAATTTTCTTGGTAAAAATTTTGTCTTTGATAAGAGAATGGGTGAAAGAATATCAGATGAGATTGTTTCTAATTGTCATCAATGTGGCAACCCATGTGACTCCCATGTTAATTGTAATAACGAATCATGCCACCTTCTTTTTATTCAATGTGATGAGTGTAAAGAAAAGATGAATAGTTGTTGTTCTGAGGAATGTAAGGAAACAATTAAACTTCCTTATGACAAACAGAAGTCTCTTAGAAGAGGAAAACGAAATAGTCATAAAATATTTAAAAAAGGAAGGTCAACTAAATTAAAGTTCAAGATTAATTAATATGAAAAGATTACTTACTATAAGATTACTTTGGGTTTCAGTAGTTCTGGGTCTTATGTCCTTTTTCGGATTATTTATTCTAGCTGGCAATGGAACATTTGGAGAGATGCCAGAATTTGAACAGTTAGAAAATCCGAACACTAATCTTGCTACTCAAATAATTTCATCTGACGGCGAGATACTAGGAAAGTTTTATTTTAATGACAACAGAACTCCCATAACTTTTGATGAGCTTCCTAATAATTTAGTTAATGCATTAATTGCGACCGAAGACGAGAGGTTTTATGATCATCCAGGAATTGATGTAAGATCAACCCTAAGAGCAGTTGCCTTTTTAAATACAAGAGGAGGTGCTAGTACAATTAGTCAACAGTTAGCAAGACAACTTTTTGTTGGTGTACGATCCAGAAACATATTTCAAGCTGTCCTTCAAAAAGCTAAGGAGTGGGTCTTAGCTATCCAAATAGAGAAGAGATATACAAAGAATGAGATTATAGCTATGTATTTGAATGTTTATGATTTTGGGAATACAGCGGATGGTGTAAGATCAGCATCAAAGATATATTTTAATAAAACTCCTGATTCATTACTAATAGAGGATGCAGCAACACTAGTGGGAATGTTAAAAAACTCTTCATATTATAATCCATTAAGAAGACCGGAAATTGTTACTGAAAGAAGAAATATAGTTTTTCAGCAGATGCAGAGAAACGGAATGATTTCTTCACAAGAATTAGACTCATTATCAAAAACTCCCCTTAAAATTGACTACTCACCAGAATCCCATCGAGAGGGGCTTGCTACGTATTTTAGAGCCTACCTTCAAGGATTTATGAATAAGTGGTTAAGGGAGAACCCAAAGCCTGATGGATCAAGATATAATCTTTATAGAGATGGTATAAGAATTTATACAACAATTGATTCCAGACTTCAAACCATTGCAGAAGAATCAGTAAACAAGCACATGAAAAATCTTCAAACAGAATTCTTTGATCAGAATAAAGAATCAGAAGAAAACCCAACACCTCCTTTTAGAGACCTTAGAGAAGGTCAAGTAGATACGCTAATCAAACTATCAGCTATGAGATCAGAAAGATGGAGGAAGATGAAATCAAGTGGAAAAAATGAGGATGAAATATGGGACACATTCCAAGTAGATACTCCTATGAAAGTATTTTCATGGAATGGAGATATTGACACAATAATGAAGCCAATAGATTCTATAAGATATTATAAATTTCATTTACGCGCATCTATGATGTCTATGGAGCCTCAGACAGGCCATGTTAAAGCATGGGTAGGAGGGTTTAATTACAAACATTTTCAATATGATCAAGTTAAGCAAGGAAGACGCCAGATAGGATCAACCTTCAAGCCTTTTCTATATGCTACAGCTATAGATCAATTAAAACTCTCGCCATGTTACACTTTACCAGATGCTCTTTATTGTATAGAGCCAATGAAGCATGGAAACATGGACGCTTGGTGTCCATCAAACTCAAGTGATAAGTATGGGCAAACTAGAAATTTAAAAAATGCTCTAGCAAATTCAATTAATACAATTAGCGCAAGATTAATGGATCAAGTGGGCCCTAAACCAGTTGTTACTTTGATGAAGAAAATGGGTATTAAATCATATTTGCCTGAGGTTCCATCTATAGCCCTAGGAACTCCTGATATAAGTCTTTATGAAATGGTTGGAGCTTATAGCACTTTTGTTAATAAAGGAATCTATATAGAGCCAATTTTTATTACTAGAATAGAAGATAAAAATGGGGTACCACTATATGAGGTAATTCCTCAAACCACTGATGTGCTTAGCGAAGAAGCAGCATATGTCACAGTCAATTTAATGGAGGGAGTTACTAAGTATGGCTCAGGAGGAAGGTTAAGACATTCAGGCTTAGAAGAGACTAATTATATTTATAAAAATTTAATAACTGGATATCCATATGCATTTGAAAATGCCATAGCTGGGAAAACAGGAACAACTCAAAACCAGAGTGATGGATGGTTTATGGGAATGGTCCCAAATTTAGTAACGGGTGTGTGGGTAGGAGGTGAAGATCGATCTGTACATTTTGAAGACATTGCTTTTGGACAAGGAGCAACAATGGCTTTGCCAATATGGGGTCAGTTTATGAAAAATGCATACTTAGACCCTGAGCTGGGAATTTCTCTAGAAGACTTCCCTGTTCCAGAAATAGTTAACATTCCCTTAGATTGTGAAAACTTAAATATTGAAAGTTCTAAAAAGAAAAAAGACCTAGAGGATCTAGGATTTTAGTTTATTATTTTTTCATAACAATGAAATGGAAACTCACTTTGCATTGGAAAAAAAACATCACTTAGCTGAACATACTGTCTTGATTTATAGAATTTATTATTTCTTTTGTTTTGACTAAAAGTGTCAAGTCGGACTGACTTAAAGCCATTTTCTTGAGCATACTCTTCAGAAAAGTCCATTAAAGATTTTCCAACTCCTTTTTTTTGAAATTTAGGATCAACTGCTAATCTATGAATGTATAAATTCTTACTATCTTCTGTTAACCACTTTACATCTTTGTATTCTACATCTTTAGTTGAACAAAGCACAACACAACCAATAATCTCCGACTTATGTTTAAAAACATATAATTCATTGTTTTTAATATCATCTTTAAAAACCTCTCTATTTGGGTATTTTTTACTCCATTGAAAAATCTTTTTACTAATTAGGTCAGTGGCACAAGCTTCAATTATTTTCATTATCCTATCAAGATCAGTTATTTCTGCTAATTCAATTTTAATCATAAAAAATAATAATGTTTAAATTAGAGTAAAATTAATTTAATTGTTTAAAAAAATAATCTTTTACTTAATCATCTGTTTTTCTTTATTGACTTCGAATTTGATATATACTCAAAACCAGATTAACCTAGATGTTGATAACGATCTATACTTTGACAGCAGAGACATGTATTATTCTAGTGGAATTTTTCTTTCTTTTTCGTCACTTAAAAATATAGATGATAAAAATTATTTTAATCATTTTAAAATAGGGCAGTTAATCTATACTCCTTCAAGCAGGTATGAGATAAATCCTCAGCAATATGATTATCCGTACAGTGGATATCTTTTTTTAGAGATGAGTAAACAAAAACAAATTTCTGGAAACTCAAGTTTTACCCTAGGGGGAAACATAGGGATAACAGGTGATGCTTCTTTAGCTAAGGGGATGCAGAACCTATACCATGAGCTTGTTTTAAATTTACCAGAATTAGCATGGAAGTCACAAATGCCACAAGAATTTCAAATCAATATAGTTGCTAATTATTTTAAAGGTTTTGCGATTGAAGACAAGGTGAATCTTACAGCACATCTATATTCTAAAACAGGAACCTATCAAATTATGACTGGTATTAATTTTGGACTTTTAATTGGAGACTTGAGCTGGGTTAGTTTCTCAGATAATATTGTTACCAATTCTAAAAATAAATTTTCTTTTTACTTAGGAACACAACAGGAATATTACTTTCATGATTATAAGCTAGAGGGTAGTTTGTTTAATAAAAATGCTCCTTTAACCATGACTTCTAATAAATATAGAAACACTATTGAGGTGGGTCTTCAGAAGAAGTTTAGAAACCTTCAAGTTTTGTCAACGTTTAACTCTATGTCTAAAGACACGGAAATGCAAAGAACATCAAGACATCCTTTTTTAAAAATTAGCGTGACTTATAAATTTGACTAATTTTAACTTTTCTTTAAAATAATTTCTCGAATATTAATTCTACTTTAGAATAGTTGATTTAAAAAACGCTCCTAATGCGATTTTAGTCCTTTTTTAGCTAGGTTAATTTTGAATTTTTGTTAATTGGTTTTGTTTGGAGCGTTTTTTTAATTCACCTTCAATTTATACATAAAGGGATTACCGATACCTTCATCTTCTGATGTTACCCAGAATGTATTTTTATCAATTATTTTAATTGATTCAATTTGAGCTCTCTCCAAAGGTATTTTATATTTTTTAAATGTATTCTCTTCAAGGTTTTTTAGATCAAATGTTTCAAATAAAATAAGATATTGACTGCCTTTAGAGCTGTAGCCTACTAATGCAAGCAAATTTAGCTCATTATTATAGTCCCCACCAGTTATTAAAGAGTTTACATTAAAGGTAAACCCACTTGTAAGTTTTTGTGGTTTTTTTTCAAATTTATCTACTAAATATAAATCTGTATTTAGATTTTCTCTGTCTTTTGAAAATAACACAAGTTGTTCATTAATTACTATGAGTGCCTCAGCATCATATTTATGTTTTGGTCTAGGAAAAAAAGTTTCTTGATCAGCATAGAAAACCTCCATTATACCATCTACTGAATAGTTGTCATCTTTACTAATACGAATTATGTTTAAGTTATCTCTATTGCCAAAATTATTTCCAGTATCAGCAACAAAAAGATATTTATCATCATCAGCAATATCCTCCCAGTCATTATTTTCTATTTCAAAGCTTGAATCTTTATTTAAATCCATGGTTTCAATTAAATCTCCATTTTCATTAAATATATAAAGAGAAGGGCCATCCCCGGAGTCGTTATGTGTTATGAAGTTTTTAGCATAAAACTCAAGACCTGAAGTCTCATTTATTTTTTTTGGTAAAACAATTGTTTTAATAATTTCTGCAGAATCAAATTCTTGCATACTAACTTTATCTGAACAGCTCCAAAATATTAAAACAGCTAAGAAGTAAATTTTTTTCAAAATTTTAATTTTATGAAACGCAAATTAGCAATAAAAATTAGAACAGCCCACAAGTATTTAGGGCTAATTATTGGTGTTCAATTTATAATATGGATAACTATCCCAAAGATATTCAGGACTTTTTTTTCTTAGACTTCTTCTTTTTTTTCTTAGCCACTGAAGTGTTTTTCTTAGATCTATTCCAAAGATTTCTTCGACTGTTATACTTTTCAGCACTAACATTTGTTTTCACTACTATAACTCCAGCTGCACCTTCGCTTCCGTATTTGTTTGTAGCTGCTAGACCGCTTAGAACTTCTACATATTTTACTTGACCAGCATTTAGAGAGGGAGGGTTAATGTATATAACCCCGTCAATTTCCCAAAGAACCTGATTGCCTGCTGTTTTAAAAGACTGCCTTCCTCTGATGGCAATATTACTGTTTCCCATTCTGTCTCTGATTTTTCTTGCACCAGGAATTCTTGAGGCGAGGGCGTCAACTAATGACATTGAAGCAACAGCATTTTGTTGTGATTTTAAAATTTGATCTTCTTGTGAAAAAGAAAATGTAGCAATTAAAAGAAAAGAAAGTAAGTAGGCGTGTTTCATATTAGTTAGAAAGCTAAAGTATTAAAAAGTTTATAAATAAATCGTGTTAATTTTTCTTAATCCTTATCCTTTTCTCAGTAACAGTTCTCCAAAGGTTTCTTGGAGAATTTATTAACTCATTATTTGAAGCACTCACAGAAGTTTTAACAATTATTACACCTGCAGCTCCATCAGAACCATATTTATTATTTGCAGCAAGACCTTTAACAACTTCAACATAAACAACTTCGTTAATACTGAGCATAGGTGGAGTTAGATAGGTAACACCATCTATATCCCAAAGAACTTCATCTCCTGCCGTTTGAACAGAGTTTCTACCTCTTAGCGACACACTAGCATTTCCAAATCGATCTGAGACTTTTTTTGCACTAGGAACTCGTCTGATAATTGCAGAAACCAGTCCAACTGGAGATCCTGTTGCATCTTGATTAGATCCAATTATGCCATATTTAAATGAATTTTTATCTGAAAAGTGATTTCTAGTCCCATAATTAGCTGGCGTATATTGACCATTACCCATCATTTGAGAAAAAACAGGATTTATAAAAAAAATAGCTAGAAAAAACAGGATTTTTTTCATCGTAAATTATTAGTTTATAGCAATGTACAAAGATATCCTTTTTTTGTATATCTTTATAGACTAGCTAAAAACTAATGTACAAAAAGTGGACAGACATAAATGAAATTTACTTTCCAGATGGGGTAAGATCTGTTTACTATGAAGGTAGAAGAGTTAAAAAGGTTGACATACAAATAGAAAGAAGTTTTCTAGAACTAATGTCTTCAGATCATGACTGTTCAAATCTGCCAGACCACATACATTATCTTCCAAGAAAACAAGCAGCTGAATATCTTGGATTGAGCGAAAGTACACTCACTAGGTATCATGAAAAAGGTAAACTTACCTGGATAACTAGAAGAAATAGAACTCCTATCTATAAAAGAGAAGCATTAGATATTTTTAAGCAAAAAAATCAATAAAAACATTACCTTAGACTTTCATTTTTAGTCAAATGGTAGTTAATTTTCATACTGTAAATCTTAAAAAAAGACACCCACTTCAAATAAGCAGGGGCGTTCATGATAAATCTCAAAATTTATTCATTGAAATAGTTAAAGATGGAATAACTGCATGGGGAGAGTCTGCTCCAGGAAAAACGGAAGGCGCTAAAAGCGTAGAAGAAGTTCAAGCTCATCTGACTAGATTAATAAATTCAGATATAAATGATTTATCTATTCACGAGGTTTATCAAAGGAGTAAAGAATTAAAAATACCCGCATGTGCTCAGGCTGGAATTGATATTGCGCTTTGGGACCTAAATGCTAAAATGGCTAAACTCCCATTAAAAGATTTATTAGGTCTTCCTAAACCTAATGTCCCTACTTCAATTACCGTTGGAATTAATCCTCCAGAAATAGTTAAGGAAAGAGTGGAAATGATTATCAGCAATCCACAGGTAAGAGCTCTAAAAGTTAAACTAGGCTCCCCAGAGGGCATAGAATATGATAAGCTGATTTATTCTCAGGTTATTGAATCAACAAAAAAATCAAACATTGCAATACGAGTAGATGCAAATGGGGGATGGTCTTTGGACGAGGCAAAATTTATGATGAAATGGTTAGCTGAAAGAGATGCTGAATATATTGAGCAGCCGCTGGTCGAAGGAGATGAAGATAAATTGAAATTTTTATTTGAAGGCAGACCTCTTCCAATTTTTATTGATGAATCGTGTAGATTCGCTGAAGATGTTGCCAATAACTACCAATATGTAGACGGAGTAAATTTAAAGCTTATGAAATGTGGTGGTATAACCGAAGCTTTGAAAATTTTAAATGTTGCTAAATCTCATGGGTTAAAAACTATGATTGGATGTATGAGTGAATCTTCAGTCAGTATTTCAGCAGGAGCTTCAATAACTGGAATTATTGATTATGTAGATCTTGATTCACACTATAATTTAAACCCAGATCCAAGTGAAGGAACCTCAATGATTGATGGTGTAACTATGATTAACTCATTACCAGGACACGGGGCAAAACTTAAAACAGAAAACTATGCTTAAGCCAACTGACAAAGTTGCTGTATGGATGGAATCTAGCCTTGATGATGATTATGGTAAGATGGGTATTAGTGCACTCAGATATCTTGATAATGAAATCTTATGCGTAGTAGACTCTGTGTTTGCGGGTAAAAATATTTCTGATCTTTCAATTATCAAAAAAGACATTCCAATAGTAGAAAGTATTGAGCGAGCAAAATTGATGGGATCCAATGTTCTTCTTTTAGGAGTTTTAACGTCAGGCGGGATTAGACCTAAATCATGGGATATTGTTATTAAAGAAGCCCTAGAAAAGGGAATGTCAATAATTAATGGACTTCATGATCAGATATCTCCTGGTTTTTCCAAATATATTATAAACGATAACCAATGGATTTGGGATACTAGGGTTCCAAAGTTCATTCCGCAAATTGGATCTGCAAGAGCTGCTGAATTAAAAAATAAAAGGGTATTAATGATAGGGACAGATATGGCTGCAGGAAAAATGACTGTTGGTCTTGAATTATATTCTTATTTAATAGAGAAAAAAATAAATACTGGTTTTGTTGCAACTGGTCAAGTTGGAATTACGGTAACAGGCAAGGGAATTCCTTTAGATGCATATAAATTGGATCATGCTTGTGGAGCAGTGGAAACTGCTGTTCTAGAACAAAAAGAAAAAGATATAGTAATAGTTGAAGGACAAGGGTCAATATTACATCCTGGAAGTACAGCAACTCTTCCTTTGATGAGAGGAACATGCCCAACACATATGATTTTATGTCATATTGCCAGAAATGATTCCTTACGATCGCTGGAGAATATTAAAATTCCAGACTTAAAAAAATTCATAGAACTCAATGAAGATCTTGCTTCGGTTTTGGGAACCTATCCAAAAGCAAAAGTTATAGGAGTAGCACTAAACACTACCTTAATGTCAGAAGAAAAGGCAAAAGAGGTTATTACTAATGTTGAAAAAGAAACTGGTATCCCTACCACAGATGTTGTTAGGTACGGAGGTGAAAGAATTTTCAGTTCATTAATATAGTTATTTGCAATGGTGATCTGCAGCTCTAGTAGCTATTTGATTATTAGGTTTTACATTTACTTTATAACCTAATGAATTTGCCCACCCCTTAGTTGCAGAGATTAGTTTATTAGATTTATGATTTTCATCAGAATTATAATCCATATCAATTTCGACCTTAACACTTACCTGTTTGGTCAACCATTCTGCTACTTGAATGCTATATTCTGCTTCAAGCCAGAGCCTTTTCCAAATATCATTTATTGCCTCACAAGAAGACTTACTTAAAATATAATGGACTCCTCTTGTTCCAAGCCTATAAGCTATTACGCTTGTATAGTTTGTTTTTTTTCCTACATTTTGAGAGTCAGACCCTATGTGAATTTTAGCATAAGGATATTCTTTTAATATAGAAAGTGTGTGATCTACGGGATCAA
>Ga0209251_1000872_pt1 | contig 25498 bp, 24 predicted proteins | sample SaaInlV_100m_DNA_6_FD_184665 | JGI IMG/M metagenome (GOLD analysis project Ga0209251, IMG submission 184665) | Marine microbial communities from expanding oxygen minimum zones in the Saanich Inlet - Saanich Inlet SI073_LV_10m_DNA (SPAdes) (version 2) | ecosystem: Environmental > Aquatic > Marine... | reverse complement strand
TTCGATCAGTTGCCACTGGTACCATCCGATACCCATGCCATGCATGACGTTCCGCATTCCGTGTTGAGGGAGCGCTTTGCACGGATCTCGAAAATGCGTGTGCGCACCGATGCAACTGTCTCGCAGGATATGCATGCCACCGACTATGAGCGCAAGCAGGTTCGCGTGGTGCAACTCATCTCTGCTTATCGGCAGCGTGGGCATCAGCAGGCAGCCTTAGATCCGTTGGCGCTGGCTGTGCGCCCCCCAGTTCCCGATCTTGATTTGACCTTCCATGAACTCAGTGATGCCGACCTCGACACCACCTTTCAGGTGGGAACGGCCTATTTCGGTCGCGCAGAAGCGACGCTGGCAGACATTCGTGAGGCCTTGGAGCGAACGTATTGCGGTACGGTCGGCGCTGAGTTCATGCATATCGTCAACACGGAAGAGCGCCACTGGATTATGAGCCGAATGGAATCGGTTCGTGGTGCGCCGGAGTTTTCTTCGGATCACCGGTTGCAGATCTTGCGCCAACTTAACGGGGCAGAGGGGCTTGAGCGCTCTCTAGGCTCAAAATATCCGGGTACCAAACGGTTCGGTTTAGAGGGCGGTGAGAGCTTAATTCCGATGATGTCTGAGGCCATCCAGCGGGTGGGTGGGTATGGTGCAAAAGAAATTTGTATTGGCATGGCACATCGAGGCCGACTCAATGTGTTGGTCAACATTCTCGGCAAGAATCCGGTCAACTTATTTGACGAATTTGAAGGGAAGGTGACGTACATCGGGTCCGGTGACGTGAAATACCACCAAGGATTCTCCTCCAATATGATGACGCCTGGTGGCGAAGTGCATTTGGCGCTGGCCTTCAACCCCTCGCACCTTGAGATTGTGTCGCCCGTGGTAGAGGGCTCGGTGCGCGCACGTCAGGATCGGCGCGAAGATGCTGTCGGTAAAACAGTGGTCCCCATCGTGTTGCACGGCGATGCCGCCTTTGCGGGGCAAGGCGTGGTCATGGAGACGTTTCAAATGTCTCAGACCCGTGCTTATCATACTGGCGGGACCCTGCATATTGTCCTCAATAATCAGATCGGTTTTACCACCAGTGCACCGGAGGATATGCGGTCCACCGAGTACTGTACTGATATTGCAAAAATGGTTCAGGCGCCTATCTTCCACGTTAACGGTGATGATCCAGAGGCGGTAGTTTTCGTGACGCAACTGGCCGTCGACTATCGTAACCAGTTTAATCGAGACGTGGTGATCGATCTGGTGTGTTATCGACGACGTGGCCATAACGAGGCCGATGAGCCGTCTGTGACGCAGCCTGGTATGTACGAAAAAATTAAGTCGCACCCCAGTACCCGATCGCTCTACGCCGGTCGGTTGATTGCCGATGGCGTGTTGAGCGAACAGCAAGATAATGAGTGGGTGGAGCAATACCGAGAAGCGCTGGAGCGCGATGAGCCGCTGGTCAGTTCGTTGGTGTCCGAGCCGAATAAAGCGTTATTCGTGGATTGGTCCCCCTACCTGGGGCATCGTTGGGATGTTGCGGCGGATACCGCTGTGCCCTTGACGGAGCTTAAGGTGCTGTCGGAGTCGTGTAACGAAGCGCCTGACGGTGTCGCGGTGCATCGTGTCGTGAAAAAGCTGATGGATGATCGGCTTAAAATGGGGGCCGGCGCGCAAGCGATTAATTGGGGCTTTGCAGAGACAATGGCATACGCCTCGCTGTTGCAGGAGGGTTATCCTGTTCGCTTGACGGGGCAAGATGTGGGTCGCGGTACGTTCAGTCATCGCCATGCGGTCTTGCACAACCAACGTAATAGTGAAACGTGGATCCCGTTGGCTCACGTCTCTGAAACCCAAGCGCCTTTTAACATCCATGATTCGCTGCTCTCAGAGGAGGCCGTTCTCGCTTTTGAGTACGGCTATGCGACCACTGCGCCGGGTGGCCTCGTGATTTGGGAGGCGCAATTTGGCGACTTCGCTAACGGGGCGCAGGTCGTGATCGATCAATTTATCTCCAGTGGCGAAAACAAATGGAGTCGGTTGTGTGGCCTGACGATGCTGTTGCCTCATGGCTATGAGGGCCAGGGTCCTGAGCACTCGTCGGCCCGTTTAGAACGTTTTTTGCAGTTGTGCGCCGATGACAATATTCAAGTCTGTATTCCCAGTACACCAGCGCAAGTGTTTCATATGCTGCGCCGACAAGCTGTACGCCCCTTCAGAACGCCGCTGATTGTGATGACACCGAAAAGTCTCTTGCGCCACAAAGAAGCGGTCTCACCTTTAGAAGATTTGGCACAGGGTGGCTTTAAGACGGTTATTGATGAAACGGACGCACTGAACCCGAACGAAGTGAAGCGCCTTATCCTGTGTTCTGGCAAGGTCTTTTATGACTTAAGAGCCGCACGTCGAGAGCGAGATATTCATGACATTGCGATCATCCGAATTGAGCAGATGTACCCGTTCCCGCGGATTGATCTCATGGAGATCATCAATCGTTATCCCAATGTAGAAGATGTTAATTGGGTTCAAGAAGAGCCGAAAAATCAGGGTGCTTGGTATGCCATGCAGAGTCGGATGCGGACGGTCGTGCAGCGCCATAAGGTCGATTTATTTTTGCGTTACGTCGGGAGAGAGTCTTCGGCTTCGGCTGCGGCAGGTTACTCGGCATTACATATGCGAGAACAAGAAAAGTTCATTGACGAAGCTCTGGGGCCGATGCCCTGGGGGTTTTAATAGATAACGTTGAGGATGACCTCATGACAATTGAAATCAAAGCGCCCGCTTTTCCAGAGTCCGTTGCTGATGGTGTGGTATCAGCTTGGCACAAGGTAGCGGGTGAGTCGGTAACGAGAGACGAGCTGCTGGTTGAAATAGAGACCGACAAGGTAGTGATGGAGGTGGTTGCGCCGGCGCCGGGAGTCATTGAAGCCATTTTGGTGGGCGAGGGCGAAACGATTCTCAGTGAAACCTTGTTGGCCATCTTGGTAGAGGGTGAGGCAGCCGAGGTACCGCAAGCGGCGGCACCGAAAGCGACGGCCGCATCGGATCACGATGAGTCTGTTTCTGCAAATGCTGAGCCAGTGTCGTCCGATAGCGTCCCTATGGGGCCTGCCGTGCGCAGCTTGCTGGACGAACAGGGCCTTGAAGCCGCAGCGATAACGGCAAGTGGAAAAGGAGGGCGACTTCTGAAGGAGGACGTGCTCGCTCACATGGCCGGTTTAGCGAAAACCGGTGGGCAAGAGCGCGATACCCCAGTCGCTCAGGCGGTTGGACTGGAGGTGACCGGACCCACTAGCGAGCGCATTGAGAAGCGCGTCCCCATGACTCGTATGCGGGCGCGTATTGCGGAACGCTTGCTGGTTGCGACGCAGCAAACGGCAATGCTCACTACGTTTAACGAGGTGAATATGGCGCCGTTGATGAAGCTGAGGCGTCAATACAAAGATCAGTTTGAGACCGTCCACAATGGCACACGCTTAGGCTTTATGGGCTTTTTTGTGAGAGCGGCATGCGAGGCGCTAAAGCGTTTCCCCGCGGTGAATGCCAGTATCGATGGCAATGATGTGGTGTATCACGGCTACCAAGATATTGGTGTCGCAGTATCGGTCGATGAGGGATTGGTAGTGCCGATATTGCGGGACGCCGATTTTATGAGTATCGCCGATATTGAAGCGGCGGTTCATGACTTGGGTGTCAAGGCGCGCGACAAGAAGCTGACGATTGAAGAAATGACGGGCGGTACCTTTACCGTCTCAAATGGTGGCGTATTCGGGTCATTACTCTCTACCCCGATTCTCAATCCCCCGCAAACGGGGATTCTGGGCATGCACACCATTCAGGACCGGCCCATTGCGATGGACGGTGAGGTGGTGATTCAGCCGATGATGTACCTTGCATTGTCTTATGACCATCGCTTGGTCGACGGTAAAACGGCGGTGCAATTTTTAGTGGCGATTAAAGGCCTAATAGAGGATCCCGCTCGGATCCTATTACAGCTCTAGTCCTAGGAGGAAGTGTGTCTAACCATTTTGAGGTGATAGTAATTGGTTCGGGGCCTGCGGGGTATGTCTGCGCTATTCGTTGCGCGCAACTCGGGCTGTCGACCGCTCTGATCGAGAAGGAGACTGATGCCGGCGATAAGCCTGTGTTGGGTGGCACCTGTCTCAATGTGGGATGCATTCCGTCTAAGGCGTTACTCGATAGCTCGCAACGTTATGCTGATGCCAAAGGGCATCTTTCAGAGCATGGTATTGGGGTAAACGACGTGACGTTGAATATCCCTGAGATGATGGTGCGTAAAGAAAAAATCGTCGCTCAACTGACCGGAGGTGTCGCGGGCCTGCTCAAGCACAATAAGATCACTGTGCTCAGTGGTGCAGGTCAGTTACTGGCCGGACGTCAGGTGGAATTGACTGATGCTGAGGGGCAAACGGCGCTTTATACCGCCGATAACGTCGTGCTCGCATCAGGCTCTGAGCCGGTCGAAATTCCGCCTGCCCCGATCGATGGCGACCGGGTGGTGGATTCTACCGGAGCGTTGTGCCTCGATTCGGTTCCGGCACGTTTGGGCGTGATTGGTGCGGGTGTCATTGGCCTTGAGCTCGGCAGCGTTTGGGCTCGATTGGGGTCTGAGGTGGTGATTCTTGAGGCGATGGAACAGTTCTTGCCCGCCATGGACGAGCAGATTGCCAAAGAGTCCGCCAAAATATTTGCTAAGCAGGGTCTCGATATTCGACTTGGCGCCAGAGTGACGGGAGTAGAGGTGACACCAGAGCAGGTAACGGTGGGTTACTCCCTAGGAGATGTCGAACATTCAGAAACATTTGATCGTTTAATTGTTGCAGTAGGCCGAAGGCCTCGCACCGACAAGCTGTTCTCGGGTGATTCGGGTGTCAGTATGGACGAGCGAGGATTTGTTTTTGTGAATGAACACTGCGCAACTGAGGCGCCGGGGGTGTGGGCGGTTGGCGATATCGTGCGGGGGCCGATGCTGGCGCACAAGGGCTCTGAAGAAGGCGTTATGGTCGCTGAGCGCATCCATGGTAAGGCAGCGCAACTTAACTATGAGGTGGTGCCCTCTATTATCTATACCCACCCCGAGGTTGCTGCGGTCGGTAAAAACGAGCAAGAGTTGAAGGCCGAAGGTGTTGACTACAAAGTAGGCACCTTTCCCTTTGCGGCGATTGGACGTGCGCAAGCGTCTGGGGAAACTGATGGCTTGGTAAAGATACTTTCTGATGCCGATTCTGACCAGATTCTAGGGGCTCATGTGGTAGGTCCGTCTGCGGCTGACCTAGTGCAGCAAATTGTAATTGCGATGGAAATGGCGGCGAGCACTGAGGATTTACAACTCATGGTATTTGGGCATCCGACGATGTCGGAGGCGGTCCATGAAGCGGCGCTAGCGGCGGATGGCAGGGCGATTCACATGGTGAACCGTCCTCAGCGATAACAACGATTGATGGGCTCTCTTGACCGCCTGGTGCTGGGGGAGTGTGGGGTGTACCAGGTATTAGCTGAGAGGTTTTTATGAATCTGCATGAGTATCAGGGCAAGGCGTTATTTGCCGAATATGGACTGCCTGTTTCCATTGGGCACGCTGTCGAGTCGGCAGAGGCGGCCATAGAGGCAGCCACTAAGATCGGTGGTGATCAATGGGTGGTCAAAGCTCAGGTGCACGCGGGTGGACGCGGTAAGGCGGGGGGGGTCAAATTAATTGATTCACCTCAAGCCGCTGGTGATTTCGCTAAACAGTGGTTGGGCGAGCGTCTGGTGACCTATCAGACCGATGCGGCGGGTCAGCCTGTGTCGCGGATTTTGGTCGAGTCGTGCACCGATATTGCAGAAGAGTTGTACTTGGGCGCCGTGGTTGATCGCGCTAGCCGCCGCATCGTGTTCATGGCTTCTACTGAGGGCGGTGTTGAAATTGAAAAAGTCGCAGAAGAGACGCCGGATAAAATTCTCAAAGCAGAGGTTGACCCGTTAGTGGGGGCGCAGCCTTTTCAAGGACGTGATCTGGCTTTCCGGCTCGGTTTGTCAGGGGTTCAGATTAAGCAGTTTGTCACTATCTTTCTGGGTCTGGCTAAATTGTTTCAAGAGAAGGATTTGGCGTTGATTGAGGTGAATCCCTTGGTGATTACCGACGAGGGTAACCTGCACTGTCTGGATGCCAAGGTCGTCGTGGATTCCAATGCACTGTATCGACAACCCGCACTGCAGGAGATGCACGACCCGTCTCAAGAAGATGAGCGCGAGGCGCATGCGGCACATTGGGAACTGAACTACGTAGCGCTCGATGGCAGCATCGGTTGTATGGTCAATGGCGCTGGATTGGCAATGGGAACAATGGATATTGTGAAATTGCATGGCGGCTCGCCAGCTAACTTTTTGGATGTGGGGGGTGGTGCGACCAAAGAGCGTGTCACCGAGGCGTTCAAAATTATCCTGTCAGACGAGAATGTTAAAGCCGTATTGATCAATATTTTTGGCGGGATTGTTCGCTGCGATTTGATTGCTGAGGGCGTGATTGGCGCAGTTGAGGAAGTGGGAGTTGAGGTGCCGGTTGTGGTGAGGTTAGAGGGTAATAACGCGACGCTTGGTCGCGAAGTACTCGCCAATAGTGGTCTTAATATTGAAGCGGCAGAAAGTCTGACTGATGCGGCCCAAAAGGTGGTTGCAGCAGCTGGAGGTGTCCAATGAGCATTTTGATTAATTCAGAGACGCGTGTTATCTGTCAGGGTTTTACTGGTTCACAAGGCACTTTTCACTCGGAGCAAGCGATTGCTTACGGCACGAAAATGGTCGGTGGTGTGACACCCGGAAAAGGCGGACAAACACATTTGGGTTTGCCGGTCTTTAATACGGTTTCTGAGGCGGTGAGCGCGACGGGCGCAGAGGCCTCGGTGATTTATGTTCCCGCTCCATTTTGTAAGGATTCCATTCTCGAGGCCGCTTTAGCGGGCATCCACTTGATTGTCTGCATCACAGAGGGCGTGCCGACACTCGACATGTTAGACGCCAAGGTTAAGTGCGACGAGTTGGGTGTGCGCCTGATCGGGCCCAACTGCCCAGGCGTGATCACGCCCGGGCAATGCAAGATCGGCATCATGCCAGCAGAGATTCATTTGCCGGGTCGTGTTGGCATCGTGTCCCGTTCCGGCACGCTGACTTACGAAGCGGTTAAGCAGACAACGGATGTGGGTTATGGGCAATCAACCTGCGTTGGTATCGGTGGTGATCCCATTCCCGGGTCCCATTTTATCGACATCCTCGATCTCTTTGAAAAAGATGACAGTACCGAAGCCATTGTCATGATCGGTGAGATTGGCGGAACCGCTGAGGAAGAAGCGGCTGAATTTATCCGTCACAACGTGACCAAGCCAGTCGTGTCCTATATCGCCGGGGTGACTGCCCCAAAAGGTAAGCGAATGGGCCATGCCGGCGCGATTATCTCTGGTGGAAAAGGCACGGCGGACGAAAAATTCGCGGCCCTTGAGGGCGCGGGTGTTAAAACAGTCCGCTCTTTGGCCGATATCGGCGCCGCATTGACCGAGATTACAGGTTGGTAAGCCTGCCGATCCTGTTAGGGCCCGCTTCGGCGGGCTTTTTTATGGGTGAAAGCCAGTGTTTCCCGCTTGAAATTACTATTAAGGCCCCCATCTATTCGACTTAACCTGGTGAGACGAGGCGAGCTATGACCGCAGAAGCAACCCAAACAATGGGATTTCAAACCGAGGCGAAGCGATTGCTTCAACTCATGATTCATTCTTTGTATTCCAATCGCGAAATATTTTTGAGGGAGCTCATCTCTAATTCTTCAGATGCCATTGATAAGCACCGATTTGCGGTGATCAGTGACCCGGACTTGGCAGGTTTGACAGCGGAGTATCGCATTCGAGTCGCCACTGATGCTGAGTCGAAAACCATTACCATCGACGACAATGGTATTGGGATGTCCCGAGAGGAAGTGATCGATAATTTAGGAACGATCGCTAAGTCAGGCACTGCTGCCTTCATGGAGCAGCTCAGTGGGGATCAAAAACAGGACAGTCAGTTGATTGGTCAATTTGGCGTGGGTTTTTACTCGTCGTTTATTGTTGCCGATCGAGTGGAGGTGGTGACCCGCAAGGCAGGGAGCGACACCGCGACCCGTTGGGAGTCTGCGGGTGAGGATGAGTTCACCATTTCTGAGACTGAGCGTGAGACCCCAGGGACCACGGTGGTCTTGTATTTAAAATCTGATGCAGATGAGTTTGCCGATGGTTGGCGAGTGCGCTCGGTGATTAAGAAGTATTCGGACCACATCTCAGTACCCGTGATGATGCCCGCCGCAGTCACGGAGACCGAAGATGATAGTGACAGTAGCGATGACGAGGTCAGTGCTGAGCCCGCCTGGGAGGCGATTAACGAGGCCAAGGCGCTCTGGACTCGCAGTCGCTCTGAAGTGAGCGATGAGGAATATCAGGCGTTTTATAAGCATATATCTCACGACTTTGAAGAGGCATTGACCTGGAGCCATAATGCGGTCGAGGGCAAGCTTGAGTACACCTCATTGTTGTATGTGCCTCAGCGTGCCCCGTTTGATTTGTGGCAGAGGGAGGGGGCCAGAGGGCTTAAGCTCTATGTCCAGCGCACCTTTATCATGGATGAGGCAGAGCAGTTTCTGCCGATGTATTTGCGCTTTGTCAAAGGCGTGCTCGACTCAAACGATCTGCCTCTCAACGTCTCCAGAGAGCTGTTGCAACAAAATCAGCAGGTCGACTCGATCCGAGGTGCGCTGACCAAGCGCGTGCTCGATATGATCAGCAAGATGGCCACTAAATCACCAGAGGACTTTGAGCGTTTTTGGGATACTTTCGGTGTCGTGCTGAAAGAGGGGCCTGCAGAGGACTTCGGTAATCGGGAAAAGGTGGCGGAGCTGCTCCGCTTTGCGACGACACGCGATGATGAAGCACTTCAACGGGTGTCGTTAAAGCAGTATGTCGAGTCGATGTCAGACGATCAGCAGTCTATTTATTACGTCGTCGCAGAAAATCACGTCACGGCGAAGAACAGTCCCCATATCGAGTCGTTGAGACAGCAAGGTGTCGAAGTGTTGCTACTGTCGGATCGGGTTGATGAGTGGCTGATGAGTCATCTTGGTGAGTATGACGGTAAGCCATTTAAGGACTGTGCCAAGGGGGAATGGGACGATTCCGCCGACGATGAAAAATCAAAAGCGGCACTGGAGGCAGCGGAGAAAGCGAGCGAGTCACTGATTGAGCGGATGCAAGCAGTGCTGACCGAACGGGTAGCGGCAGTGCGCCCCACCGTTCGTTTGACTGCCTCTCCCGCCTGTTTGACCGTGGCAGAGCACGAGATGGGTGCGCAAATGCGCCGCATGATGGAGGCTGCGGGGCAGGCAATGCCTGAGAGCAAACCGACCATGGAGATCAATGTTGAACATCCATTGCTGCAGCGATTGGATCAGGAGGCGGACGAGGATCGTTTTGCAGATCTGGCGCAAATTCTGTTGGATCAGGCATTTTTGGCCGAGGGATCGGCACTTGAGGATCCCGCGAGCTATGTTGCTCGGCTGAATAAGTTGCTGGTGGAGATGAGTGACGCCTGAGGTGTTGCTGACGATTTGGCGACACGGAGAGGCCGCTTTTGCGGCTCGGGATGCTGATCGTGAGCTGACCGAGCCCGGGCGGGACGAAGTGACCGTTGCCGCAGCGGCTTTTACGCGATGGCTTAAGCAGTCCGGGCTGCCTCAGGTGGAACAACTACGTCATAGCCCACTGACGAGAACGTCGCAAACGGCAGCCATACTCCGCGACGTATTGCGCCCGATGTCGTGCGTTGCAGATCAATTGCTGGCGCCGGGCGCCGATCTTGCCAACAAGATGTGGCAGGGTATTGATGCTGCCCACATCCTCTTGGTCTCGCATGAGCCTTTCGTTTCGCGGGCTATCGCGGTGTGGAGTGATGATGAAACGTTACCACCCTTGGCACCCAGCGGTTACGCAACGCTTGAAGTGTTGAGTTTAACAAGGGGCGGTGCGACGGTGCTTCGTCATCGATCGTCACCCCAAGGGGGTCGGTATGAGTGATTCAGGTCAGGAGTGTGCCTTTGTGGTCGATGGTCTGACTTATCGGGGGATCGAATGGGGTAATCCCGAGGGGCCGCTCATTATTGCGCTCCATGGCTGGTTAGATAATGCCTTATCGTTCTCGGTGCTAGCGCCTCATCTGGCTCAATTCAGGTTGGTGGCTTTGGATTTGTCAGGGCAGGGCCACAGTGATCATCGCTCCGCAGATGCGACCTATCACATCTGGGATGATGTGCCCCAGCTGTTGGGGATTGTGGAACAGCTCGACGAAGGCTCTGTGACTGTGATGGGGCACAGCCGCGGTGCGGCGATTGCGGTGCTCTTGGCTGCCGCATTGGGGGACCGTTGTTCTCATTTGGTACTGCTTGATGGCATGCTCCCTATACCCGCCGAGGAGACGGCAGCGGCGCAGCAATTTGTTCAGGCTCAGAGAGATCGTGAGGCGGCGAGGACGCGCCGACGACGTCACTTCACGGATGTAGCAGGTTTTATTAACGCTAGGGTGAAGCTGGGTTTTTCGGAGAGCAGTGCGAGGCTGCTGGCACCGAGGGCGCTCCGACCGCATGGCAATGGCTTCGAACTCACCCACGACCCGCGCCTGAATCAGGCTTCTGCAGTCAAGCTGACCGCTGGCATGATTGCGGCTTTCTACGCGAGTCTGTCGGTTAAGACGTTGGTATTAGTGGCAGAGGAGGGGCTGCGGGTGAGGACTGGACTGGAGGCGTCTCTGCAGGCAATTTCTCAGCTACCAGATTGCCGTGTGCATCGGGTGCCGGGCAAACACCATACGCATATGGAAGAGGGCGCCAAGATCATTGCGACTAAAGTTGGCTTTTTTCTTGAGGGTGCTAGCGAGGGCGCCACGGCTGAAGAGACAGTTTAAGCGCGTGGCGGTTGAGGCCGCGATCGCGTCACCCCTGTTCCGCTCTCGCTTACATGTGCTCGATTGATGGGCGCGCACCATGGCATTTCATGACGCCCTCAGCGCTGGCTTATTGGTTTAAGAATTCGGCCCGTGATGCGGGGTCTGACTTAAACACGCCGCCCAATGAGGTGGTTCGTGTATGACTGTTGCCGTCCTGCACGCCCCTGGACTTCACGCAGTAGTGCACCGCGTTGATCGTGACCGCCACGTCCTCAGTGCCGAGCAGTGTTTGCATGGCGACAAGCACTTGCTGTGTCAGCCGCTCCTGTACCTGTGGCCGCTGCGAGAAAAACCTGACGAGGCGGTTGATCTTGCTGAGACCGATGACGGTGTCTTTCGGGATATAAGCCACTTTTGCTGAGCCATCTATCGTGACGAAGTGATGCTCGCAGGTGCTGGTGAGGTCGATATCGTCGACGCAGACCATCTCCTCGACCTTCATCTTATTCTGAATCACCGTGATTTTAGGAAAATGGGTATAGTCTAGTCCGCTGAAAATCTCATCTACGTACATCTTCGCTATGCGATGTGGTGTCTGTTCTAGACTGTCGTCTCGCAAGTCAAGTCCGAGGGTGTTCAAGATTTGGGTGAACGACGCTTGGATCACGTCATAGCGCTCATCGCGGGATAGCCCGTTCGTCGTCATGGGTGTCTCTAAGCCACGCTTCAGCAAGGCGCCGCGCACGGCAATAGCCTCGGGTGTCAATGCGCCCGGCAGTGCTGTTGTCACCGCTGTCTTCAATTGATTGATCGCCATATTTTGTTCCACCCTTCTGATGAGAAGTCTCTTACTTATCTTACTTCGCGGCAGGCATTTTAGATTTCAATTCTGGGTTCTCTTGTGTCATTTTCTTTTGCACGACGTCTGACCAACTGTTTTTACGTCCCGTTGAGATCGCTGTGACGCCCCCGCGGTGTTGGTTTACGACCGGTTCCGCTGACCCGAGAGACAAGCGACACCCGCGCCGCGATGTCCACCATAAATGATATCATAAGGCGTCCAACTTATTAGACAGGCTATGGCTACTTTCCGGACAAAACTAGGACAGATTGAGGCCGCCCTCGACGCAGCAGGTCTGTGCTTTGGGCACGGCTACGAATCGGCGCATGATGAGGCAGTCGCCTTACTGCTGGCCGCGGCAAAACTACCGGCGGCGCAGTCCGTTGATTTGCTGGCGAAACCGTTTCCTGTCGAGGCGGAAAAGCGGCTGAGTCAGATGCTGGTTGCCCGCTGTGAGGAGCGGAAACCGGTAGCTTATATTGTGGGTGAGGCCTACTTGGCAGGGGTGCGATTTTTATCCGACCATCGGGCGCTGGTGCCCCGGTCCCCGATCGCGCAGCTGCTGAGCGAGGGGCTCTTTCCCTGGTGGGCAGCAGCAAGCCCTCCGGGCCATATTGTCGATGTGTGTTGTGGTGGCGGCAGTCTTGGCATTGTGGCGGCCACCTGCTTTCCCGAGGCTACGGTCATGCTATCCGATCTTGATAGTCAGGCATTGTCGCTTGCCGCGGAAAATATTCGCTTTAATGATTTGGGATCCCGTGTCTTTTGTCTTCAGGCAGACTTACTGTCGGCGCTAGCGGCTGGGAGTGTCGACCTGATCCTGTCAAATCCGCCGTATGTGTCTGCGGCTGAAATGCGCGACTTGCCAGTGGAGTACGAGCACGAGCCTAGGGTCGCGCTGGAGGCTGAGGCAGAGGGCACAGCGTTGGCGCTGCGGGTATTGCGGACGGCGGCGCGGCTACTCACCAGTGAGGGTTTATTAGTATTAGAGGTCGGCGAGACGGCAGAAACGCTGGAGTGCAGTTTGCCGCGTGTCCCTTTTACCTGGGTTGACCTCCCTCAGGGAGGTTCGGGGGTCGCCGTCATCAGTGCGCAGGAATTACGGGACTGGAGTGCCGCTGGCCTTTTATAATGCCTGCAGGAGGGAATCATGTCTGGAAATACGTTTGGCAAGCTTTTCACAGTGACCACTTTTGGCGAGAGCCATGGTCCGGCGCTGGGTTGCATTATTGATGGCTGTCCGCCGGGGCTGAGCTTGGAGGCGTCGGATTTGCAGTTGGATCTGAATCGCCGTAAACCGGGACAGTCTCGCTACACCACGCAGCGAAAAGAAGACGATGAGGTGCAGATTCTCTCGGGAGTATTTGAGGGGAAGACGACCGGCACCCCCATTGGATTGCTCGTGCATAACCAAGACCAAAAATCGAAAGACTACAGCAAAATCAAAGATTTATATCGACCTGCTCATGCGGATTACACCTACGATAGAAAGTTTGGTGTGCGCGATTATCGCGGTGGCGGTCGGTCCTCTGCTCGGGAAACCACCATGCGCGTGGCCGCCGGTGCGGTGGCAAAGAAATGGTTGTCAGAGCGCTATGGTGTCCGTATTAGGGGCTATTTGAGCGAGTTGGGGCCCTTGAAAGCCACGGCGCATGATTGGGACCAAGTGGAACAAAATCCCTTCTTTTGTGGTGACGTTTCGCTCCTCCCAAAATTAGAGGCATACATGCAGGACCTGATTAAGCAGGGGGATTCGGTGGGTGCGCGAATCAATGTGGTCGCGGATGCTGTCCCGGCTGGATGGGGAGAACCTGTTTTTGACCGACTTGACGCGGATATCGCGCATGCGGTGATGAGTATTAATGCGGTCAAAGGGGTCGAAATTGGCGATGGATTTGCCTCAGTGGCGCAGTTAGGCAGTGAGCATCGAGATGCAATGACCTCTGCTGGGTTTGCCAGCAACCATGCCGGCGGTACCCTGGGTGGTATTTCCTCAGGCCAGCCCCTCTGCGTGAGCCTGGCGCTGAAACCAACCTCCAGTATTCGTATCCCGGGTCAGACAGTCGACAACGAAGGTGAGGCTGCTGAAGTGATTACCACGGGTCGGCATGACCCTTGTGTCGGGATAAGAGCAACGCCTATTGCAGAGGCCATGGTGGCGCTTGTGCTCATCGATCACGCGCTGCGTCATCGAGGGCAAAATGCTGACGTAGTGCATAACGTGCCACCGGTTCCTGGCGTAGTGCCCCAATAGTGGCGATTCGCAAACGAAACAGGACGCTTTTTTTGGCGTTGGCGGCCTGTCTGGCGCTTTTTTGGGGGGCGGTCGATATTGTAGGGGTGCCACTGGCCAGGCTAGGGGTGCAGTTACTCTGGGTCACCTTGGGCGTGATGTTAATCATATCCTCGGGCGCGCTGGTAGGGTGGTGCCTGAACCGCTTCAAACGCAGGCCTTAACCACGGTAGGTAACTACCTGACGCGCCTTGGCTGCGGTATGCGCTAAGTCGACTATGATACGTAAGCAAAAATGACACGAATGGGGAGACAAACGATGATGTTGCGATGGATGGTGGCAGTAATATGGGCGTTATGTGCCAGTGGTGTGAACGCTGAGCTCAATTGGCAGGCGGCGCTCTCGGGTGAGCATCGCTCGGAGGACAACAAGGCGCGGGATGCCTATCGACATCCTCAAGAGACACTCACTTTTTTCGGCCTGTCATCGGCGATGACCGTGATGGAAATTTCACCGGGTGGCGGTTGGTATACCGAGGTTCTGGCGCCATTAGTGGCCGAGAACGGTGCGCTGATTGCAGCGCATTCGAGTCCCAATGGCGGCAGTTATGCGCGCCGATCGTTGGGCGGTTTCTTAAGAAAGCTAGGTGAAAATGGCGAGGTATTCGAGGCAGTTGAGGTCGCCACATTGCAACCACCCAGCGCGATATCTCCGACGCCGCCGGGTTCTGTGGACTTAGTACTGGCGTTTCGTAATGTCCATTCCTGGCTCCGAGCCGATCAGGCTGAAATGATGTTCGCGACGATTGCAGAGTCACTGAAGCCGGGGGGCATCCTCGGTATCGTTCAGCATCGGGGCAGTGCAGAGTTGACGCTGGAGCAGATGAAGAAAACGGCTTATGTGAGCGAGGAGAAAGTCATTGAACTGGCTGAGCTGTCGGGCCTCGAGCTCGATGCGCGGAGTGAGATTAATGCGAACCCCAAAGACACGAAGGATTATCCACGGGGTGTTTGGACCCTGCCACCGACTTTGGCGGCAGGCGACGAGGGGCGGGAAGGTTATCTCGCCATCGGTGAGAGCGATCGCATGACGTTGAGATTCATTAAGCCGGCGGAGTAGGTAGGTGGCTGAGAGCGAGCCGGCAGAGCATATCGATGCCATTGGATTGTTCTGTCCCGAGCCGGTGATGCTGCTGCACGCCGCAATGAGGCGGCTGAATCCGGGCGCGGCATTAACGCTGCGTGCAACCGATCCGTCGACGCAGCGCGACATTGCCAATTTCTGTGAGTTCTTGGGACACGACTTGCTAGCGAGCGAACAGCAAGAGGAGCACTTCTTTTATCATATTCGTAAGGGAAAGCGTTGAGGCAAACACAGCCGCTTGTGACGGCAGAGGAAGTCGTCGCGACGTTTAACCGGCTGTTTCAGGAGACGGAGGAGACGGTGCTGGTGGCAGGCGCATCAGAGCCTTTTTATTTGCCGGGACGCCCTAACCAGGTCTTCTTTCGGGCTGATTATGTGCGCAGTGCTTTACATGAGGTGGCGCACTGGTGCGTGGCTGGACGTTGCCGTCGAGGATTACCTGACTATGGATATTGGTATACCCCCGATGGGCGATCAAATGAGAGACAAGCTGCTTTCTTTTCGGTTGAAGCTAAGCCTCAAGCCATCGAGTCCCTGTTCTGTGAGGCAATGAATGTAACGTTTGCTCCCAGTGTCGATAATCTCGTGCACGCCTCATCTGCTGCGGCGCTGCGGGTATTCGAGGATCGTATCGAGCTCTGGCGCGCTCGTCTGCTGGGCGGGGACTTGCCGCGCAGGGCATCGCGCTTTTTGGCCGCGTTGGCGCGCTACGATGGCCCCGGCGTCAGCGGGTAAGTCATGACTCGTGCTAGAGGCAGCCTACCTGATTTGTCATGGGTCATTGATGAGGCTATACCGATCACGGCCTCGTTAAAGCAGGTGACGGGCAATGCACGGATGGTATCGGGACGCGATATCACCCCTGCCATTATCGAGAAAGCCGATGGACTGTTGGTGCGCTCGGTCACGCAGGTTGATGAAGCCTTGCTGAAGGGCAGCGCCGTTCGGTTCGTCGGTACTGCGACTGCGGGGATTGACCACCTAGATGTTGTGGCGCTGGCGCGTCTCGGAGTCCAGTGGGCCTCTGCACCCGGATCCAATGCGATCGCTGTTGTTGAATATGTGTTGTCCGCGATCGCGATGTCGGGCCATCTCCAGTCCATCTTACGCGGCACCCCAGTGGGGATTGTTGGCCTCGGTGCGGTCGGCGGACACCTGGCAAAACGGCTGCTGAGCCTGGGATGTCAGGTAGTAGGTTACGACCCCCTTGTGACCCACTGGCCCTCTGGTGTGCTCAAGGGCGATTTACAGGCGGTGCTGAACCAGACAGTGGTCTCACTGCACGCCAGTTTGCATGATCAACTTCCCTTTGCTTCGCAAGGTCTGATGGGTATCGCTGAGGCAGAAGGCATGCTCGCGGCCTCTGCGACACGGTCTCAGCCGGGGCTGTTCATCAATGCGGGGCGCGGCGGGCTGGTGACCCCTCAGGCGCTGGAATACCTGCTAGCGAGTGCTTGGACGACAGTATTGGACACTTGGCCTACAGAGCCCTCTCTTGACGGGTCGCTGCTGGCGCAGTGTGACTGGATATCGCCCCATATTGCGGGGCACTCCAGTGGGGCCAAGCGTCGCGGTAGCGATATGTTGGCGCATGCGGTGGCCCAATGGGGTGATCGGGTCGGGCTGGCGCGGCCTGCAATGACAGAGGCGCCTGGGATAACGCAAGAAGCGCCTTCTACAGCGCTAACAAACTTTATTTGTGAGCCTGGTGAAGCACCAGACGAAGTGATCGCCCGATTCTTGTGTCACGCGAGCGTGCTCGCGAGAGAAGATGCACGATTGCGCAAGGGGGCGACACCACATATCACCCCCGAGCTGTTTGATCGGCTACGACAGAGTTACGAGCAACCGTCCGAGTGGACGGGTACGCAACTGCAAGTTTCAGCCGGTTCGACTGCTATAGTGACGGCTTTGACGCAGCTGGGTGTTGCGGTTAGTTGACCCATTGAGAGGGATTCACGATGACTCAGAATAAAAACGACGTCGATTGGCGTGAGACACTCTCGGCTGAGGAGTACTACGTACTCCGAGAGAAGGGAACGGAGCGCGCGTTTACGGGGGAATATTGGAACGTATTTGATGAGGGTACTTATCATTGTCGGGGTTGCGGTGAAGTGCTGTTTCAATCTGACGCTAAATTTGATGCACATTGCGGATGGCCTAGCTTTGATCGACCGGCGTCAGACGGGGCCGTGACAGAAGCACATGATGTCAGTCATGGCATGACGAGAACCGAAGTGTTGTGTCAAAAGTGTGGCGGCCATTTAGGGCATGTTTTTCCGGATGGCCCCACAGACACGGGGCAGCGCTACTGCATTAATAGTCTTTCGATCGCGCTTACACCGACTGAAGAGTAAACCCGGCGAAGTGATTCATCCAAGTAGGCTACCGGAGCCCCTGTGTGCTGGTGGCGCTCTGAAAACCTGAATTCGCTGACGTGACGCCCATGCCACGCACGACGCCCCGCAAGGTTGCCTTACGGTCGTCGAGATAAAGATAAAATGGAGCGGGAAACGAGGTTCGAACTCGCGACCTCAACCTTGGCAAGGTTGCGCTCTACCAACTGAGCTATTCCCGCAAAAAAAAATGGCGTCCCCAGGGGGGTTCGAACCCCCGTTCCCGCCGTGAAAGGGCGGTGTCCTAGGCCACTAGACGATGGGGACAGTAATACCTAAAACAGATGGCGCGCATGGTAGTAACCCACCGGGTACACGTCAAGGGCGAATTTCATTGGCTTCTTGCCAGAGCTAGGATTGGTTACACTACGCGCCTTTATAAATGGAGCATTCCATGGCGTATGCGCTGGAGATTGAGGGGCTGGAAAAAACCTATGCTAACGGGTTGCAGGCGCTCAAAGGTATTGATTTGCGCGTTGCCGAGGGCGACTTCTTTGCCTTGTTGGGGCCAAACGGTGCTGGCAAGTCGACCACAATTGGTATTATTTGTTCCTTAGTCAACAAGACGGGCGGCACAGTTCGGGTCAACGGTGTCGATATCGACGACAATTTTCCGGTTGCGAAGCGGTTCTTGGGTGTGGTGCCGCAGGAATTCAATTTTAATGTCTTCGAGACGGTTGAGGATATCTTGATCCATCAAGCGGGCTACTACGGCATCCCTTTGAAAGTGGCTATGGAGCGCATTGACCGTTACTTAGCAAAGCTGGGCATCTCTGAGAAACGACATACCAGAGCAAGGATGCTCTCTGGCGGTATGAAACGTCGTTTGATGATTGTGCGAGCCCTTATTCACGAGCCGAAAGTACTGATTCTGGATGAGCCTACTGCGGGCGTAGATATTGAGATGCGACGCTCGATGTACGAGTTTCTTCGGGAGATCAACGAGGCAGGGACGACCATCATCTTAACGACGCATTACCTAGAAGAAGCGGAAACGCTGTGTCGAAACATCGCTATCATCAATCACGGCAAAATCGTCACTAACAGTTCGATCAAAACGCTATTGAGGGAATTGCGTCGCGAGACGTTCCTGCTGGATGCGCAGGAGGTGTTACCTCAGCATGTCGAGGTTAAGGGCTTTGATGTGGCGCGCCATGACGATCACTGCTTGGAAGCGCATGTTGATCAAGGGCAGAATTTGGCAGAGCTGATGGCGCAGCTGCATGGTCAAGGCATTAGCATTACGAGTATGCGAAACCGAGAGAATCGATTAGAGCAAATGTTCGTCTCGCTATTGGCGCAATCCGCATGAGTGCCTACGAGCAGTGGGTTGCTCTACTGACGCTGATGCGCAAGGAAATCAAGCGGTACACACGGATCTGGACGCAAACTTTATTGCCTTCCGCCATCACTATGTCGCTCTACTTTTTGATTTTTGGCAGTCTGATTGGTGACCGCATTGGTCAGATGGGAGGTGTCAGCTATATGGAGTTTGTGGTGCCTGGGCTGATCATGATGTCTATTGTCACCAACTCCTACGCCAATGTGGTGTCGTCGTTTTTTGGTTCAAAGTTTAATAACAGCATAGAGGAGTTGCTGGTCTCTCCCACACCGAACCACATCATTTTACTGGGCTTTATATCTGGCGGCGTCAGCCGAGGCATGCTGGTAGCGTTGATTGTGACCGTGGTGTCGTCGCTGTTTGTCGAGCTGGATATCCAGCATTACGGTGTGGTGGTGTCAGTTGTGGCACTGACGTCGGTCTTGTTCTCTCTTTGCGGGTTGATTAATGCCGTTTTTGCTAACACTTTCGACGATATCTCGATTGTGCCGACTTTTGTATTGACGCCACTGACCTATTTAGGTGGCGTCTTCTATTCGTTGGACTTGCTGCCCGATTTTTGGGCCTCGGTGTCGCAAGCCAATCCGCTAGTCTATGTCGTTAACGCCTTTCGATATGGCGTGCTCGGCGTGAGTGATGTTGATGTCACGTTTGCCTTTGCGATGATTGGCGTTTTCACGCTGATTGCCTATTTTTACGCAGCACATCTGTTGCGATCTGGGACGCGCTTGCGCACCTAGCCAGATGGCCGGTGTACTCGGACAAACTGTCGCGGCGCCGAGCGTGTATACGCCCGCCATTTTGGAGCGAATCGAGCGCGTCTCCCCGAAGGGGCACGTGGGTTACGGCTGGGACGTATGGCATTGCTACGAGCTCTCATGGTGTATCAGAGGTGCTGTGGGCAGTTGGGTAGGCGTGCTGGGTATCCCGGCAGATTCACCAGCAACGGTCGAATCTAAGTCCTTAAAGCTGTATCTCAATTCGTTGAATCACCATGATTTTGACAGCGATCTGCACGCTATCGCAGTGATCACAGAGGATGTGTCACAGTGTGTGGGCGCGACGGTCGTCTTGAGTTTACTGCCCGTAACGGACGTGAGTGGGATCACCACCGAACTAACGGGGTTGAATTTACCGGCTTGCCCTTTGGGGGTCGAAGTGGGGATAATCAGTCCTGAACACCTATCGATTTCACCAGGGAAGGGGAATGTCGTGTCTGAGCAGCTCATAAGCCATAGTTTGCGGTCGTTGTGTCCGGTTACCTCGCAGCCAGATTGGGGGAGCCTGCTCATCGAATATACCGGTCAGCAAATTGAGCACGACAGTGTGGCGCGATACCTCAGTGGCTATCGTGAGCACCAAGGCTTTCACGAGCAGTGCCTCGAACAAATTTTTTCTGATTTGATGGCCTTACCAATCGATAAATTGGTGGTGGCCGCGTTTTACCAGCGTCGTGGTGGTATTGATATCACGCCCTGGCGCAGTTCGGAGCCCCTGCCAATGAGTCCGCAGCGCTTGGGACGACAGTAGTCTCATGCGTCAGTGTCGAGCGGCAAAGGGCGCGCTGATGGGCGTGCTAATGGGCGCGCTAACGGCCGTTGCTACGATCACGCCGCCGCCCGCATTGAGTGCCACGCCAGGACTGACGGCAAGTGAGTTGAAGGCGGTCTTTTTACTTCGCCTACCTCAATTTGTCACATGGCCAGATGGTCAGGTGGCTGAGGTATTTTGTGTCGCTGAAGCGCCCGAATTATCGCGATTGTTAACCGAAATGCTGGTCGATGATGCTCGTGGCCGAGTGGTGCGCGAATTGCGGCCGACCGAGACGATGACGGGGTGCGATGTGGTGTTTGGTACCGACGCCACGCAATTGCCGGCAGGCGCTGCGGTCCGGCCGATGTTACGGGTCAACGACCAGCGGGGCTATGCGCTCGGCGGTGGCATGGTAGAGCTTCAGCGTCGCGGCGCTCGGATTGGACTGGTTGTGAACTTGCCGGCCTTAGAGTCGGTAGGTCTCAAGGCGAGTAGTAAGCTGCTGCAGTTATCCGATGTCATCGGGGGTGCTGCAGATGGCAGTTGATCACGGTCGCGCCACCTCGATTCACCGGCATTTGGCAGGGGTGGGCGCCTTTATTACCGGTGTGGTGGGCGGGCTCTTTCTGCTCATTTTGTTGGCGGTTTCTTTTCAGTCTTCGCGCGATCAAATGCTGGATCGCAGCACTGCCTTGGCAGAGGTATTGGCGTCGAACCTGACGGCTTCCATCGTGTTTCAGGATCCGGCGACTGCGTCTGAGCTGCTATCGGGGCTGCACGCCGTGGATGAGGTCACTCAGGCTCGAGTCATTATGCCGAATGAGGACGAGTTCGCCGACTATCTCACCTCAGTGGATCAGAGCAGCCCCTCAGATGGCGTTTTTATCGAACCCTTGACAGTCTCGATACGCCTTGAGGATGAGAACCTCGCAAGACTCGAGCTGAGTGTGGATCTTTGGCCGGTGTATCAACGCTTACTGTGGATGTCCGGTTTAGCCCTCATTTTGTGGCTTTTGGGGATGTTTGCCGCTTATGTTATGTCGCAGGTATTCAATGCGCGTATCACCAAGCCCTTGTCTGCCTTGGCGCATATGATGACTGAAGTGACCGAGCAGGAACATTACGACAGACGGTTTACCTACCGTGATCATAATGAACTGCGTTCGGTGGTCGACGCGTTTAATGAAATGCTATCGCGGATTGGTGACCGAGAGCGAAGCTTGCGAAACATGATTGTTGAGCTCGAAGAAGCGCGAGATCAGGCTGAGTCTGCGGTCCGATCAAAGTCGAGCTTTCTCGCCAACATGTCTCATGAGATTCGCACGCCAATGAATGGCGTGATAGGCATGATTACATTGCTGAAACAAAGCCCGCTAACGGAAAAGCAGCGCGCGTATTTTGAGACCATTGAACGCTCCGCTGATGCGTTATTACTAATCATCGATGACATTCTTGATTTTACAAAAATGGAGGCAGGACGACTAAGGCTTATTCGCACGCGATTCGATCTGCTGGATAGCCTCAACTCAATAGAAGCGCTATTTGCCGAACCGGCGTCCCAGAAGGGTGTGACACTATCGCTACAGATTGCAGAGTCGGTACCGCAATGGATGCTCGGCGATCCCGGCAGGGTGCGGCAGGTGTTGCTGAATTTGATTGGTAACGCGGTCAAGTTTACCGATTCGGGGGCGGTGCGAGTCGACGTGGAGGCGATACGCAGTGGTAAGAATAACCGCGTGCGATTTGCTATTGCTGACACGGGTCCGGGCATTCAGGCCGATGATCAAAAGCGCATTTTTGGCGAGTTTTATCAGGCGGATGTGAGCTTGACTCGCGCCCACGGCGGGACGGGCTTAGGGTTGCCGATCGCGAAGCAATTAATTCAGCTCATGGGTGGCGAAATTGGCTTCGAATCTGTCTGGGGGCAGGGATCCATGTTTTGGGTTGAATTGCCCCTCGAGGAGAGTGAAGGAGTGGGTCGCGACGACGGCGGGATCTTGGCGCACGAGAGCACCGCTGATCGGGCTGAGCTCGCACGATTGGAGCGATTGACGGATCCGCTGTCCACGGCGTCTGCCCCTTCGGTAGCAGCCACCGATGATCCGCTGTCTCATGCCGATGAGCTGCGTGTTCTCGTGGCCGAGGATTCCGAGGTGAATCTGTTCGTGATTAGGGAGCTATTGGCAGGATTGGGCATCGAAATTGCGGTGGCGAAGAATGGCGAGGAGGCGGTTGAGGCATTTAAAAATACGGCCTTTGATTTGATCTTAATGGATATTCAAATGCCTGTGATGGATGGTCTCGAGGCGACTCGACACATTCGAGCGTTACAGAAGGAAGCTGGTTTGCATCCACAATGCGCGATTGTGGGCCTTTCTGCCCATGCGATGTCAGGTGACCGCGAGCGCTACTTATCAGAGGGTATGTTGGACTATCTCACCAAGCCGATCCGCACGGCGGCGCTGGGGGCGGTACTGGATTTGTGTAGGGAGAACCGTAAATAACGTGTCTCGATGGTTAAAAGGAGGTTTCAAATGACAAGGATGTGTTGGAGATCGTTGCAAATCGCAGCGCACACGCTGTTGTGTTTTGTACTGGTCGGACTGAGCCAAACGGGCTCGGCGCAAACCGTACCGACTGATTTGCTCGATTTATCGATCGAGGAGTTATTCGAGGCGAACGTGGTTACTGAGGCTGAGCGAGCTGAAGTAGCTCGACGTTGGCATCTATCCTATACCTATGCGGTATCGGATTATCATGATTACTACCTGGGCACTCGGCGTATCGGCTATGACGAAGTGTTGTTTCAACCCGGGCAGGAGGACCGAACTAACAGTAACTATCCCGTCGTGCCGACAGAAATTAAACAAGAGGTCCACGCGCTGCGATTGGCTTACGATCTCACGCCTGCAGTCACGGCGCGCGCGCAACTGCCTTTGGTGATGCAAAGCACGGACCACATATCAATCGTGCCAGGCTACGATGCCTTTAATATCAGTTCAGAAGGTATCGGCGACATCGCATTGGTGGTGGACGGTATCGTGAGCCAGAGCTTGAGCAGTATTTGGAAGCTAGGGGCGGGTGTCAGCGTGCCCACTGGATCCATTGACGAGGAGGGCGATACGCCTCGCGCCCCGGGTAATCAGCAGTTGCCCTATACCATGCAGTTGGGTTCGGGCACCTGGGACATACCGCTGCTGCTTAGTTTTCGAAAATACGGGGCGCAGTGGGACTGGGGTGCCAATGCCGACTTTACTTGGCGCACGGGCAAGAATGATCGGGACTATCGGCTCGGTAATAAAGGTGGGGTAGCGGGGTGGTTCCAGTGGAAAGGTTTTACCGCTCTCTCGCCGGGCATGCGTTTGCATTATCGCTGGCGCGGCAGGATTGCGGGACAGGATGCCGCGTTGCTGGTACCGAACCCCCAGTTTCCTTATCCGGCACCGGTGACGAACCCCAGCGCCTTTGGCGGTGAACAAATTGACCTCACCGTGTTTGTGCGGTTCCCCCTCGCTAATGGCTGGTACACCGAGGCGTCCTATGCGCAGCCGCTTTACCTTGACCTAAACGGCCCTCAATCTTCCGAAAAATATCATTTTAGTATTGAGATAGGCACCTCGTTTTAGCGCCATCACCTGCCAAACGGAGGCGCTAGCTATGGTAAACTGCGCGTCACGGAGAGCTGGCCGAGTGGTCGAAGGCGCACGCCTGGAAAGTGTGTATACGGCAACGTATCGAGGGTTCGAATCCCTCGCTCTCCGCCACTCTTTCTAGATCCATCATAGGTCCATTTTATACAAACAGGGCTAATGGGCGTTGTGACGGTGACGGTGTGCGCTTTGAGACTTAAAAGATAAATTTGGCCTATTGCATTGATATACATATCATTACCGCAGTCTAGGTTCCCTAGGAGGCGCGCTCATGGAAAGGATCTTGGTTGGTTTCATTGCCTTAGTCCTGCTGTTAATGGCAGTTTTGCCACTGTTTGGGCTTAATCTGATTTTGGTGATGGGGCCTGCTGTCCTAGAGCCATTTGATCCATCAGTAGAGCCCATCTACTTGTTTGTTGCCCGTTCAGCTGGTTTGGCGACAGTTGCCTTTTTCGCAATTAATTTCTTGCGCCATAGACGACCTCTGTCAGCTGCCGCGCCGCTCCTTGTGTATGCAAACTTCAACATATTTTTCGGAGTTGCTTATATCGTCCAGACTTCTTCTTTCCAATTGATCCAGCTGTGGCCAGTGCCACTCCTCCTGGCATTGAGTATTTTTCTTTTTAAGCAGAATCAGAGAGAGTCTGCGAAGATCTTTACCAAGGATTGGTGACTTCTTTTAACGAAGTCATCAAAGGCACGGTCTCAGTCCAACAAGAAAATAACCAGCAACGCTCAAATACAGCGCTTGCCGCTTAAGATAGAGAATGGAAAGCTTCGTCAAAGTTGGTGAGTGAGGTTCTCCAGCAGTGCGAGCAACAGCCACAGGCTAATCACACCACCCGCCAGATACAGCAGAAACTTTGGCTTGAATTCCCAATCGAAGAATCCAGCCGCGTCGCGTTTCGATTCAGCATAGCCCTTCGACAGTATTTCTATGTTCTCTGGATTCCCACTTCGCCGGGACCCGTAGCCAAGGTGTTTGTCGGCAGGATTGCGATCTTGCGCAGAATCGGACTGGTCCATATCGGCCATTGCAGTCAATAGTGTTATTAACGCTCTCGTATTTTCCTCGGCCTGTTTAGCATGCTGTGATGCCCGTTTTGTTTCGGAGAGCACCCTCCAGCAGAAGTAGAGAAAGATGAACGCGATGATCGCCCATACAAGATCATCTGCAACCGTCATAAAAGCCTCCAATGCGCCCGGGTGGCGCGGACCATGAGCTCTAGAGTAACGCAAAGAGGTTGTGTTTTACGTCCTCAAGCGTGATTCCCTTTGGCGGTTTGGCTCATGCCGTTCCGACCGGTCGCATAAACACTGACTTTCGCAGAGAGTGTTTGTCAAGCGCACCTTGCTGGACGCTACAGATGTCGGTTGCTCGTCTGTATTTGCCTGCAATAAAACCCTGTGTT
>Ga0209251_1000865_pt1 | contig 25563 bp, 20 predicted proteins | sample SaaInlV_100m_DNA_6_FD_184665 | JGI IMG/M metagenome (GOLD analysis project Ga0209251, IMG submission 184665) | Marine microbial communities from expanding oxygen minimum zones in the Saanich Inlet - Saanich Inlet SI073_LV_10m_DNA (SPAdes) (version 2) | ecosystem: Environmental > Aquatic > Marine... | reverse complement strand
AAACCATTGACACTAAAGATTTTGAAGATGAAAGTGCTATGACTAATGGGAAAGAAAAAATAATTTATCTAAATGAATTAAAAGTTATAGAGCACTTAAAAAAAGAATATCCATTGCTTAAAACTTCGAATAATAAATTAGCATCCTTAATCAGCAAAATTACAGGTCAAAAACATAGTACTATTCAATCTTATATTAATCCTATGCTAAATTCTGAGGATAGAGTAGATCAATCTAATAACCCTTACAATAACAAAAAAAATGTTTTAAAAGTAAAAGCATTTATATCAAGTGAAATAGAAATTAACCCAATTGACTGATCCTAAATTACGAATTAGGTAAAACTAATTTAAACCTAAAAAATACCTAAGACAGCTTGCTTTCGAATTTTAAAACCGAAAGCAATGAACAAAATCACTTTTCACGAAGCTACCTTAGAGGAGTTAGCAAATGTATTGTTACTTAAACTAAAGGAATCTAAAGAGGACTCACAAAAGCCGCAAAACAAAACCACTTCCCACGAAGAGTACCTCACAACAGTTGAGGTCTCACAACTTTTTAAAATCAGTATATCTACTGTCCACAATTGGAGGAAAGCAGGAACCCTGTTAGCCTGTCAAATTGGAGGTAAGGTCTTTTTTAAAAGATCTGACATTGATAACGCTGTTGTTCAACTTAAATCTTAATCATCATGGGAAAGATAAGTTCAACAGCTGGCAACAAGATTATCTCGAAAATCATTACAGAGGTTAATGTAGAGATGATAGACTTAACGAAGGAGATAAATATTTCAGAGAAACAATTTACTCAAGTACACCCATACTATAATGCGGAAAAAAATAACTACCCAAATAACGGTATCATTCAGCTCGCATCTTTGAGAGGACTAATTGAGATAATAAATTCAATAACCGAGAAGCCCAAAAAAGACATGGCACCGGCTTTTTTAAAAGGCCTTTATAATGGAGGTATTTCTGGTAAGAATTGTTTCAAAGCTTCACCCCTCTTATTTTTTGATATAGATGTAGAAAATACTGATAAAAAGAAGGAGAACATAGCCTTAATCGACAAAAAGAAAAATAGTGATGTCTATGATTTTCTAAAAGAAATTAGTGTCGTAACCTTTAGGTCCAATAGTGGACTTGGTATGGCTGGAGTGCTTTATGTTCCATACCTAGAATCGTTACTAGAAGACGGAAGAGAATTACACAAAAAAATTGGAGATCATGTGACATTTCTTCTTAGTAAAGAGATTGAAAAAGTAACTGGTATTAAGGTGGTTTTTGACGGGGCACAGAGTAAATTTAGACAGATCCGATTTACAGCCATGCAAGAATTCCCAATAGAGCTTAATACCTCTCCAAAGGAATTTAAAGTCACTATCGACAAGAAAGAAGAGTATACGCTATCTGGTATCCCTAAGTTCTCAAACACTGCAACGCAAGCTTACATTGGCGACATTTACTACCAATACAATACCACTAAAAATATTGAAGACGAGCTCATTGAGTGTGGCTTTCATGAAGTTAGTCCAGGTAGGTGGTTTCATCCAACATCAACTAATAATAGTACGGGGCAAGTCAACCTAGACACAAATACCTTTTTCTCTCACAGTTCTAGCTTTGGGATCGGTCTTTACACACCTTCTAGACTACACAGAAAGTGTTTCAATCAGTCACACAAAGAGTTTGTCAAATATTCTAAGGCTTGTGGATATGAAGAGAAGCCATTAGATAAATCTGACATAGACAAAGCAATTGAGAGGCTCAATAATGAGAATTTAGGATCAATAGATATTTTTGAGATATGCGATCCATTTAAGTTTATACCCATTGATAAGAAATTAGATCTGATCTCTAAGTTAAATGTAGATGAACTTACCTTAAAACACGTCCATGAATATTTAATGGTTAAAGATTTAGAAATAAAATATGATGCGGAACTTGAAATTCAGAAATATGTGGGAGAGGAAATAGAAAATGTATTTAGCTATGCAAATAAGTATAAAAACGTATGTATATATGCCGATACAGGTACAGGGAAAACTACGGCTACTTTGAATTATTTAAAAAGTAATCCTTCATTAAAAGCTATATTTCTGGTTCCATTGCAATCTATAGCGTACCAAATCCATTGCGATCATAAAATCCCTTATTTAATTGGAGATAGTTCAGCAGCTATTCATTCATTGGCTAAAAAATCAAATGTATTTGTAGCAACAAACGAACAAGGGGTAAAATATTTAGCAGATCTAGAATTCGACTACATCATTGTAGATGAAGGCCATGACTTAATTATTAACAACAGTTACAAAATGGAGGTGATTAGCGAGCTTGGCTACATGATAAAAATTTCAAAATCTAAAGTCATCCTTTTGACTGGATCACCCTTGGATATCTTTAAACAAATTGGCTTCAGTCTTCTTAAAATAAAGAATTTAAATCACTACAGAACGGATGTCATTGAACGTTTTACAAAACTTAATGGCTACCAAGTCATTATATCCCATGTATCTTCAAACATTGGTAAAATGCTCATCCGATATAATCACAAAGACCATCTAGAGGAGGCTAAAAAATACTTATGCAAGAATCATGGATATGATAAAAATGAAATAGTGGTGATTCATTCAGGCAATAAAAACAAAGAATCAGAATACAAATTACTGCTACGAAATGGAAAATTCAGCGACCACATTAAAATAGTTTTAATCACTTCACTTATCGATGAAGGTATTAGCATAAATCAAGAAGATTTTAAAAGCGTAGTTTATATTGCTACAGGCGAGAGGCTTTTAAGACCTGAAGCTCCAAAACAATTCTTTGCTCGTTTTAGAAACCATGATCCTGAAAGGATAAACTATCTCTATAGAAATAACGCAAATACATCTAGTACATATTTTGATGAAAGGTCTGAGTATGCTTGTTCTTACAAAATGTTGGATGGAGAGAAAAATAATTACCATCAATCATACCAAGACATCTTTAGTGTAGAAAATTTTTATCTAAAAGATGGTAGTGTGAATGACTTCTATTTAGCGAACTACGTGACCAATAAAACTTTTGAAGGAGCTACCAGTCATGAGTATGATTATTACCTGAAAACTAATTATAGCATAAATATTATTAGAGATAAAGGCTTCAAAGAAATAAAAGTAGATCAAAGTGAAATGAGGCTTTCTTTAGCAGAAAAAAAAGCTCGAATAGCTACTATATGTTTAGAAGATTTTGACACTGTCTTGACTGTTCTAATGACAGAATCAAAGGACCCTAAGACAAGAGAGGATTTAAAAAATAGCCCTGTGTCGATTAATGAAGAAAATGCCGACTTCATAGCCTCTAACTTAAGTAGTTTTGAAGTTATTTATAAATATTACTCAAGACTACTTAGTCTTGGAATAGACCCTTTCACTATCATCTTTAAAAACGGCAAGCAGCAGGGAAACCAAGCTATTAACAACCAGCTATATCTGATTGAAACCATTCACTTAGTGAAAAATGCAAAAACACAAATAGAGCTAGCTAAAAAAGAAAAAATAGAACGATTTATAGAAACTCTAAAAGAAAAGAAAGAGTTTACAAAGAAAGACATAGAAGAGGTATACAATAAAGTATCACCAATAAGAGAATGTAGTCTCAAAGCTATCGAGTTAGTGCTTAAAAATTACATGACACTTACTTATGACAAACGCAATAAGATATACAAAGTTAAAAATGGGTAAAAACTAATGTTATATGACTATAAAAGAATAAAGTTTTGACCCACTTATTTTATAGGACACACTATAAGAATGAGTCTAGTATAACCCCCTACCCACATCTCATGTCCCCCTAACATAACAGGTACATTTGCTTTGGTTATAGCATTGATGTTCATTGTTTTATGCAAGTATTTTTTGCTGCATTCACATTAATCAATTAAATATTTATTTTTATTATATCTTGAATTTCACCACAGCTTAGCATTAAGTCTCCAAAGTATGGATTTTTTATTTCCTCTTCCCTACTTAGCCATATAGCTCCTTTGTTGTTATTTGCCATTGGACATTTTTGAATATAGAGCAATTGTGTGGGAGATTTAATATTTTTCACAATGGCAACAATATATTCATTTAATTGAACAAAAAATTCTCTTTGATTTTTAAGGTTATTCTCAGTTGCTATTAAATTTAACAACACTAAAATCTTTTTTAAATATGTTTTTTCAGCTTCACCTAAATCTTGAGTAATTAAACTTTTAAAGCTATTAGTTGTGCTATTTGCAAAAGACACAACTTGGACTATGTCGCTAGCAATAAATGCATCTTTCATTTTAAAATATGGAATTATAGCTTCTGAGAAATTCTTTTGAAATGCTTCTGGAAATTTCATCTCCTCCATTTGAGTTGATTCATTTTTAATAGCTAAAGATTCTGCTTCTAGATGTCCTTCGTGACCTGTCATAGTCTTGCCTCCCGCTCTATTCATCATTGATTTTTTTCCTTGTAGTTGTGCGGCTGCATCTACAGTGAAAGTTCCATTAGTCACTATTTCATCTCCGCTTTTTAAACCAGAAATAATTGAATAAACTGCTCCATTTCGATTGCCTAAAGTGACTTCACGCATTTCAAAAATGGGCTCATTAGTGCTGTTTTTAATATAAACTAAAGAGCGTTTTCCCGTCCACAGTACTGCTGTTACTGGGATCGTTATTAACGACTCTTCATTTGTTGTATTCCCCTTTATCTTGCCTGTAATAAACATTCCAGGTTTAAAAATAGCCCCTTTATTGTTTAAAGTTGCCCGTACGGTTACAGTTCTTGTTTGGTTATTTAAAACAGGATCTATAAATGAAATTTCTGCTTCAAATTCCTTGTTTGGATATGCATTGGTGGCCACCACAATTTTTTGCCCTTTTTTAAACTTTGAAATTTGATTTTCATATACATCGAACTCAGCCCAAACAGAATTAAGATTGCTTAGCTTTACTATGGGTTGTCCCTGCTTTACGTAATCACCTTCTGCAGACAACACCCTATTTACTGTTCCTGAAACAGTCACATATAATGGGAAGTTCTCAGTTACTTTTCCAGATTGTTCAATTGCATTTATTTGGCTTTCTGAAAACTTCCAATTTTTAAACTTGTTGCGAACTGCTTTATACAGTTCAGGCTGGGACTGTTTTAAACTAGTAGCCGCAATTAATTCCTGCTGAGCTGCAACAAGATTAGGGGAATAAACTGTGGCTAATAATTCACCATTATTTACTTTTTGACCTTCATAACTTACATTTAATTTTTCTATACGACCGTCAAAATAACTTGCCTGTATTGTATTGTTTTCTTTGTTTACAGCTATCTTTCCTGAGATTAAAATTAATCCGTCATTATTAAAATTTGTAAAACGCTCGACTATAATTGTTTGGATATTAGCAAGTGCCATTGCATTGTCTGTCATTTTTATTTCATTTACAGAAAGACCTTCTGCACTTGATTCTGCTGGAATTAAATCCATTCCACATATGGGGCAATCTCCTGGATCTTGTTGCATTATTTGTGGGTGCATAGAGCAAGTCCACATTTGATTTTCAGAAACTTGCGAATGACTGTGACTGTTAGCTATTTCTTGATTAATAGTTGCTGTGCTATTGCTGAATAGTAAATAACCGCCTATTATTCCAATTATTACAGCAATGCCTAGATATAAGATATTCTTTCTCATTGTATTTATTTTTTAATTTTTCTGATAGTCGGAGAACTGGTAAACCAAAGTAAAAATCCACTGAATACAGTAATTAACCCTAAAATTGAGAAAATCCTTAGTACTATGGTATTAAAATTGTCTCGTCCTTGATAATCCATAGTATGTGTCATCCATAGAAAATCAAACCACCTCCAATCTCTATGACGGACAGTCTGAAATGCGCCATTTTTCAATGCTACATATGCTTTAAGATTTTCATCTGATTTATATGAAATTTCATACGCAGGAAGGGGCCTTCCTCTGTATTCATGGTGGTCTCCAACGCTTTCAATTAATTTTATTTTGTCAACTTCAAATTCAGGAAGCATATAGCGATCTGCTACTTTTATAGCCTCTTGTTTGGTGAGTGTGTCTTTCTTCTCCCCTGAAAGTGCGTTAAAAAGCACTTCTTCGTTGATCCAATAATAAGGAGTATTTGCTATTTCTAAGAGCTCTAGTGATTGAATTGGCTTTTGAAATAGTAGCTGATTACTTCCTAATAAATTTAAAAAACTGGTGTGTTCTGGAATTTCTTTTTTAAAATGATCTCCGTGAATTTCATTAATATCTGTCCAGCTAAAATACATTCCACTGATGGTCCACATTAAGAATTGAATACCTAAAAAAACACCTAAATACCTATGTGCCTTTCTAATTTTAATTGCTGTCTTCCTTTTTACCATATTATTTTACTTCAAAAGGAAACTCAATACTAACTTTTTCCCAGCTCATTGAAATTTTTCCTGATGTATCTGTAGTTTTTTGTACAACATATTCTAAATGCTCTTGTACCGTTTCAGAAATTTTAGGTGTTGTTGTAAACCTTAATACGTCCTGGTTTTCGTTATATTCATCCTTGCCGTGTTGGTTCCAATTGCTGTTGAAAATAATAGTCCAATCTCCCTGGGTAGGAATGGTAAAAAATCCATATTTTCCTTTTGGAAGTGTCTCTCCTTCAATGATTAAATCTTTGTTTGTTTCCACCCAAGTTGCCATATGTGCCCCTGTTTGCCAAACCGTATCATAGGCTAATAGTCCTCCAAAAACAACCCTGCCTCTTACCCCCGGAGAATAATAATCAATATTAATTTGAGCTTCGCCAATTGTAGCCATTGTTTCTGTATGCGGGCTTAAAGGTTTTTTATTTTTCTGTTCCGCTGGTGGAGTAACTTTTACAAGTTCTTGTATCATATCTTCTGTGGTTTTTTCAACTTCTTGCGTCTCTGCCTCTATAGTGTTTTTAACTTCTTGCTTACAAGAAAAAAAAAGGGTTAAGCTAAATAATAGGATAATTTTTTTCATCTTAATTTATTGGTTAATTGACATTATTTTTAATCTTAAAGCATTCTCAAGTACTTGAAAATCAGTTGTAACTAAAGTATTTTTCTTAATGTCAGATTTTAATTTCAATTAGATTTTAATTTTTTTAAACGAGGTATGAGAATGTATTATCTTCCATTCTCCTCCAATTTTTTGCAATATTGAAGTAGCTACTCCTCTACTCTGAATGATTCTTTCTTCTGTGTCTTTAGTCTCATTACCTTTTAGAACTATGGTATATAAGTAATTTTCGGTTGTAAAGGCAAAGGGCAAATTTATGGTAGTCTGAATCTCATAATCAGAAAAAGTAAAGCTTTTAAAATGTTCTAATTCTGGACCTAAATGATGAGAAATATATTCATTATAAGTCCCTTCTATTTTTCCTTGCTCGAATATGGTCGCATCTGGCGCAAAAAGTTCAAAAGTACCTTCGGTCGTTAAATTCTGAATCGCATCTTTATATAGTTTCATTACAGCAACAACATTTTCCTTATCTGAAGAATAGATGCTATTCTGTGCATTGGTAATACTAACTGTTGCAATGAGAACAGTTACGAGTGTAATAATTTTAAAGACTTTCATAATATACGTTTTAAAAGGATTATTTATTGACGTGGTTTCTATTAATGCTTGATATAATGAAAAATAAAAAACTCCAAATAACTTCTGATATAACAACTATGTTTCTCGTCATAGAAATAAGTGGGATATTTCCAAAATCAATAAAAAAAGCGTTTGGTAAAATCCAAACTATAATTTTCACTTAAAGAATTTACCCTCCCAAATCAGGACTTAATTTTTTATTTTTAAATTATTCATATAATTGATAATCTCATTTTTTGCTAGAGAATCCAATTTAGCACCTCTATGGATTAGTGTATAACTATCCATAGGCATCTCTCCATTTTCAATTTGTTTAATAATTGAGCGTAGCTTACTATTTTTTCTCCTATCAGAATAGTTTTTCCATTCATTGAAATTAAGTTCAGCTTTTCCTTCTTTAATATGATTTTCTAAAAACCAAGCAATTGGCTGTACATTATTATACCAAGGATAACTAGTGTTATTGCTATGGCAATCGTAACAAGACACCTTTAGCTGATTCTGGATAGTAATTGGCACTTCACTGACCAACATAAAATCTGTTTGTGGTGTTACATCACTTTTATTGCGTTTTGTGGGCACAAATTGTATACCCACAAGAACGATTAATACAATAATTGCAATGACTTTTGTAATCTTCATTTAGTTTATTTCTCGTTGTACACTTCCACATGTTAACATTTGGCTACCGTAGTAAGGGTTTCTAACTTCTTCCTTAGTGCTTAACCAAGCTGTTCCTCCGTCGTACATGGGGCAAAATTGTTCGTACAACTTTGTTGCTGTTCCTGTAATAGCAACCATCTCTGTAATATCCTTACTTAAAATTTTAAAATGTTCCCGTTGGTGCTTGATATCACTTTCTGAAATATGCTCAGCGTGTTCCGTAGCATCTTCGATGATGTCTATTAATTCCTTTTGCTGATTTTCAGAATACTTTGACTTGTCAAGGTTACCTAATGATTTTGCAAGAACACCGCCTAATGTTTTGGCTTTTGCATTATCGTCTCCTACTAATGCGTCTTTCAGGTTGAAATAATCTTTTAAGATGGCTTCTGAAATTGCGTCTTGGTTACTACTCATATCCATATCCTTAGTATGATCCATTTTTTCATGCTGTTTGGCTTCACTTACAGGGACATTTTTTTTATTAGCATCTTTACAAGACAGGGTTAAAGCAATCATAGTAAGGAATAATACTGTTGTGACACTTCTCTTAATTGTTTTCATTTTTTTCTTTTTTATTGGGTAATTAAATAATTGACTACAGCACTCTGCATGTAGTATTCGTATGTGGATTGTATTAGATTTATTTGAAACTTTAATTGTAATTCCTGTATGTCCAGTAAATCACTAAAAACTATCGTTCCCGTTTCATAATTTTTAATGAGAATTACTTCAGCATCATGAGCTTTTTTTAAATTTTTTTCCTCTGTGTTATGTTTAATTCGAGCCTGATTGCGTTGAGATATGGCTTTCGCAAAAGCAGATTCTAAAACATTTAAACGGTTGTCTTTTTGGGCCGTAATTTCTAGCTGCTTTAATTGGTTTTGCTTGCTTTTAGAATCATATTTTTTATTAAAAATGGGAATAGAAACAGAAACCATTGGCATAAAAATATCCTTTCCATTGTCATTAAAACTCAAATCAGGTCGCTTTGAAACTGGCACATAGTCTAAACCAAAACCAATCATAGGGTTGCGTTCAGCTTGGTTCAGTAATTCAGACTGTGTTATGGATTCATAGAGTTTGTCATATTTAAGCAATTCTGGATTTAGCCCTAGGACATTTTCTACTAAAATAATATCTTCCGCTGGCAACAAAAGTGTTTCAATTATATTTACTTCTGTTTTTATATTCCTGTTGAGTAGTTTATTAAAAGCGGCTTGTTCTCCTAAATAAGCCTCAGCTAATACTTCATTTTGTTGTTGCAACTCATTCTGTCTGATCTGTAATTTTAAAACATCTACCACAGATGCCTTTCCCACCTCTATAGAAGTTAGTGCTAATTTTTCGTAAGTGATTAATAACTGAATACTCTTATCAAGTACCTTTTTAGTTGCTGTAATTGCACTAAGTCTATAAAATAATTGAGAAACAGAAAGCGCTAGTTTACGCTTTGTAATTACAATATCTACATAGTCCGCATCTGCTAAAGCGCTAGAATAGTTTTCTCTAGCTGTTATGGTACCAAACCAAGGCAGCATTTGTGTTGCTGAAAATCTTGCACGTTGAGCGCCTGTTCTAGTTTCAGGCTCACTCACGAAATAGCCAGCACTAAATTCTGTATTTGGAATCCAATCAGATTCATTCACTTTCTCTTCAGCTATATTATAGCGAAGATTATATGCCCGAATCTCGGGGCTATTCCTTTCTGCCTCTTGGATATAGGATTGTAATTCTTGCGCTTTTGCAAATATGGATACAAACAAAAGACAGCCTATAATTTTTATATTTTTCATTTGTTTGCGTTTTTAAGTTGGTACTCTTTATTCCAGCTAAATAGCACTGGTAATAAAAAATAAGAGGTAATATCGATAATCATCCCACCAAAAATTGGGATTGCCATAGGTATCATTATATCACTTCCCTTTCCTGTAGAAGTGAGTATGGGTAATAGTGCCAGAATAGTAGTTACAGTGGTCATTAAGCAGGGTCTTATTCTCTTGCCAGCAGCTTCAAGGGTTGCCAATCGAATTCCCTTTTTGTCTGTGGGTTCTTCTCTGTCAAAAGTCTGAGTAAGGTAGGTAGCCATTACAACACCGTCATCTGTAGCAATTCCGAAAAGTGCAATAAAGCCTACCCAAACCGCCACACTTAAATTGATGGTTTTCATATTGAATAGGTCTCGCATATTTTCCCCGAAAAGATTAAAATTGAAAAACCAATCTTGGCCGTATAACCATATCATAATAAAACCACCTGCGAAAGCCACTATAATTCCAGTAAAGACCATTAATGATGTGCTGACTGATTTGAACTGGAAATATAAAATCAAGAAAATAATTACAAGTGCGAGCGGTACTATAACAGCAAGTGTTTTCTCTGCTCGTAATTGATTTTCGTAAGTTCCTGTAAATTGATAACTAATTCCCTTGGGAACTAATAATTCCCCATCAGTAATTTTTTGCTTAATAAGCGCTTGAGCATTTTCTACAACATCTACCTCAGCAAAGCCGTCTAGTTTGTCGAATAACACATAACCTATCAAAAAAGTATCTTCACTTTTAATTACTTGTGGTCCTTGTTCATAACGAATATCTGCTAACTCGCCCATAGGAACCGGTTTACCTCTTTCTACGGGAACATATATCTTTTTAAGCTCCTCCGGATTGGCCCGTAATTCCCTTGGATATCGAACGCGAACACCATATCGCTCTCGACCTTCTACTGTTTGTGTAAGTGGCATACCACCTACCGCTACTTGAAGTACTTCTTGAACATCCACAATTGAAATTCCATACCGCACCAACTCCGATCTTTTTATATCAATTAACAAATAGGGTTTACCTACAATACGGTCTGCAAAAACAGCTTGCTCTTTTACCCCTTCGGTTTGTTTCAAAACACCTTCCAATTGCAGGCCAAAAGCTTCAATAGTTTTTAAATCAGGCCCTTTAACTTTAATACCCATTGGCGCTCGCATTCCAGTTTGAAGCATGACTAATCTAGTTTCAATAGGTTGAAGTTTTGGCGCAGAAGTCACACCTGGTAGCTTAGTCGCTGTCACAATTTCATTCCAAATATCATCAGGACTGTTTATTTCTGGTCTCCAATTACGATAATATTCTCCATCATCATCTGGAATTAACGCTTCATTAGTTGCATTGGTTTTAAGCTGATATGCTTCGTAGTCTGCATTTTCACTGATTTTGTTATTTGGGTTAATAATGAATTTTTCATTTTTCAATACAAACAATCCGTCATCATTTATTTTATAACGTTGGCGCTCTCCTCTTTCATTGCGCATATATTCAGATTTATACTGAATCATATTTTCATACATCGATAGCGGTGCAGGGTCGAGCGCAGACTCTGTTCTACCAGATTTCCCTACTACAGTTTCTATTTCTGGAATAGTAGCAACCGCCATATCGAGTTGTTGCAATACACGCTTATTTTCTTCTACACCTGAATGAGGTAAGGAGGTAGGCATTAAAAGAAATGAACCTTCGTTAAGCGATGGCATAAATTCTTTGCCTGTATTTCGCATTATAAACACTCCTAAAACAAACACCGTTGTTGGAATGATTAAAAATAGCAGTCTGTTTTGAAGTGCCCAACGTAATATATTGTTATAATACTTTTGGAAAATTGAAAAAATACCCAATAAGCCAAAACAAATAATCGCTACAAAAATCAAGTTCATCAAAATACTACGATCAAAACCAAGCGGTCGCCAATATTCAGCAAGTAAAAACACAATAGCAATGCAGGAAATAAAGATGTGAAATAAATTAGCTCTCTGAGAAGTAATAATATCTCTTATGCTCAATAGAGCAACAACACCATAAGCTATTAATATAAGTCCCAACCAATAGCCATAAACAATGGCAGTAATACCAAGAATGATGAGTAACCCGTTGAGTATATATTTAGAACGTTCTCTAATATTTGTTTTCTTAAACAAGAATGCGGCAAATGGTGGTATTAAGAAAAGTGCAATAACTAAAGCCGCAGAAAGTGCCATTGTTTTAGTAAATGCCAACGGCCTAAATAGTTTTCCTTCCGCACCTATCAAAGTAAATACTGGTATAAAACTTATAATAGTTGTAAGAACTGCTGTTAAAATAGCTCCGGAAACTTCAGCAGTTGCATTATAGATAATTTCATTGGTTGTGTATTCAATGCCATTTTCTTTAAATCGTAATTTTTTGTCCTCCATGTGCCGAATCATATTTTCAGCTAGTATGACACCCACATCGACCATAGTTCCAATGGCAATTGCAATCCCTGAAAGTGCTACAATATTTGCATCTACATTAAATAACTTCATTGCTACAAAAACCATCAGAACAGCTACAGGTAATAATCCTGAGATAAGGATTGACGCGCGCAGGTTAAACACCATCACAATAATCACCAAAATTGTAATTAAAATTTCAAGCGTAAGGGCTTCATTAAGCGTATGAAGTGTCTCTTGAATGAGTTCTGTTCGGTCATAAAATGGAACAATAGTTAGTTGTGAAGTGCGACCATCAGCTAAAACTTTAGTTGGTAATCCTGTTGAAAGTTCAGCTATTTTGTCTTTTACATTATTAATTACTTCCATTGGGTTTGCACCGTAACGAGCCACAACGACACCACCTACAACTTCAGCACCCTCTTTGTCTAAAATACCACGTCTTGTTGCTGGTCCAAGTGTGACTTTGGCCACATCTTTAATACGTAAAGCTGTGAAATTTTCAGAGGAAACAACCGCATTTTCTAAATCATCAATAGTCTTCACATACCCTAAGCCACGCACTAAATATTCAACTTGATTAATTTCTAGGGTTTGCGCGCCTATGTCTTGATTGCTTTCTTTTACCGCTTTTACTATTTGGTTTAATCCAATTTGATATTGCCGCATTTTCTCAGGGTCAACATCTACCTGATATTCTTGTACATAGCCACCAATAGATGCAACTTCTGAAACCCCACTTGCACCAGAGAGCGCATATTTCACATAGTAGTCTTGAATGCTTCGTAGTTCTTGTAGATCCCAACCCCCTGTGACATTTCCTTTTTCATCACGTCCCTCTAGTGTATACCAATATATTTGTCCTAAACCTGTAGCATCTGGACCCAATGCAGGATTTACACTTTCTGGAAGCAAATTAGCTGGAAGTGAATTTAATTTTTCTAATATTCTGCTTCGTGACCAGTAAAACTCTATGTCTTCCTCAAAAATGATATAGATACTAGAAAAACCAAACATAGAAGAACTACGAATGGTCTTTACCCCAGGAATACCTAACAATGAAGTCGTTAAAGGGTAAGTGATTTGATCTTCAATATCTTGTGGCGAACGGCCTTGCCATTTTGTAAAAACGATCTGTTGGTTTTCACCAATGTCAGGAATAGCATCTACAGCTACAGGCATAGAAGGTAGAAATCCAGTGTCCCATTTAAAGGGGGCATTTACTATACCCCAACCTACAAATAAGACTAGTATTAAAACGGCTACGAGCTTATTCTCAATAAGAAATTTTATGGCTTTATTAAGCATATGTTTTGATTATTAAACAATTAAGAAAGATGTTTGGACTACACCAAATACCATGAATTATCCAAGCAACATAAAGTCGAAGGATAAAGATTTTATTGTTTAAATATCAAATTAAATAAGTCTCGTCAATTTTGTAGATGTCCTTTATGACGAGTGGTGGCCTATATTTTGGATAAAAAGAAACAAAATTAACCAAATCTTGAAAAGCATTAATTTGTTCAAAACCAATGCTTACAAAAAAAGTTTGCTGCTGAAAGGAAATGGTATTTAGTTGTTGCTGTATTTCATTTTGACCTTCAATTATTGTCAACTTATCTTCACAACATTTTTTTTTAAAAACCAGGTTATTTTCTGAAGATGGATTTTTTATCTCCATCCCACAACCTTTTCCCTTGTGAAAAACAGTTGTTTGAACTAAATTTCCCTCACAAAAATGCATATCTAAAGTAAACGACATTGTAGAGAAAAAAACTACAAAAGTCATTAACAGCGCTATTAATTTATGTGAAAATCTATTTTTCATTTCGGTAAATTTACAAAAAAAAAGCAATAGTAAATTAAAACTGCTCTGAATTACAGCTGTATAAAAGTATTAAAGGAATCAATATGAATAAAAAATTGTAAAAGAGGTGTCAAAGATGGTAGCAAGTTTATTGTTGAGATTGATAAAATTGGAGGAGATACATATTTAACTTCAAATTTCTCCAATGAGTTTAGAATTGTCTTCAACGAAAAGTCCCTTGGGCTATTTTTAAAGAGTACATCTGATTTAGTACAAATATCTAGAGGTGCAATCATTAGCTCTCATGAATTCCTAAATAAGCAATAATTTATTTCAGGTGCATATATCTTTTTATCGGGTTACATATAGATATCACGACCGATCTCAAAAAAAAAAACGGTTTCTAGAAAACCCACCCCTCACTTTAAATCAAGTGATGCACTGAAATTTTTTTGGGTTTTTTAATGAATAATATAGCTAATTTTATTGGGTAATATGTCCTAAAAAAAGGTTTTAGTTTCTCTTTATTGGACAAAAAAAACACTATCGTAGTACTATATTGATACAATTAGAACCTAAGTAACTGTATATCAATATGTATAAACTTCTGTATTGGTAGGCTATAACAAAATAGATATATGCGTACTTTTACGAATAGCAATACGTTAGCCACAAATTAAAAATAAATGAAGAATATATCTTTAATCATTGGAAGTGGTTTTTCCGTCCCTGATGGCATGAGAACAGTAGGACAAATAAATCAGCTTCTGACTAATCTTCAGGAAAAGGATATTTATATACATTTTGATATGACCTTCATCTTGTTGAATGGTCAAGAGAAGCCATCATATGCGATACATTGGGGTGACGAAAAATTTTTCATTAGTTTTTTAGAGTGGTACATAAGCCACTTAAAGGGTGATTTTAATTACGAAGTATTTTATGATTACATGACTAGTTTCAGAAGGTTCGGTAAACATAAAGATGAAATTGAGCCCTTCTTCAAAAAGTTTAAAAGAGATATTCTTAAGTCTACCTCGCCTATTGATGGAATAAACTCTTACGTTTCTAGATTCAGCACTTACTTCAATCAACTCATTTCAAATCTTCTCCAATCCCAGAAGTATTATGAAGATGTTGGTTTAGGAAATTATCCGCCTTATGATGGTTTTTTGGTGTTTTTAAAAGAAATGGTGAACAGTGGATATATCATAAATAATCATTCTTTAAATCAAGATCTCCTTTTTGAACATATCGCCTCAAAACATAGCGATTTGTTTCAACATTTCACAGATGGATATACTGACTCAGGTTCACTATACTTCGGTAATGTCCATCTTCGTCAGAGTATTTCGAAAAATTATAAGGTGCGTCTTAAATTCTTTACTAATTCGTTCAATAAACCTATTAGACTTTTTAAACTTCATGGAAGTGTCGATACTTACATCGCAAACCTAGCTAAGCCAAATTTGGATCAAACTCGGGTTAAAAAAGATTGGGGCGTAGGAGAGATACAGAAAGAGATAAAAGATGGTGATGGGAACCTTATTTATACAGAGTTATTCCAAAATACTTATCCTGACATACTTTCGGGAGCATCATCAAAAGCATTGTGGTATCAACAACCTTATTACAAGGAATTGCAGGAACACTTTATTAAAAATTTATCAAATGCAGAATTATTGGTTGTTATAGGATATGGATTTGGAGATGACGGAATAAACAATGTTATAGAAACAAAATACCTCACACAAGGAAAAAAAATGATAGTTATTGACATAAAGAAACCTGATACCAGACTGATTGACTACTACAAAACTAAAATTTTTGAGAAGTCTTTATCAGATATGTCAATAGAAGATTGGATTGAAATAAAGAAAAACTGTGGCTAACATCACCTATACTGCATACCTTTCGAGATACGCAGCATAGCTAGATCGATACACACAAGCTAAAAAAAAATCCGAACACTTAAGAAAAATCCCGTCTGAAATGCCCAAAGCACATTTTAGTACATTTTTTTCACCGCGCAACAGCCAACGCTTAAAAAACAAAAGAGTAAAAATCTTCCCTCGCGCGCAATCCGTCATATCAACATTATTTAGTTATTATAAAAACATCGGTAAATAAGGCTGTTATTTTTCCAATCGCAATCAAGAAAAACCAACAACTCTTTTGCAAACCAGTTGCAGCCAAGAATTTGTATATTTGTCAAACTTTATGAAAAAAATTATATCCATATCAATGTCATTTCTTTTTCTTTTCCAAGGAACAGTGGCTAATATGGAAGTCTGTGAACAGGTAGAAGAAATATCACATTTTATTGCTCATTATCAAGACCATAAAGAAGATGATGGATATTATTTCTTTGAATATGTATATGAGGATTACATAATCGATGATGGAAAATCTGACGACCATCATCAGGATTCAGACCACGAAAATGCGCCTTTACATACAAGCCATCAATGTTGTCAACATTTTGTTTTCTTCACATCCGAGGAAACTTCTTTGATGAACGGATTTAATTCTGAAGAAAAAAATCATTTCAATTTCTCCACACCCAATATCAATTCCAGATATCTGGAATCTCTTTTACAACCCCCAAAAGTTTAATGAATATCTGCAACCGCAGATATCTTATAAATTAAAGCTACTTACTTAATAGTTTGATAGTTACAACCGATTTATAAATTCATTAATACTTTTCTATGCTTAATAAAATAATTAAGTATTCCATAACCCATAAATTGGTTATAGGTTTACTCACTTTAGCCTTGATTATTACAGGAGTGTATTCATTGCGCCAGCTTCCTGTGGATGCAGTGCCAGATATTACCAACAATCAAGTTCAGGTCATTACGACTTCACCAACACTTGCTGCCCAAGAGGTAGAACGATTAATCACATTCCCCATTGAACTAACAATGGCTACCATCCCACAAATTGAAGAAATACGTTCCTTTTCTCGATTTGGATTATCAGTAGTAACCATTGTTTTTGAAGAAAATGTTGATGTGTATTGGGCCCGTACACAAGTTAGCGAACGCCTTGCAGATGCGCAATCTCAAATTCCCGAAGGAATAGGTAAACCAGGAATCGCACCATTGACAACTGGTCTTGGAGAAATTTACCAATATGTCATAACCACAAAACCGGGTTACGAAGACATCTACACAGCAACCGAACTACGGACGATTCAGGACTGGGTGATTAAACGGCAACTTTTAGGTACTAAGGGCGTTGCAGATGTTAGTAGTTTTGGTGGCTATTTAAAACAATACGAAATTGCCATAAGGCCCGAACGCTTGAATGCGATGCAAATTTCAATTTCTGAAATATTCAATGCGCTGGAATCCAATAACCAAAATACAGGAGGCGCGTATATCGAAAAAAATGACAAAGCATTATTTATTAGGAGTGAAGGTCTCGTTGGTTCCATAAAAGATATTGAAAACATTCTTGTTAAACAAACTGATGACGGCAACCCTATACTCATAAGTGATGTAGCTAAAGTGCTGACTGGTAATGCTATACGTTATGGCGCGACTACACGAAATGGAGAAGGTGAAGTTGTAAGTGCAATTGTCATGATGCTAAAAGGTGCAAATTCGGCTAAAGTGATTGAAGATGTTAAGGAAAGAATGGAGTCCATCAGTAAAACGTTGCCAGAAGGCGTTGTTATAGAGCCCTTTTTAGATAGAACTAAATTGGTAAACAATGCTATCGGAACGGTAACAACCAATCTTGTTGAAGGCGCTCTCATTGTTATTTTCATTTTATTGTTGTTATTGGGTAATTGGCGGGCTGGATTAATAACGGCATCAGTTATACCATTAGCGTTGTTATTTGCCTTCAGTATGATGCACCTGTTTGGTGTGTCTGCAAACTTAATGAGCTTGGGAGCCATCGATTTTGGTTTGATTGTAGATGGCGCTGTCATTATTGTGGAGGCTACCTTATTTCATTTGGGAGCATTAAAACTTTCCAGAAAATTGACCCAAGCTGAAATGGATGAAGAAGTCTATCAGTCAGCAAGTAAAATAAGAAATTCAGCCGCTTTTGGAGAAATCATCATTCTTATTGTGTATTTACCCATATTGGCATTAGTAGGTACGGAAGGTAAAATGTTTGGCCCAATGGCACAAACTGTAAGTTTCGCCATAATGGGAGCGTTTATACTATCATTGACCTACATCCCAATGATGACGGCTCTTGTATTAAGTAAAAAGACCGAGCATAAACCGAATATTTCAGATAAAATAATGGATTTCTTTTACCGGCTTTACGAACCTGTTTTGAAATGGGCAATGCGGACGAGAATTAGTGTGGTGGCAATTACAGTAGTCTTATTCATTTTTGCATTCATGGTATTTAGGAGTTTAGGAGGCGAATTTATCCCAACACTCGAAGAAGGCGATTTTGCAGTTGAAACACGGGTAATGACAGGAAGCTCATTAAGCAATACCATAAAAGCGACCACTAGAGCCGAAAAGTTGCTATTGGATAATTTTCCCGAAGTTTTACAAGTGGTTTCTAAAATTGGCTCTGGTGAAATTCCTACGGACCCGATGCCAGTGGAAGCAGCAGATTTGATGATTATTTTAAAAGATAAGTCTGACTGGGTTTCGGCATCCAACAGAGAAGAGTTGGCAAATAAAATGGCGGAGGTGTTAGAAGTGATTCCTGGCGTAACTTTTGGATTTCAACAACCTATTCAAATGCGTTTTAATGAATTAATGACTGGTGTTCGTCAAGATGTAGCTGTAAAGATTTATGGAGAAGATTTAGAACAATTATCCAAGTATGCAGCCCAAATAGGTAAAATAGCAGGAACAGTTAATGGAGCCGTTGATGTGTATGTCGAGGAAGTTACTGGTATTCCTCAAATTGTGATTGATTATGATAGGGCACAGTTGGCTAAATACGGATTGGATATAAAATCGGTGAATAATTCTATTCAAGCTGCCTTTGCAGGAGCATCAACTGGATTGGTTTACGAAGGTGAAAAACAATTTGATTTGGTCGTTCGTCTAGAAGGTGACCATAGAACAAGTCTAACAGATGTTCAGAATTTATATATCAATGGTTATAAGGGTCAGCAAATACCTCTGCATCAAGTTGCAAAGGTTTCCATAATTGATGGTCCTTACCAAATTCAAAGAGATGATACACGAAGGCGCATTATTACTGCATTCAACGTTCGTAATCGTGATGTTGCAAGTGTTGTTGCAGAGATAAAGGACAAAATTGAAAACCAAGTGAATTTAGCACCAGGGTATAGTGTCACATATGGTGGTCAGTTTGAAAATTTAGTAGAAGCGAGAGAGCGTTTAGGTATTGCAGTGCCAATGGCATTGTTGCTTATTTTTATCTTATTGTATTTCACGTTTGGTTCTGTCAAGCAAGGTGTTTTAATATTTACGGCCATTCCCTTATCAGCTATCGGAGGTATATTTGCGCTTTGGCTGCGTGATTTGCCATTTAGTATTTCGGCAGGTGTAGGATTTATTGCTCTTTTTGGTGTTGCTGTGTTAAACGGTATTGTCTTGATTGCTGAATTTAACCGTCTTAAAAAGAACGGTGTTTCGGATATTTTCCAACGTATTTATCAGGGTACAAAAACACGTTTACGTCCTGTAATTTTGACCGCTTCCGTAGCTTCTTTAGGGTTTTTACCAATGGCAATTTCCCAAACTTCAGGTGCTGAAGTACAACGTCCTTTAGCAACGGTTGTGATTGGCGGTTTGATTACTGCAACCTTTTTGACGCTCGTGGTACTGCCAATTCTCTATTATTATTCAGAAAAAAAATTAAAGATGAAACCTAATAAAACAGCACTAGTTGTGTTGATGGCATTTCTCGGAAGTGTCTATTCCATAAACGCACAGACAACTTCAGAAGTGAAAATCTATCAAAATATTGATGAAGTGATTGAAACAGCATTAAAGAACAATCCGAACATCAAAGTGTCGCGTTTGCAGACGGAACAGCAACAGGCATTGAAAGGCAGCAGTTTTGATTTGCCAAAGACCGATTTTGGTGTGGAATATGGTCAAACCAATAGCATTGCAGATAATGACACGCGTTTTAGCGTGAGCCAAAAGTTTGCGTTCCCGACACTTTATGGTAGCCAAAATAAATTGACCAACACCAAAATACAGGCAAGCGAACTGAACGAAGCTGTTTTGAAAAATGAATTGATAGCCCAAGTAAAAGCTACCTATTACGAATTGTGGTATCTCAAGAGCAAACAAACGGTACTACAAAAGCAGGACAGCATTTATGAACGATTTGCCTATGCCGCTAACTTACGTTACAAAACAGGAGAAAGCAATGCATTGGAGCAAGCGACCGCCAATGTGGAACTGGCTGATATACAAATTATGCTTTTGGAAAACGCATCTGTCCTTAAAAATCATCAACTGCAGTTGCAGAATTTGATGAATACAGATAATTTGGTTGACATCAATGTGGGAAATTTAGAAGTAAAGACCGCAATGTTGCCCGAAATGAAGGATTTGTCGGCAATCGCAAATAACCCAACGCTCGCTTTTTACCAAAAGCAAATCGAGCTTGCCGAAAATGAAAAGTCAGTTGCTGTTTCAAAACTATTGCCAGATATTACCTTGGGTTATTTCAACCAATCCTTTATAGGAAATGGCGAAGCGGCAAACGGAGCGCCAACCGTATTCGATTCTGGCGACCGATTTACGGGTGTACAACTCGGTTTGAGCATCCCTATTTGGTTTAAGCCACACACAGCGAAAATCAAGGCTGCCAAAATCCAAAAAATGGAGAACGAGGCACAATTGGAAGCTGTAAAAAATAAAACGCAAACCCAACTTGAAACGTTATTGGTAATGCTCCAAACAGAGCAATCAAATCTGGAATTGTACAAATACAACGCCTTGACACAAGCGGAATTACTTTTGAAAAATTCACAACGTGGTTTTCAGGAAGGAGAAGTTGGATACATCGAGTACGTACAAGGACTTAACAGGGCATTGACCATTCAGGTTAAATACTTGGATTTTGTAAACCAGCACAATCAAACACTCATTACAATAGAACAACTCATCGCTAATAATAAATAAAATGAAGAATATTTATATAACAATCGTATTTATCGCCACTTTACTGGCAACAGCCTGTAAAGATAAAGCACAACCAATGGTTGAAGACGCCCACAAATCAGAAGAAAATCAAGTTGAATTGAGCGATGTCCAAATGGCACAGACCAACATCGTAATCGGTAAAGTTGAAAAACGAAAGATTGGCCACGAAATCACTGTCAACGGAATGATTGATGTGCCACCACAAGGCAATATTTCAGTAACGGTGCCGTATGGCGGATTTTTGAAATATACCGAAATGCTTCCCGGTAGCCCAATCAAAAAAGGCCAAGTTTTGGCAAGGGTTGAAAATCACGAGTTTATTGATTTCCAAAGGGAATATTTGGAGGCTTTGGCAAATAATGATTATCTAAAAGCAGATTTTGAACGCCAACAAACCTTGAATGATGAAAATGTAACATCATCTAAAGTATCCCAGAAAGCGAAAAGTATGTATTTGACCAATCAGGCAAAGATTAAATCGCTTGAAAGCAAACTGCGGTTGATTGGGATCAGCCCGTACAGTGTTAAAAATGGAAGTATTTCCACAGTAGTCAATGTGTATTCGCCCATAAACGGCGTGGTTCGGGAAGTCTACATAAACACAGGGAAATATTTCAATCCAAAGGATGTATTAATGGATTTGACAGATGCTACAGACTTGCACGTGGAACTTAAAGTGTACGAAGATGATATTCCCTTGATTCGAAATGGACAACGCATTCGCTTTCGTTTGGCAAATGCGCCCGAAGAATGGATGGAGGCCGAAGTATTCCTCATTGCAAATAATGTCCGAGAGGATAGGTCAATCACAATCCACGGCCATTTAAAGGAAAAAAATGAAGAGTTGTTGCCCGGAATGTTTGTCAATGCGGCCATTGAAGTTGAAGCAACAGAACAATACGCCATTCCAGAGGAAGCCATCGTAAGGTTTGAAGGAAAACAGTATATTTTTAAATCCCTTGGAAAACGGAAAGAGGGAGAAAGCTCAATGAACGATTTTGAAATGCTCGAAATCACAAAAGGAAATGAGGAAGAAGGATTTATCGCATTTACTTTTGTAGATGAATCACAGGATATTTCAAATGTGGATGTTGTTTTACAGGATGCCTTTACGCTTTTGGCAAAAGCAAAAAATAGCGAAGACGAAGGTGGTCACGGACAATAATTATATGATGAAAGAAATTGAGAAATTTTTAGAAAATAAAAATGTACGTCCGACCGCAATGCGAATTCTTGTTTATAAATATATGGCGCAAAAGGATATTTCCGTAGCCTTAATAGATATTGAAAACGCATTTGCTAAAGCAGAAAGAACCACACTATATCGCACACTAAAAACCTTTGAAGAAAATGGAATCGTGCATCAAATAGATGACGGGACAGGAATTACAAAATACGCGTTGTGTGAAAAAGGTTGCAATTGCGAAATTGAACAGGATTTGCACCTACATTTTCATTGCAACAATTGTAACGAAACGGTTTGTCTTACTCAATATAAAATCCCACATATTAATTTGCCTGAAGGTTATTTGGCGGAAGATGTAAACCTTGTGGTTAAAGGCATCTGTGAAAAATGTTTTCAATAAATGCACTTCTGTTGCATCGAATGATTTTAGAAATTGCACTTATGAAAAAGAAAAAAATAAACCTTCGTGATATCAATACCGAAGAACATAGAGGAGAACACGCACACGATGATGGACCCAACCATAGCGACCCAGAAAGTGTAGGGAAATTTAAGACCTATCTAACAGCTATTTTCAGCTTCGTGATGCTGATTATTGGCATTGCTATGGATTATTTTAACGTAGAATTTTTTAAAGATTGGGTACGCATTGTTTGGTATATAGTGGCGTACCTTCCCGTAGGTTTTCCTGTAATAAAGGAAGGATGGGACAGCATTAAAAATGGCGATTTATTTACTGAATTTCTATTGATGTCCATTGCAACCATTGGTGCTTTCGCCATAGGCGAATATCCCGAAGGTGTGGCTGTAATGCTTTTTTATGCGGTAGGCGAATTGTTCCAAAACGTAGCGGTCAGTCGAGCTAAAAGCGATATTAGAGCCTTACTCGATGTAAGTCCAAATGAAGCTTTAGTATATCGCAACAACGATTATGTTTCCGTAAATCCCGAAACTGTTAAAATTGGCGAAAAAGTGCAAGTCCGTGTAGGCGAAAAAATCCCTTTGGATGGTGTTTTATTGTCCGAAAAAGGCACATTAAATACAGCAGCTCTAACAGGCGAAAGCAAACCCGATACCATTGCAAAAGGCGAGAAGGTTTTTACAGGAAGCATAAATCTGGATGGCGTTATTGAAATTGAGACCACCAAAGAATTTAAGGACAGTTCCATTGCCCGAATTCTCGATATGGTACAGAATGCCACGGCACGAAAATCGAAAACGGAACTGTTCATAAGAAAGTTTGCAAGAATTTATACGCCTATTGTGGTGTTCTTGGCGATTGGGTTAACATTTTTGCCCTTCTTTTTTGTTGAAGAGTATGTGTTTAGCGATTGGTTATACAGAGCATTGATATTCTTGGTCATTTCCTGTCCGTGTGCTTTAGTCATTTCAATTCCGTTGGGTTATTTCGGCGGATTGGGAGCAGCTTCAAAAAATGGCATTCTGTTCAAAGGAGCATCGTATTTGGATGAAATGACAAAGGTAAATACCGTTGTTATGGACAAAACAGGAACTGTGACAAAAGGTGTCTTCAAAATCAAGGAGATAAAGGCGATTGATTGGGAAGAACCTGAATTTATGCAATACCTAATGGCTATGGAAGAACAATCCACCCATCCCATTGCCAAGGCCATTATGGAATACAAAGCCGATGGCGAAGATTTTCAAGCTTACGAAGTAAGTGAAATAGCAGGAAAAGGATTAAAGGGAACTGTAAACGGCAAAACTGTATTGGTTGGAAATAAACCATTGATGGTTTCAAATAATATCGAGGTTCCGTCTGAAACCGATAGCATTGTAGAATCCATCGTAATGGTTTCCATTGAAGGTAAATCTGCTGGTTATGTAATTATTGCAGACGAGTTGAAGGATGATGCCCACGAAGCCATTAAACAAATTCGGGAATCTGGTATTTCAAAAATCATAATGCTTTCGGGCGATAAGGATTCCATTACTCAACAAGTTGCCAAAGAAATGGGTGTAGATTGGGCAAAAGGCGGTTTGCTTCCACAAGATAAATTGAAGGAAGTCGAAAAGCTGATGTCCGAAAATATTGGAAGAGTAGCTTTCATTGGTGATGGCATCAACGATGCACCAGTATTGGCTGCAAGTGACGTCGGTATCGCAATGGGTGGTTTGGGTAGCGATGTCGCCATTGAGACCGCAGATGTTATCATCCAAACAGACCAACCGAGTAAAATTGCAAAAGCCATTAAAATAGGTCGTTCTACAAGACATATCGTTTGGCAGAATATTGGTTTGGCTTTCGGAGTTAAAATTATGATCTTGATTTTAGGAGCAGGCGGTTTGGCAACGATGTGGGAGGCTGTTTTTGCAGATGTTGGTGTGGCTTTGTTGGCAATTTTGAATGCTGTGAGGTTGCAGAAGATGAAATGGAATTGAAACAAATTGTGGAAAAATTCGATACTAACTTGAACAATAGATAAAAGAAATGCCAACGCTAGAAGCCATTAACTTTCGCAGTCGCAACAGCCAACGCACTGCCAAAACGGCAAAAGAGTATGTCTTTGCCAACACACACATCCGAACTAATATTGAAGAAGAAAACCTGAAAAGCAGAACGCAGAAAGCCTCTGGGTAACAAAGAACTGAGGTAAAAAACAACTCTTTTCTTCATTAATTTTAGACACTATTATTTTTAGCTCAGAGATTCATTTTTGTTATTCTTTGAGCTTTTTTTTCATTCTCCTCTAATTATCTTGGCAAGACAGAAACGTAAGTTTGTCATAAGGTTTACCAAATTTTACCATAGCAAAACACAGTTTTATGAGCTTATTTGCAACATCAATTAGCGCTAGCTTTTTACGCTTGCCTTTATTGACTAATCGCTCATAAACTTCTTGTGTATAACCAAAAGAGTGTATACACCCTCACATTAAAACATC
>Ga0209251_1000864_pt1 | contig 25594 bp, 39 predicted proteins | sample SaaInlV_100m_DNA_6_FD_184665 | JGI IMG/M metagenome (GOLD analysis project Ga0209251, IMG submission 184665) | Marine microbial communities from expanding oxygen minimum zones in the Saanich Inlet - Saanich Inlet SI073_LV_10m_DNA (SPAdes) (version 2) | ecosystem: Environmental > Aquatic > Marine... | reverse complement strand
AGAACAGCTCGGAGGATGCTGGTACCTACAGACAACGTGGAAACGTTCAGGCGATCCCTCCACCCCTGGCACTGACGGTTGTCTTCGGGCCTTGAAGGCATGTTTGATTCTTACGGTTTCTGCTGAATCTGCTCACATTCAGATTGAGAACCGAGTTCAATTTGCCGGTTTTCAACTCAGCTTTCAGGGCTTAGCTCAGCTCAAAGGAGATCGCCCACTGTTGTTTTTCACATTTGACAGTGTGCAGTTGAAAATTGGTGAAAAGATCTGGTTTAGGAAAGATATTGAGACAGCTTCATTGCAACGCATGCCCTTTTTTGCACTGATTCATCTCGATCCAAGCCAGGGTTGGTTAGTTGCCCGTGGTCGGGGGGGTGGATTAGCTCTTTGGAGCCAACGATCGAACGGGGTCGAATGAAACGTGAGGTTGCTCTAGCCGTTCTCGAACGCGACGAGGCATGGTTACTACAACTCCGAGACGACCTGGAAACGATCCTTTATCCAGGGCACTGGGGGCTGTTTGGAGGGCATCTGGATCCCGGTGAAACGCCATCTCAAGCCGTGCATCGTGAACTGCTCGAAGAAATCAAGTGGGTACCGACCACTCCCCTTGAGCATTGGTTCACCAATCACAATGAACTCCGTGTTGCCCATGTGTTCCGCGGAGCGCTGACTGTGCCGACGGAGGACTTGACGTTGCTTGAGGGGCAAGATCTCAAGCTCACGTCCATCAGTGAGCTTCGTCAGGGAAGCATCTGGAGTGATCGGCGTTGTGAAATGAGACCAATCGCACCTGGTCTCGACCAGGTCATCGAACGTTTGCTGAGTGAGTGAGTTGAGCCCCAACAACTGGCTGGAAATCCGACACGGAGAAGCCTGGCTCGGGGGAGCCCCAGTGCTCCACGACATCAACCTTGACTTGAAACTTGGGGAGTCGACCACTGTTTTGGGTCCCAATGGTGCAGGGAAGAGTTGCTTGGTGAAACTGATTGATCGATCGCTGCATCCAATCGTTCAAGAGCAGGCCTACCTGCACCTCTTCGGACGCTCAACGGTGAATCTTTGGCAGCTTCGACAACGCCTCGGAGTTGTGAGTACACCCATGGAAGAGCGCATCCCAGGAGCGATCTCTGGCCTCGATGTTGTTCTTGCTGGTTTTTTTGGTTCGACACGCCTCGGACTTGACCAAAACCCAAGCTCAGAGCAACGCATCCGAGCGATAAAAGTTCTCGAACAACTCGATCTTCAGGCGATTTCGGATCATCCCTATGGCCGGCTTTCAGATGGCCAACGACGACGCTTACTCATCGCCCGAGCCTTGGTGCACGAACCCGACGTCCTTGTACTGGACGAGCCGAGTCGAGCATTGGATCTGAAGGGATGCCATCAGCTGATGCATACCCTGAGGGATCTCTGCCGTCACGGCACCACCCTGGTGCAAGTTACTCACAGGATTGACACGATCATTCCGGAAATGAAGCGTGTGCTCTTTCTTGACAAAGGGCGAATTGTTGGAGATGGCACTCCCGCTGAGATGCTCACATCAACCAAGCTCAGCGCGCTGTACGGAACATCACTAACCGTGGTGGAAGCCCATGGATTTCGACAGGTCTTGCCTGCTTAAGCAAGGCTTATTTGCGCGGCTATTCCACGGAAAACCGGACCAGACGCCAGGATGTAACAAATTCGTTACATCCATCCCATGACCGTCGGAGAAGTTGTTCTCGAATCCCTAACGACCGGTGTCATTACGGAGTCTGAGGTCGGTTGGCTTGCATCGCATCAGGAATCCTTCAGCCGAGCAGAAGAAGCGGCGGCCATCCGTCTCGGACGCCTCATGGACGATGGGCAGGTGAACCTGGGCTGCAGGATTGCCAACTCCGAAACAGCCACAGCTCAGACGCACCATCAGCACGTCTTGAGTGATTGGATTGAGCCCTTGGGACGAAATCGAAGGGCGGCAGCCTGAACCTGTTAGCTAGCGCCTGAACGCTTCCGGACAACACGGGGGGTGGAGCGGGATTCTTCGACAACGACAGTCTTGTCTTCGCCAGCTTCTTCGCTTTCCGTGGTGTCTACAGGTTCATCGTCAGGCTCCTGAGCTTCGATTACGCCAAGAATCATGGCGGCCTGTAATTGGTCGCTGATATCTCCAAGCGTTAGTAGAGCCTTGAGGACCAGTTGTGCCCTCGGGGCCTTTGGTAAACCTGGGCGGAGCTTTTTGGTGGTGTTCCAAAGCTCAAGCGCCACCTCTTTAAGTAGCTCCTTGTCAGCGGTCATTCTTTGATGGATGCATTCATACAAGGAAGCACATCGGATGGACAACGACAGCGACTATCGGGAGGCCTGGGCTGATGAAGGAACAAAACAGCGCCATCGCGCCAAAGAATTTCTCTTCCGGGAAGCAGGTGTAGACCGGTTTAACGATGTGTATGACGACGATGAGGCTGATGAAGAGAGGTCATGAGATGAACGACAGCATGTCTTTAACCCCACACCAGATTCAGATCCACGCGCCTATCCACGGCTGAGGTCTCACTACACGCTGATCCCGATCAGCGGAGCTTTTCACCATCCTTGGTTTCACCGCCGATGGACGGCATCGCTGTGTAGCGGCGCAGCACTCCGTATCGAGGAGCGAACAAGAAAGCGCAAAGAAACTGGGCGGTTTGCACCAACACGATGCAACCAGCCGTCGAGCTGTCGGTCCAATAGCTAATAAAAACCCCCAACAAGCTGGACAACACACTGCTGGTCACCGCCAACAAGGTCATCCGATCAAAACGATCAGTCAGCAGGTAAGCCGTGGCACCAGGGGTGACCAACATCGCCACCACAAGGATGATTCCAACGGTTTGCAATCCCGCGACAGCAGCGAGAGACAGCAGTCCGAGCAGCATGTAATGCAAAACCCCCGTATTGATGCCAATGGAGCGTGCATGGGTGGGGTCAAAACAAAACAGCATCAAATCCCGACGAAACACCAACAACGTCACCAACACCAGCAGGGAAATCAGCAAGGTTTGAACGATGTCTGCCGCGTTAATGCCAAGCACATTTCCAAACAGGATGTGTGTGAGATCAATGTTGCTGCGGGTCTTCGACACCAGCACCAAGCCAAGAGCAAAAAACCCGGTAAAGACCAAACCGATCACGGTGTCTTCCTTCACCCTCGACTTCTGCTTTACGAAGCCAATCGCAGCAACTGAACCAACCCCAAACACAAACGCCCCAAGCGAAAACGGAAGGCCAAGGGCATAGGCCACCACAACACCTGGCAAGACCGCATGGGACACCGCGTCTCCCATCAGCGCCCAACCTTTAAGGGTCATGTAGCAAGACAGCAACCCACAAACGCCACCAACCAGAGCACTCACCAACAGCGCACGCAACATGAAGGCGTGACTCAGGGGTTCCAAGAGAAGGTTCATCAGATCAGTATGGGCGCGTCACTTGCAGGCACGATGCCCAGCGCCTCAACCCAATTCGCTCGTCCTGCCCTGCGACGTCTGCCCACCCGGTCCAGCCGACCGGTCCAAAGCCTCGTGCGTCGACTTTTACCCCTGGTGTTCCGCGCCCAGGGGTTGGAGATACGCAATGGGAATGCAGCCGACGGTTTGGCCAAAGCCTTCCAAGCGCACCAAGCCGGAGAAACCACCCTGTTGATCGCCTTTCGGCATCCCAGCACGCGGGATCCGCTCGTCCTGGCTGATCTGTTTTGGAACCGAGCTCCCAGCACAGCGCGCCAGCGATACAGCCCATTGGCTCGCCCTGTGGAACTTCGCTTTTTGTATGACCGTGGGATTCCGATTTGGGCAGGACCATTGATTGGCTGGCTCCTGCAACGTTGTGGCGGGATTGCCATTCACAGAGGGCGTCTGGACCGTCCCGCTCTGGCAGAAGCGCGCCAGGTTCTGGCCCAGGGTCGCTACCCCCTCGTGATTGCCCCTGAGGGCGCAACCAATAATCTCTCAGGCGAGATGGCACCCCTGGAACCTGGGGTGGCGCAATTGGCTTTTTGGGCCGCCGAGGATCTCGACAAAAGTGGGCAGACCCAAAACCTTCAAGTGCTTCCCGTCAGCCTCACCTACAGCTGGAGGCAGCAGAACTGGTCCGCACTTGATGCTCGCCTTCAGGCTCTTGAGCTCCATCTCGGAGTTCAAGGGGATCCCGATCCCCTGCATGAGCAGTGGGATGAGCCCCATCAGGTGCATCGTCAGCGGTTTCTGCGGATCGGTGACGCCCTGATCAATGCCCTTGAGCAATTGGAGCGGCTGCAACACGAGCCGGACCAGCCGCTGGTGAATCGCATCACGACCTACCGCTTGCATGGATTAGCCAAAGCCGAATCCCATTTCGGTTTGAAAGCCGCCGGGACCTTGCAGGAACGCTGTCGTCGCATTGAACAAGCCGCTTGGGACCGGATCTATCGCGAAGGTCTTGATCAGCTTCCCCCTTTGGAACGAAGCATTGCCGATTGGGAGGCCCGTGAAGCTGACCTCCAGCTCAGCCGCATGCGGCTGGTGGAACATTTCATCTGTGTGACCGGCCAATCCATCAGCGATGAAGACAACTTCGACCGGTTAGCGGAAATGCTTTTGTTGGTGGAAGAAACGATTGGCTGGATCGAAGATCGCCCATGGAAGAGTTCCCCTTCCTTGGGTCCACAACGGGTGGAATTGAGCTTGGGAGAGCCCATGGCGGTCCTGCCCCGGTTGTCGTCTTATCGCCACAACCGTCGTCAAGCCGTTCAGCAGTTCATGGCTGATCTACAACAAGCGCTCCAGCAGTTGATGAATGGGACTTGAGGTGCGCATACCCCACATCGAACCCCAAACTCCTCCCTGACCAATGCTTCTGAGCTATCTGTTTTGCTTAACCGCGGGTATTGCCCTGATCGGACTCTCGCTGAGCGATGACGGAGCCCTAGACGGTGAGGGAGGGCCACTGAGCATCCTGTTCAGCACACCGTTTTGGTCCTTTGGACTCGCCGGCTTTGGTCTGAGTGGAGTGCTGTTGAGCGTTTTCGTAGTCGAAAGCTCATGGCTGCCCATCAGCCTGATGGCTCTAATAATGGGCCTAGCCATGGGCATTGGCGCCACGAAAACCTTGGCGATCCTGGGCAGACGCGAGGCAGATAGTTTGGTGCGCAGCGACGACATCATCGGCATGGTTGGACGCATCACCCTCGCCGTCCAAGCCGGTCAAAGAGGCTTTGTCGAACTGAGCGTGAACGGAAGCCTGCTGCGGCGCACAGCCCGCTGCAGGAGTGGTCCCTTGGAGAAACATCAAACTGTTGTTGTCGTTGAGATCAACGCTGAAGACACAAGCGTTTTTGTTGAACCGATCAATACCGCTGAATAAATCACTGGCGCGATCCTGAAGATTTCGCTAGTCCGTGACAAACGCTTTCGGCATCAATGGCAGGACAGCTTCTTCAAAGCCAAACGGGGCCTCCAGCCTTCATCAACAACAACAATCGCCAAGAATCAATTGTTGGCGGTGTTGGTGCCGTTGTTGTGGTGCTGGTGGTCTTGAACCTGGTGAGCCGCTGGATGATTCGCATCTGTCGGCCCCACGAAATGCTGATCGTCACTGGATCGCATTCAAACCAGGGAGCGCAAGGGAAGAAGGGGTATCGGGTCGTCGCCAATGGTGGCTGGACATTTGTGAAACCAATTTTAGAAACAGCACGTCGCATGGATGTAACGCTGTTACCTGTTTTGGTTGAAGTCAAAAATGCTTACTCCAATGGCGGAACACCTCTAGACATTCAGGCCATTGCCAATGTGAAAGTGAGCACGGATCCAGCGGTTCGCAATAACGCCATTGAACGATTTCTAGATCGCGATCCTGCCGAAATCGTTCAAGTAGCCAAAGAAAACCTAGAGGGCAATTTACGCAGCGTTCTTGCTCAGCTCACTCCCGAACAGGTGAACGAAGATCGACTTCGATTTGCTGAACAAATCGCCGAGGATGTTGGCGATGACTTGCGGCGCCTCGGACTTCAACTTGACACTTTAAAGATCCAAAGTGTTTCCGACGAAGTTGATTACCTGAATTCAATTAGTCGTCGTTGCGTTGCACAAATTGTTCGCGATGCAGAGATCGCAGAGGCGGAGGCAATTGGTCAAGCCGAACGCATCGAGGCAGAGATGGAAGAAATCTCGGAAGTAGTTCGCACAAATTCAGAAACAACAGTACTTGAGAAAGACAATCTAGTTCGCACCAAAGTTGCCGTAATGGAAAAGGAGGCGCGGTCAGAGGAAGAACGCACCACAGCTGCCGAACTTGAGGCAAAAGCGAAAGCCGAACAACAATTACAAAAAGTACGAGCCCAGCTGGAGCGTTTACGCCTTCAGGCCGAACAGGTGCTACCAGCGCAAGCCGAACAAAAAGCGCAAGAACTTAGAGCCCGTGGTCAAGCTTCTGCCACAGCAGAGAACGGAAAAGCCAGTGCCTTGGTAAACGATCTCCTTACCCAAGTTTGGAATGACGCCGGCAGCACTGCGGAACTCGTTTTCCTTCTCCAGCAAATTGAAATGGTGCTGGATCAGGCCACCCGCCTTCCCAAGCGCCTCAAGCTCAAACGCATTACCACCCTGGACGGGAATGACGCTACAAGTCTTGCCAGCTTGGTAGCACTCAACCATGTGGTTGTTCGTCAGTTCTTTGACCAAGTTCGAGACATTCTGGGCATCGATTTACTGGCCACATTGACCAACTCAACAAAGGAACTCTGATGTTTGTTGCTTTAGGACTCACCGGCGCCGCAGGCCTCTGGGCTTTCATCGTGTTGCTGCGCCAGTTGTATTACATCTGTCAACCCAGTGAAGCGCTGATCTTCTCTGGTCTACGTCGCACAACATCCACGGGACAAAGCATCGGCTATCGCACGGTGCGTGGCGGCAGTTCAATTCGTATCCCGTTACTGGAAAATGTCATGAGGCTCGATTTGAGCAACATGATCATCGACTTAAGGGTTGAAAATGCCTATTCCAAAGGCGGTGTTCCCCTTAATGTTTCCGGCGTAGCCAACATTAAAATCTCAGGAGAGGAACCGAGCATTCACAACGCGATTGAACGCTTAATTGGTAAATCACAAAAAGAAATTCACCACATCGCGAAAGAAACCCTCGAGGGCAATTTAAGGGGCGTTATGGCGAGTCTTACCCCTGAGCAACTCAATGAAGACAAAGTTACTTTTGCGCGAACTTTGCTTGAAGAAGCCGAGGATGATTTGCAAAAACTTGGATTAACCCTTGACACCCTGCAGATACAAAATATCTCGGATGATGTTCGTTATTTAGATTCAATTGGCCGCAAACAATTGGTCGAACTCAAGCGAGACTCCCGTATTGCCGAAGCTGAAGCAAAGTCACAATCATTGGTCAAACAAGCTGAAAACGAGCGAATCACCTCCCTGCGCCGGCTGGATAAGGAGCTCGCCATTGCCACGGCCAATGCCAACAAACGAGTTCAAGATGCACTCACTCGTCGTAAAGCTCTTGTCGCGGAAGTTCAGGCCCAAGTTGGCGCTGAATTAGCACGAGCCGAAGCCGAAGTACCTGTGCAAGAGGAGCGAATTAAACAAGTTACGCAACAGCTTCAGGCCGACGTAATCGCTCCGGCTGAATCGGAATGCGAAACGATGATCGCGGCCGCGAAAGGCGAAGCCGCAACGATCATTGAGCAAGGTCGATCCCAGGCCGAGGGACTTCAAGAACTCGTGGGGTCTCTCAAACGTTCAGGAGATGATGCAAAACGACTCTTTATTCTTCAAAAACTGGAACCACTTCTCACCATGCTGAGCGACACCGTGCAGCCCATCGAAGTGGAAGAGGTGAGTCTGATCGGGGAACGCCAGGGAGGCACGAGTCTCTCCCTAGCCACGTTGCTCCGTCAACTACAAGACAGCACAGGAATTCGTCTTCCCCAAGCAAATGACGACTCCACACCCCCTCCCGCTTAAGAAGAAGTATCTAGCAACTCCAAGCCATCAGAGATCAGACAAGATGGAGTGAATCAAGCTGCATAAATTCAATCCAGCCATTCACACTGATTGGAATTAATAACTTTAATTGGATTCGCATTAGAACGGCTAAGGACTTGCCATCTTGAATATGCGCACGTCCATAAGGAAATATCGATCCACAAAAACTAATTCAAAGGCTCAATAGAATCACCTGTAGAGCTGTTACCCATTAACAGATTAGGAGGGAAGCCCCCAAAGGTCATAGCAAGATTTTCAGGAGTAAACACCTCAGATGTTTCACCATAGGCCAGTACAGTTTTATTAATTAGAACCACAGAATCACAGAAATCACGCACATGACTAAGGTCATGAGTCGAAATCAAGATCGTGCGGCCTTCTTCACGAAACTGAAGAAACAACTGTGCCATTAATTTCTCAGTTCTTACATCAACTCCATTAAAAGGTTCATCCAACAAAAGAACATCAGCTCTCTGGGCAATAGCGCGAGCCAAAAAGGCACGCTTGCGTTGTCCGCCGGAGAGGGTACCGATCGGTCGACTGCGAAGGTCCAACAACTCCACTCGCTCAAGGGCATCTCGAACAGCAACGCGATCTGAACTGCGGGGGATCCTGAAGAGGTTCATCGCTCCATAGCGACCCATCATCACCACATCCCAAACCGAGACAGGAAACTGACAATCGATCCCCTCGCTTTGAGGGACGTAGGCGACAGCTTGCTCGCGCTGAGCATCTTTGACACTTCGGCCATTGATGCGAATCAGGCCTCGAGAGGGGCGGACAAAACCAGTAAGCGCCTTAAACAACGTGGACTTGCCAGCCCCATTCATCCCGACCAAGCCACAAATGCAACCTGCAGGCAAATGGAGGCTGGCGTCATAGAGCGCCACCGTGCCGTTGTAATCAACACAAAGTTGATCGGCGTCGATGCGCATTAACCGCCCCCCCCCGTTCCTGTTAAACCATCACGTATCAGTTTCACATTGTGACGCTGCAGGTCCAACAGTGTTGGCGCCGGACCATCAGGCTTCGAAAGCGAATCAACATAAAACGTACCCCCAAACTGAGAATTAGCTGCGGCAGCAACCTCTCGTTGGGCTTTATCACTCACGGTGCTTTCGCAAAACACCGCAGGCACAGCACGTTCACGCACGGTGTTGATTAATCGAGCCATACGTTTTGGTGTGATCCCACTTTCAGCATTCACAGGCCAAAGGAAGGCCTCCTCGAGGCCGTAATCCGAAGCAAGGTAAGTGAATGCACCTTCACAGCTCACCAACACCCGATGTTTGGGTGGAATTGTTTCAAGGGCATCGCGCAATTCACGATCTAAGGATTGGAGCTTCTTGTTGTAGGCCGCAGCATTGCTGGCATAAGCATCAGCACCGTCGGGGTCCAATGTGGTGAAAGCCTCCCGCAGGCGATCGACATACACCATGGCCCGCTTGGGCGACATCCATGCATGGGGATTTGGCTTTCCGGCATAAGCGTCTTCGTTGATGAGTAGCGGCACCATCCCTTCCGACAGAGTGACGGTGGGGATATCTCCTGCTGCGGTCGTAAAGCGGCGCGCCCAAAGCTCGAGGCCCAACCCGTTCTCAATCAGAAGATCTGCACCAACAGCCCCCTCGATATCACTGGGAGTGAACTGATATCCATGAATTTCCGCTCCCTCTTTCACGATCGAATGCACCTGAAGACGGTCGCCAGCCACGTTGCGAGCCAAGTCGGCAAGCACCGTGAACGTGGTAAGAACCCGTGGCCGCTGGTCGTTTCGAGACATTTGGGGACGATCAGCACAACCAGCCGCCATCACCCCAAATCCCAACACAACCGCAGCAGCCCTTGAGATCAGACCGCTTCTCATCGACTCGCTTCTCATTAAATAGCTCCTCTAACTATGTCTGGCGAATACACGCGACGTGAATCCACTCGTCGTCACTCCAGCATAGGCGCACAAAAACGTAACGATTTCGATACGAAAACGACAGGATATTGCCCATTTCATGGATGGAGCTTGGCTTACTAAGTTGCCATTTGTGATGCGGCAACACCTTGCGCAAAGCCGAGAGGGCCCAGGTTGTGTTGGAGCGACTCAATCATCGCTACCCAGAAACACCCATTCCCCTTGACCACTCCGATCCGTTCACGCTTCTGATCGCTGTTCTGCTGAGTGCTCAATGCACAGACAAAAAGGTGAATGAAGTCACACCGGCACTCTTTGCTGCAGGGCCAACACCGAAAGCAATGGCATCCATTGATGAAACGGAAATTTGGAGCTTGATCCGACAACTCGGCTTGGCAAAGACAAAAGCCAAACACGTTCGTCGTCTTTCAGAACTGTTGTTGAGCGAGCATGACGGGGCTGTACCGGAAAGCTTCCAGGCCCTTGAGGCACTTCCAGGAGTAGGACATAAGACAGCCAGCGTTGTGATGTCTCAAGCTTTTGGGGTCCCGGCCTTTCCAGTCGATACACACATCCATCGTCTTGCCCAACGCTGGGGATTGAGCAATGGATTATCCGTCGCCGCCACCGAACGGGACCTGAAAAGACTGTTTCCCAAAGAACATTGGAATAAACTTCACCTGCAAATCATTTTTTACGGAAGAGAATTTTGCTCAGCCCGTGGATGTGATGGGACGGTTTGTCCGATATGCCAAGAACTCTTTCCTCTGCGACGCAAACCCGTCATCACGCGCAAGGCATGACTAGTTCAAATCATTTTGAATGTCAGACTTGATGGTGCAATTGGATGTTGGGTAGCTAACGCACAGCAAGGCATAGCCCCGCTCCATCTGATCTTCATCGAGAAAACTTTGATCGATTTGATCCACAGAACCTGTGAGAATTTTTCCAGCACAAGCTGAGCAAGCACCGGCACGACACGACGATGGCAAATCGACACCAGCAGCCTCGGCAGCATCCAACAGGTAAACGTCGTCAGCGCAATCGAAGCTTTCACCACCTTCGATGCTGATCGTGTAAGAGGCCATGATCAAAAACCACCTAACTGGTTGTTAGCGGGGCCCCGTCATTCGCGCCAAAACAGCATGGCAACCCGCAACAGGATCACGCACAACAACGTGAGCCTGCTGGCGTAACGGGTGAATGAAGCGGCGCTCTCCAGGAAGCATTTGCCACAGCATCTGATGCAGCACAGACATTGGAGAACGGCCGCGCTCCTGAACATCACGGGGAAGACGTCGCCAAATGCGACGCCAAAGCGGTGTTTCGAGATACACAACGGCCTCGATCGCGTACTTGGAAAGAATGGCTTGGGGGCCGTAAGCGCCCTCCACAAGAATCAGGTCATAGCCGGCAGCAGGCATGGATCTGAAATCAATGGTCCTGTAGCCAACCGCACGAGACCCCATGTCGTATTGGCGCAAACGAGTGAGCGTCCTCTGTCTTGCAGCATGCAAATCGCCAAGAAGAGCATCGACATCAATCGCATCGATCGTGTCAAACCCATAAATCGGATCTGGCGCGTACGCACTCCGGTAGTAGTTGTCGCATTGCAAGAGAAGAGCGGTAAGCCCGACAGCTTCGAACTGGCTAACGAGAACATTCGCGAAATGACTCTTACCAGAGGCCGACGCGCCACAAATACAAACGATGGGACAGTCTCCATCGTCATCAATCTGAACGTTCGAGTTGTTCTTCGGGGAAAGTTCCACCCAGTGCCCTCGCCCTTTACCCGGTCTACTCATACCAGCGCGTTCCATCAGATCTTCAGGCCGTGAATGCACTGCTGTGCCAACCAGATCGGTCAGCCCCTTTGGACCTGGTCATGATTTCACCAGGGGAGCCCAAAACCAGGATCACCTCAGCAAGGACCAGAACAAAACGAGTGAGAACTCCAATGTTTGTTGTGCCCAGGATCGTGTCCTATCCATGCCACAGGGATAAACGCGAGAAAAAACCCGGGTATGCCCATAGACAGGCCATAGCAGTGAGTCGGAAGTGCAGGATTGGATCGACCTCGTCATGAGCATGTGGCGAGGTGTTGTTGTGTCCCTTGGGGGTGATGTCTCAGGGACTTTTTTCTTACTGTTGTGGAAGCTTGATCACCTCTGAAGGATTAGGCGCAGGGCAGCGCAATCAATAGATGCAACCACTGAATAAAAAAAGGATCTCCGGCATCAGTGGAGCACGTCTCTGCTAGAGGGAAGAACAACAAAGAAATTAGAAAAAACGGTGTTCACCTCGCCGAGCCAATGAACTTGGCAATGCCACGGTATGGATGCCACTTGATCGAAACAACTGGTAAAAATTTCTGCGGCTGACGATCAGTTTTTACGGCGCTTCAACTTGGAAAGCCTGAAACGACTAGACAACACCCCAGCAAGTTGAATGAGCCCCATGAGCACAACAACCAAGTAGACAAGCTCAACCGTTGTAAGCCAGGTATGGGTCTCCATAGAGCTGGACTCTCAATTTAATTTTTGATGCGCTTCAACTTGATCCGTGATGGAGAGCGCTGAGCCATCACACTGTCGAGCTGATAAAAACCAAGGGCTGCAAAGACCACACAAGCAATTTCGACCATCAATGACTAACCATGAACGGCAATTACTCCTTTCATATCTGGCACCAAAATCAAAATCCAGTGCATTTGCTACCAGATCCAGATCTAAATAGAACAAAAACCAAATAAAAGCAGATCAATCCATTAAAAGAGCGATCCAGTGCATTAATCACAAGACTAAGTCGATAAGCTCAGCCAAATCGTTGCTGTCATTCAAAAGCACACTTAATAATGGCCTTCAACGAGAGCCGAAGGCCATTACAAGCAATTAACCCAAAATCAATCAAACGAAAAGATGGGCAATAATATATTACTTAGTAATTAAAATGCAAGGCGAGAACCATATGCAAGAAGAGAAAATTTAGGTTGCAACAGCCGAAAAAGCAACGATGGCAAACACCCGCGTGACTTCTATCAAGCCAGCGATAGTTAAAATAGTAGCAATTTTTGTAGCAATCTTGGGAGGCTTGCCACCACTCCAGGCCATAGATGCTTGCATATAGATTAAATCACTTCCAGCTGGAAATATGATGCTGTTGATAGGTTGAGAAGAGAAGGACTGATTTAATTGACTAGCAGTACCAATCGCTTTATCTGAAAATGTATAACCAAGCAACATTGAGGCGGTTCGATTAAACGTAACCTGTGGTGCACCTGCAGACGATTTCCAGGAGCGCATATATGGAACAATGTGCTTACCAAATGTTTCTAAGTACTCAGCGGAATCAACCATTGCATCAACAACTGCTCCATGCCCAGACTCAGCCTGAATAGTAATAAACTTAGAAATCTCTGATTGACTGTAAGGGACCCTACCCAGGAGATGCTTAAAATCCAATTCGATTGTTCGAATCGGAGAACAATTGGAGTAGAAATTACTATTATAAAAATCTGATTTAGCAATGCCTTTGACAAAATCTTTAACTGCTATTTCACCATTTAAAAGCTGCGATTCTAACTCAGTTGAACGTTCATAGTCCATGAGGTGGGCATTGCCATAAACGTGGGAGTAAGCGGCGTGGATAGCTTGTCGACAAGCCTCTGCAGATGAATCAACAAGCTCTCCCCTTTGAACTTTGGTTCCACATTCTTCATGTAGGCGTGGCCCCGAAGGGAGATTCATCTTGTCGCAGGAAGCTTGAAGGTACTCAGATCTAGTTAACGCTACTTTCAATAACGGATTTCGATCAAATTTAATTGGACTACCAGTTGTACGTTCTCCACCAAACTTTGTAATTATCGATTGAGAAGAGATCATTTATCGATTAAATTAAAATCGATCAGACCATAAAGCATTTATCGATAACGCAACAAAAAGCACACAAATTTGTAAGCCAAGCACAAACAAATATACACATGTTTACGCTAAAGCGTACAAAATATGTCCATTCTTGAAGCAGAGTGACCAAATTTTACTTTTTATAGATTAAAAAACGACATCCATTCGTCCAGAAGAATCTGTGCTCAACCAATCAGTATCAACAATGCATGGATGAGCTCATTAATCGTAAAATTCACCATATCGATGGAACAACAGAAAGCAGATCCATCAGCACGTTATTAAGAACTAAAAAATCCTATAGATAAAACTGTTAGCAAATAATGCAAGTCATCATATTCAAAAAGAGTGTATCAACTCATAAACCAATAAAAAGGAGCGAGACATAAGTGAAAGTTAGTTAACTTTTGCATTAGTACTAAAGCAGCACTGCAACAATAAACGCAGGCAATAAAAGCAAAAAACAACTCACAAGATCATAGATAGAAATAGAATTCAAACAAGTTACGGCAATCAGCGAGCTTAATATGTACTGACCTACCAACAAAAGCGAACCAAAACAAAAATCAATGAACTAATAAGATCGATTCTTGCGAAATGCTCTAAAAACTAAAGTTATAAATTATTCGAGGACATCAGAATGAAAATAATGCATGATAAAGATGAACTTAACCTCATCTGTCATGCTAAGAGAAGTGCCTCCGTTTTTGTTTTACCATACATCGGAACGACGCAAGCAAGCGATGGCATTCCTAGAAAAAGTTAGCAATGATCATAGATTGCGCGACAAAATTAGAATTGCAAATAATGATAGTGATGTTGTAGAGATTGCTAAGCAAAGTGGATTTACTTTAAGCACCGATGAAATTTGGCTCTATGAAGATCGCACCTTCAAAAGGAAGGTTGGAATTCGTGGATGGTACAAAAGTTAATCAATACCCGTTAAACACATATAGTCGACTAAATACATTCCACTGGATGCAAGCACCTCAAACAATTCGAAGACCAAGGCTTGATAGGGACAAGCCTAGGAAGAATTCCTTTAATATCAATTCTAATGTTCGCCAATAGTGCCATCACAAAATGGCAAAACCTAAAAAATGGATAGTATAAAATCAAAATCAAGTCTGTTTTACTGCAATCAATCAGGTTTAACAGAAATCTGATTCGGCATTCCTTCGACACTGGCGAAGGTGACCAAACTCACGGCAGGTATTGAACCCTTATTAATCACATAGTGGGGCTCCTCTGGATGACCTTCAAGAAAGCCCCGGCCTGCCTCAATGATGTCTGATACTTCAACGCCATCGACGATGCGAACATTGCTGAGACGTCCCTGCTCAACAATCACAACAACGGGCGAGGGATGGATGTGCAAGGGAATCTTGGCGCCAACAGGTATCGTGATTCGATAAACGCGCATCTCAGGAGTCCCCTCTGGATACGCAACAACTCGGCCGCCAAGGGTCCGATTAGCCGTGAGAAGCTCCTCAATAATTGGCTGTGGTGTAGCCAGGGCTTGCGCCGATAACAACAACAACGACGAGGCGACAATGCCGAGGGGTTTCAACAACATAATCATTCTAAAAAAGCGGAAATTAGTTTTAACGAGTCAACAAAACGAGCTGTTGTATGGCCAGTCAAGCAGAAGCCGCGGAAGACTGCACTCCTGGCCACATGGCAGCGAACTCTGCATCAGATACAACGGGGGTCACATCGAAATGAATGCCAAACCCTGCGATCCAGGGTGCGAGATGAGTCCAAACCTTACCGATATCGTTAGCAACCGCAATTGCCATTCCCTTCCCACCAATAGGATCACAAACGCGATATTTCAGCTCAAAACCGTCAAAATGATCGCCGGGACCTCCTGAATTGATATACCCAGCAAATGAGGGGCAGGCTTCCCAAGACCCTTGAACTGTTGGGAAGTTCCAAGCGATGAGGTAGTGCTGCACAAAGCTTAGGGAGAAACTTTTCATCTCTAACAGCGCTCAATGCATGGCGGTGTGACTGATCAGACAGATCGATGAACGACAAAAATGATCTGTTTTAATCCACCATCGCTGCAAAGAAGGTGCTGAGGGAGAGGAGCTAGGCAGGCGAAGAGCCTTGGTCTGACGCTATGGACGCCGGAACACGCAACGAAAGTTGAAATTAGGTAGCGGTTGATACAGAAACGCTATGATGTGTCCACGTTGAGCTTCTCATCGAAGCTGCAGTCAGATCCATGTCAGGCAACGGGGGCGTGGGCAATGAAGGAGTGCTTTATGAACACGCTTCAACTGATCAAAGCCCGCGCCGTAAAAAGTCGGGCCGTTGACCATGCACGTTCCGCCATGGCCCGTGCCTTTCGAAATCCCGATTACACCGATACGCAGCACACACCGTTAATTCGACTGCGCAAACCGCAATTGCGGTACCGCGGGGTTGCCTACGAACCGATTGGTCAACAACAAGAAGCTACTGGTGGTCGCGATCTTCGCTATCGCGGAGTGAGCTACGGCGTCTACTAGATCCAGTTAGAGACCATGATGTTGGCGGGATTAACTCCCGCCTTTTTTAATGGGGAGGCGATCATGCCGCGGGTCTTTGGTCGCACTGTGCAGAGACGAACGCTCGTTATTGGTGGTGTTGTTCTAGGTGTTGCAGCACTGAGCTTTCCTCACGCGCAAAAGACTTTCACCCTTGCCCGGGCAGGCACGGCTTACAGCGCCAAAATGCTTTGCTCCGGCGTTTTGATGGCCGGAATGAATGCAGAACGGCTCAAACGCGAGGAGCTATCCCTAGCCCAGGGATTGATCAAAACCAAAATTGATTCAAATCAGGGTGTCGTCCACGCGTGGGCGTTCGCTGGATTGGTACGAGGTGCAGCTGTACGTCAAGGAAATCTTGGGTGTAGTCAAGTTATTGCCAACAAACAAGTCGTCAGACTGCCCGATCAGACCAGACAACAACCCACAGATCCAAATACAACAAAAACACCCTGGAAGCTGTACCCCGATGCATCGGAAACGCCACCCAGAATTGACCAAAACAAACTAGAAACAGTAATCAGCCAGGCTTTTCAAGAGTCGACACCCTCGGCACCAAAACGCACCCGCGCCATTGTTGTCGTGAAAGACGGATGGGTGGTTGCTGAACGGTATGCAGTTGGCATCACACCGAAAACGCCATTAATCGGTTGGTCGATGACCAAAAGCTTGACCCATGCGCTGATTGGAATTGGCGTGCAAAAAGGTGAATTGCAGCTGAACGAATCGCTGTTGTTACCGGAATGGCGTACAGACAACGACGCACGACAAATGATCACTCTGGATCATCTTTTAAGAATGAACAGTGGGCTGGCCTTTGATGAACAGACACGCAGCCTGGATTCAGATTTGGTGAAAATGCTCACCCAAGAGGCCAACACGGGACGATTCGCCTCGAACAAACCACTGACTGGAAGAATAGGTCGCGATTGGTCGTACTCATCAGGAACAACCAACATCCTGAGCCGAGTATTTCGTTTAGCGATCAATAATGATCGCGACTACTGGAGTTATCCCTATGAAGCACTCTTCAAGCCACTAGGAATGGCATCGGCTTACTTAGAAACCGACTCGTCAGGAAACTTTGTAGCATCATCATTGGGTTGGGCTAGCGCAAGAGACTGGGCTCGTTTTGGCTTGCTATATCTCAATAAAGGTGCATGGAATGGCAAACAAATTTTGCAAAAAGGTTGGATTCAACACGCCACTACACCATCCAAAGGCTCAAAGAAGGGATATGGAGCGCACTGGTGGCTCAGCTCCAAACGACGCCGACCAGACTTGCCACGAGACAGTTATTCAGCAGAAGGATATGAAGGACAACTCATTCTTGTCGTACCAAGCTCAAAAACGGTAATTGTCCGGCTAGGACAAACACCAAAACGCAGCAGCTTCAATCCAAACAATTTTGGAGCCTTGATTTTGTCGGCTCTTAACGCTCAGACATGAGCACGTCAAAAACAAGACTCGCTGGAGATCAATCCTGATCACCACCCTTGGGGACAAAAAGTTGAGAGGCTCCAATCAACAACCCTGTGATTAACAGAGCTGGAAGGATTACTGAAGGACCACCCTGAGCCGTCTGGGATGCGAAGAGCAACATGAAAGGACAGAGAAAGACAAGCAATCAGACTGGCAGATTTGAGGACAATCGCACGAGTCTGCAAACGTTCTTCGCAGACTGGTCAACAGGGGAGAACCACAGGAAACAGGAATAGTTCTCCTTGGACGGCTTGAGAACAACGGTGACGAGGCACTCCTCTCGAGCGTTTGCTCTGCGGAACAACCGAAGCGGCAAACAGCTTGCGAGGACGAATCAAGGATTGACGCATCCAGGCATCGGCCTGAAACGTTGCGTAGGGAGAGCTCGGCGACATGACGCTTGATGACTAATACATATGTTCTAGTGCATGTGTACTAGTACGTCAAGGCTCAAATGCCGCAACCGCCCTCCATCTCATCGCTTGGCAAGTTACGCAGCTGTTGCAGGCGATCAAGTAGATCCGCATCACCAACAATGATGCGACGGCAACCGTCAGAGCCGACGTACGTCAGACGACCGTTAGCGTCAACGATCAAAGCGGTCATGGGTGTAACCGGGGGGAGTCCATCCATGGCACACCACCGCAACGCCATCCCACCATGGCAGAAAGCACAATCCAACATGGGCAAAAAACGCCACATCAAACTCAAGTTGTCAAAATCATTTCGATTAGCCCTGAAAAGCGAGAAATCTGAAGGAGATCTGCTCCAGCGCCTTTCATCGATTGAACAGCGCTTAAGCAAGGTGGAACGAGCCCTAGAAGCAAACCCAGGTGTCCGTGAGGACATTGAGATGTTTTTTACAGACGCAGACCATTCCGCGTCTCAAACCCAGGAAGAGTTGTATCGGAGCTGGCTCAGCCACTACGAGAATGAGCCGGACGCCATTGAACCCGGACGTACCGCCCATGAGATGGCCGCTCTTGCAGCATCAAAACATTGCAGTAGCTGAGATCTTCAGCGCTAATTAACGGGAGAGCAGCCGCCTCGAGCTCCACTGATTTTTAGTTTTAACAGTCCATTTGCTGGCCTTAGCTGTTGCTTAAAGAGTTGTTGTTGCTGAATATGGTGATCAATGCAGCCGCTATATGCCGACTACCGCCAAGTTGACCCATGCCATGGAAGGGGTGATCGCTGAAATGGATGTCCACTGCGGTTGCCTACGAATTACCAACCTTGAGAAGGATGAGTATCTGGCGATCCGGCAGAACTTGGCCGATGGCGTCGTGCGCGGTTTGATCGTGATCGCGATCCATCAGAAGACGCTCGAGCTGCAAATGGATGAGTTCTTTTGGGAGCACGCGGTCAGTTGGTTGATGGCTGAGTAACAGCTAGGGGGACGCACTCCCCCATTCCCCATCAGCCCTGCTGATACGCCTTGAACCGCACCGGCAACACTGCTAGTACATCAGAACTATGCGGCTTGCTCCTGTCGGTTGATCATTCAGCGCCCGTCCCGATCCAAGAGGACGATGCCCTGTTCCTGTCTGTCAAAGCAGGCATGACGGTGATCGTGAAGCACTTGCCAGAAATCGGTCTTCCTGAGCGGTCTGAGGAGTGGTGGATCGCTGATGTGATCTTTGTTGAGGGCGGTGCCCGGAACCCCAAGGTGCCGACCCTCTTTCAAGTGGCCGATGTGGATTCAGGCGTTGTGCGCTGGGTCAACGCCGATTTGGTGACTCACATCGTTACGAGGGTTTGAACCTCAGTTGTTGCGGGCCATGCCCTGCAATGCCAACAGCAAAGCTCTTTGGCGGTCGTTGACGGCTGAAGTCTTCCTGTCGATCAGATCGATCATGTGGTCTCGATTCTTTTCAACGACCATTGCTCGGCACAGCAATGGGGTGACGGTTGGAGTCAGGTCAAACAACTCCAGCTCATCCCAACGCCCCGGACGATCGAGCTGCAGCAATTCAGCATGCGGTTAGGCAATATTGGACCAAAGGAATAAAAACCTCTATTATTATTATATTGCGAGCCAAAATCGATTGATGTTTAAAAATTCATTTGGCAATCAGCTTCAGAAGCGTAAAGAACTTTTGTACAACTTAGGCGCTATTTCTTCTTATACGTCGATGCTAATTTTCCTGTGGCATGGCATTGAAATGCTTGTCACAAAAGAACAGCCAAAACATACTCTCTTGCTCTATGCCGGATCATCTTTCTTTTCTATTCTCGTCATGGCTCCATATAAATGGGATAAAAAATGGATGCGTATCAAGACTTCAGTTGGGATGGTTGTGTTCGGGTGTTCATTTATTATTTATTTAATATGCCTTTGGATCAATTGATTTCAAAGGTTTAATCAGAACTTTCTCGCCGGAGGAACTTCCATGGGAATGCCGACCATGTTTCAGGTGCCTGATGTGGATTCGGGCGAGGTGCGCTGGGTCAACGCTGATCTAGCGACTCAAATCGTTCCGAGGGTTTGAACCTCAGCCGGAAAGACGTTGGGGCGTGATCAGCCAATCAAAACCCCGCCTTGCGACGGGGTGAAGTGTGTGAGGTTTTGTCGGGAGATGGATAGCGACAAGCGCTGTCTCCTATTTAACCTCAATTACAGGGCGTAGTGAACTTGATGATGAGGCTCGGCGTAGTAAATCTTCCGCTTCGAGTTTTGTAGTATCTAGGGTTGGTGAGAAAACCGCAGCACCAATAGTAATTCCAAGCAATACGATGCAGGAAGTTATTAGTGCTGGATCGTTGTGATGTTTTTTAGCCATTAGGAGTCAAGAGCTTAGTGGCAATGAAACATCCAATTAAACAGGATGAAATTAGAGTGACACCTTTGTAGAACTGACCGGTATCAATACCAATTGGAGTTTCAATCATGGGCAATTACCTCTAAAGAATTTTGTGAGTGGTTCTTGTCGGGAGATAGATGGCGACAATCAACGCCCCTTGCTTTTCCCTTGCGGGTTTTGTATTGCTTTCAGCCCAGAGCGATAGGGCATCAGGCTTCCCGACTAATGCCAGGCAATTAGTAACAAGTTGTGCTGCTCATTCCAAGTGAGCTGTAGCTCGTTGTCGAGCAGTTCACACTCGAACCCCCGCCATAACCAGGGGTGTAGCTGTAATTAGATATTCCGAGCCTGTCGTAGTCAGTACGATTTAGAGTGCCACCGTTGCTATCAGTACAGGACGACATTCCAAGGCTTCCGTAGCTAGTGCAGTTCATGCTGTATTGAGCATTGGCTGGACTTGCGGCAATAAATGAGGCACCGATAACAGCAGCTGCAGCGATTGCGTTGAATAGTTTCATTTGACTGATGTGGAGTGTGAGGCTCTCGCCCCGTGAATACACCATCGCCGGTATTAATCAGAACCACATCACCCATGCGGGTGAAATGAACAGCTCAAGACTCACCCCATTGGGTAGGGGCTTAAGGGCGCCGCCCGAAGCAAGGACGCCCTCTCGCTTTTGCAGGGGGAGGGGTTGTTGCTGAGGTATTCACGTTGATTGTTAGTTAGAGGTTTTGTCGAGGAATGACCCTCTAACCGACATCGCCGCTCAGAATCTCTCTGCAGGGGCGTGGGGTCTGGGCATGGAGGTCCCGCCTATCCACTAGAGCATCAGCTATCCAGGCAGTTGCTCTATTACCTGCAATCTGTTGATGTCACTGGCATCAGCTCTGCCTGAGTACTGCTCCCAGCACTAGATCTAGCGCTGGGAGCTAAGTGGTGCATGCTCGATGCACCTTTTACCCTAAGCAATACTTACTGTGCTGAATAGTTAGTGATACTTAGTGGAGACTAAGTAACAACGGGGCTTGGGGTGCTGGTGCGGAGTACCGGGATGGTGCGATATGTGGGAGAGAAAAGCGGTGATGTTCCCCAGCTTCCGGTTTATGGCCTGAGCCTTCCGACTCCATACCCAACAGCCAATCCCGCAGCAGCGCCAATGGCACCCGCACTGAGCTGAGTCTTTTGCTCTGGTCAGACTCTCTCCCAGCGCAAAGGTCGCACCAATGCCCAGAAGCAGAACCACCCCGATCAGCACAGCATCCATTGATTGGTTTTTCTGAGAGCTGATTTTGCCCTCAGAGTTGCCACTTTTCTCTTTGGTGATTTATCACCCGCAGTCACCTTTTCAGGTTATTGCGAATCAAATTATCTAGTGGCTGGGCGAGTTTTAGTCAGTTTACGCCCAGCGCCCAAAGCCCTTAATTAGCGACATTCTTCAAAAGGACTTTGGTAGGGCCTCCAAATCTCCCAATTGCACCTGATGCTGTATCCGTACACGCAAAGACAAAGGAAACCTGCGATAACCGCAAAGGCTTTTGTCGAATCTGACATCACAGATTGGGCGACTTGATCCACAGTACCGAGAGCCAACCCTCGTTTCACTCAAGAACGCTTCCCAAAACAAAACCCCCGCCAAAGGCAGGGGTTCCGAAAGCTCAGCGGGAGTGTGACCTTGTTTCCACCCCGTGAGTTTTTTTCCTCACTTCGACACCATAACGGGATGAACCGGCACAGTGCCAGTTATCTGTGGTCAGAGTATCGAGTGGCATGTAGACCGTGCCAGTTGATCTCCTCACACAAGGAATCAACACCTCACACACACTCAAGGCCACTTGTCACTGAGTGGCCTCTTTTGTGCTCAACCATGAGTGCTTAGAACCCTTTATCGAGTCCGATCAGCTTGCACTTAGCCATTTCAGCAGCGTGGCTCACAGCTAGATGGCGCTGTTAGATGCCTAGCCGGTAGAGCTGGTCAACTGCTTCCCACTGCTTGATGAACTCTCTTCGGGCTCTGCTGATCAGCTCATCGACGGTTCTAGAAGAATCAACTGAATACCCCCATCATTTGTGACTCTCCTGCAGATTCTCAGCACGGCTCAATCCTTCCGTGAGCCATTCCATAACCTGCACGATCTGCAGGTATTTTTGTTCCTTAGTGGCTTTGGGTCTTGCCACTTGACTAATGCGAAGTTCTTAAAGAAGTCTAAACGGCTACAGCCGATAAAGCACTGCAAAGGTGTGGATCTACCTCGCCTCTCTAAGTACTAATGTGCATTTTTTTGTACGCGGGTTGATGGCAAAGCCCCCAAGCCCCGCCCACCAGCTGAACGGCTTAAGGGTGCGCAGAGGGTGCTCCTTAGCGCTAAATGAACCATCCATGCAAAGCAATGGATATGTACGCCTTCGAGCTAAACCATGAAAAGCATTGCCCTGTAATGATCTTTGAGATAAATTCCTACGTTTCAGATGTGGCGACGCACAGCCCATGAGATGGCAGTTCTTGCCGCCTCCAAATTTTCTAAACAATAAAATAACTAAGCAGCAAATAAAATGAGTAGTTTTAGCCCATAAGCAATGGGTGTTCATGCAATTGCATGAACACTGAACTGTCCAGATCCATTGAAAATTAATTTCTTAGAGCGAACTAGGGCTTAGCTAATCAATCCACAATCGATCAGTTTTGAGGGACATAGTGACTGTGACAGTTTAATGATCTATCTCTGTTGCAATATTTGACCACCACAGCACTAATTGGTCTTATCAATGGGATGACCTTGATCGGGCAGACTGACTCGGTGAAGTGCATCACCGATCGGCTTCCATTGCACAAGATGACGGCGATCGATCTTGTTGGTGTCGAGACAGTCCCATATATCTTTACCACCTAATGTTGATTGAGACCAATTATCTCCTTCACTTTTCATTTGCTTTCTATTGCGATCTTTCCAGTCAGTCCATTCAATGCCCTGGTAAGTAGAAACATATTCACTGAGAATCACCACAGTAAAATCCATTGTCAAAATTATCATCACACTTCATTATAGGAAATATTGATACGAATGATCGGTGGGTTCAAGCGCCGCGTTCTCGACGGTTTCTGCAATCAACCTGCGATCGATGAATTGCTGTGTGAGCAATGTTGGCTCCAGGCCTTAATCCGTGATGGAGGGATGCCCCATTAGCAACTACCGAATTGAGTGAGCGGTCAGTTGATCATTGGCGCACCCGTCTTTGCAGCCAGCCATTGCTTTGCGATCAGTCGATGAAAGTGGCGTCAGGCGAGGCATCCATCGTTCTCGCATGGCTGACTTCTCTCATTTCAAATCGTCCTTTGTCCAAAAGAGTCGCTCTTCCCTCTGCCGTATCGAGCAACTTGTTCAAGTCTCTCGCGTTGATGATTGTCTTCAGCCCGTTAAGCGTGCCTTTGATGGTCAGTTTCAGCGTAACTTCTTGTGAGTAGCTCATTGGTTCGTAGTGGTTGATAGCTGGCGAATACTCGTCACCACCGAATCTGCTATGACCGCCGCTTCGATGCAAAAACAGAGAGCAACTGTCGGTTGTTTGCAGGGGTAGAGGACGATGAAAGCATCGGATGTCTTGAAATCAATCAGATCTTTCATCCCATAACGCTGATTGGTCATGCCATTCGTGGCAACACCAAATTGGTACAAATCGAGCAATTTCCAAGTATCCACTCGTCTTAGCCAGGGTGTTATCAACCTGTCCAGCAAGTGATCAAGCACAGTTCGTTTGAGTAAGCTTTTAGCGTTATCAGCTCACCTTGAGCAACCAGGTCGTAAGCAACGCTGCGAAATGCCGAACCAAGTATCCCATTGATGGGATGAACCAGCAGACAAAATCACTCGGATGGGTGATGTGGCGAGAAGTATTACCAGCGATAGTGTATTCATTAGAGGAATAACCTCAAAAATCACCACCAAAACAATGATTAACACCATATTGATCGTCACTTGGATCTTTGCCTTGTAAACCATGGCAGACCCGAAACCGTTTAACAACTAGATATGCCATTCAACAAAAATATCCAAACCAAGCGGGCCGTTACGCCATAGCCACTCATCAAGAATACTGGAAATCTTCAAATTTCAGGGCTTAAATTTATGTATTCAACAAGCCCGTAAATAAGATCTTTAGACAATACATTCATTCGAGCCGTAAAATTAGAGGAAGCAGATGAAAATCGCAAACCATAATCCTTATGCGGTGCCTGGAGGAATGAATTCAATTCAATTGCAATATCCATAAAAATAGATGATGCTCCATAAAAAAAGAGTGTCACAAGACACTCAAAGCTTCGCCACAAAAATGCTTTTGGAAAGCCGCAGGGTTTGCTGCACACAGCCAACGCCCCCCTCTCTCAAGCCGTGCTGACAACATCTTTTCGTGCATTCGTTACCTAAACCACTGCCCTTTACCGGAGGTTCTTAAGGTTTTCTCCGTTGTGCTTGCCCTTTATGCCCATATCGTGACAATAGATACGTCGTACTGATGAGTATTAATTCTCAAGAACATGTCTTTTCCATGAAGTGGGAAGAAAATGGCGAATTATCGTCACATGACACAAATTTATTGGTTGCACGAATAGCAGGAGCTGAAAAATCTAGAAGAGGTTTTCTTAGTCATCACTTACAGCGAAGATCAAGACAACGTAGTATCGAATTCACATGAATGCATATCTTTGCAGACGCTGGGATATCCCAATAAATCTACCCGATCAAAAGGTCAATACCGATTCAGAACCACAAAAGAACTACTTAAAATAGAAGCACAAATTAATTATACTCTTTACGTTTACTCCAACTCAATCCTCGCGTCCAAACGAATTAGTTCAACCCATGCATTCTTCTAAAGATGTGGATTAATTAACCCATAAGTTAATGCAAACACGGCAGCCTGGGTCCTGTCTCGAACGCCCAATTTCTGAATCACTGTACTGACATGGCTCTTAACG
>Ga0209251_1000861_pt1 | contig 25674 bp, 27 predicted proteins | sample SaaInlV_100m_DNA_6_FD_184665 | JGI IMG/M metagenome (GOLD analysis project Ga0209251, IMG submission 184665) | Marine microbial communities from expanding oxygen minimum zones in the Saanich Inlet - Saanich Inlet SI073_LV_10m_DNA (SPAdes) (version 2) | ecosystem: Environmental > Aquatic > Marine... | reverse complement strand
AAGGTTTAGTATTCAAAACGCGTACAATACTATGCAGTACACTTACAGTGAAAAAACGGCTCTAAGCATATGTTTTACAGCAATTTTTAGTCGGCAAGACACGCCATCAAAAAGGGCACATTCAAGGAAACTCAACGACCGCTTTGCCGCGCTCAAAAAACCTAATACCGCAAAGCGCGTCAACAACGAAAGCAACTCTATCTGCACGCAGATATTAGATTTAACCCAAACTCCACGTTCAAAATGATCCTACGCCCTAATTGGGCCACATGTCGGTTTATCTGAACTTAAAAGAGCTCAACGCCCTATTGGCCTTTTAACCCTTTTTAGCCAAACGGCGGGTGGGATGTGGCACTATTAACCCAAGTTGATTGAAGGCCAGCCAAAGCGTTGGTTTTAACTCGCTTTAACACGCGTTAAGAAAAGCGAAAAAATAGAAAGCGACAACAAAGAGTTAAAAGATAGAGGAGAGGAACCATGAATGTAGTAGATGCCATTGCGCACACAATGAAGGCCGAGGGGGTAGATATCCTTTTCGCCTATCCAGTAAACCCATTGATTGAAGCTGCGGCTAAGCTCGACATTCGCACCGTCATTGTTCGCCAAGAACGTATTGGCCTGCACATGGCAGATGCCTATTCTAGGTTATCGTCTGGCGACAAGATCGGCGTATTTTGCATGCAGCATGGACCCGGCGCAGAAAACGCTTTTGGTGGCATAGCTCAGGCCTATTCGGAATCAGTGCCGCTACTGGTTATCCCTGCGGGCTACCCTCGCCGCTTGGCGCACTACTACCCCAACTTCAATTCCACAATGAATATGCAGCACATCACAAAGTGGGCTGAACCGATCACTATGGGTAAAGCTGTGCCAGAGATCATGCGTCGAGCCTTTTTTCAATTGCGTAACGGCCGCCCGGGGCCGGTGATGATAGAAGTACCGCTTGATGTCATGAACGAAGACGTGCCAGATGACTGGGAATACATACCCTCGTTCAGCGCCAAAACTGGCCCCGCACCCAGCGATGTAGACGCAGCAGCTAAAGTCCTGGCACAAGCCAAAAACCCGGTGATATACGCAGGACAAGGCGTGCACTACGCCAAAGCATGGGGTGAGCTTAAAGCCCTAGCAGAAGCTTGGAACATTCCCGTTACCACAAGTATTGAAGGTAAAAGTGCATTCCCAGAAAACCATCCACTGTCATTAGGGAGTGGTGGGCGCGCCAACCCTCGTCCAGTGAAACAGTACTTAAAGGAAGCTGATGTGATACTCGGCATTGGGGTTTCTTTTGCTCTAACCGCTTTTGGTGTTTCGATGCCTAAAGGCAAAACCATTATTCACGCCACCCTCGACCCAATGGACTTAAACAAAGATGTTCCGGCACAACACGGCCTGATTGGCGACGCCAAGCTAACCCTGCAAGCACTGAGCACAGCAATGGAAAGTTTTTCCAAAGAGCCTGCAACAGCTAGAGCACACGTGCCCGAGCGCATCACTCAAATCAGAACCGAGTGGATGAGCGAGTGGTTACCCAAACTGACCAACAACGACGCGCCAATTAACCCGTACAGAGTTGTCGCAGAACTAGACCGAATTGTCGATAAAGATAAAGTTGTGATCACCCACGACGCAGGCAGCCCGCGAGATCAAACCACGCCATTTTGGCAGGCAACCAGCCCCCTTTCATATATTGGTTGGGGTAAAACCACTCAATTGGGTTACGGTTTAGGGTTAGCCATGGGTGCAAAGTTAGCAGAACCAGATAAACTGTGTATCAACGTTTGGGGAGATGCAGCAATAGGCTTTACCGGCATGGACTTTGAAACTGCGGTTAGAGAGAACATTCCAATACTGTCCATTTTGTTCAACAACTTCTCCATGGCCATTGAAATACCGATCATGCAGGTGTCTACAGAAAAATATCGATCTACCGATATTTCTGGCAACTACGCAGAAATGGCTAAAGCCTTTGGTGGCTACGGTGAGCGGATAACAGATCCCAACGACATTGTTGCGGCTCTAAAAAGAGGTATAGAGGCAACACAAAACGGTCAGCCAGCACTACTAGAGTTCATAACTGACAAAGAAATTACAATTTCTAACGAATAACCTAATAACTAATCCAAAAATACACAGAGAGATACAGAGATATACTATGCAAGCAAAAGCAGTAGCACTAAAAATACGCCCAGACGGTATGCCTAAGCCCGAAGATTTTCAGATCATTGATATAGAAGCGCCGGAGCCAAAAGACGGCCAAATTCAGGTGAAAAACCTGAGCATGTCTGTAGACCCCTACATGCGCGGCAGAATGGTTGACCGCAAATCTTACGTACCACCTTTTCAAATCGGCGAAGTACTCACCGGCGGCTGCATTGGCCAAGTGGTTAAATCCGCTAGCCCAGACTTCAAAGAAGGCGACTATGTGAGCAGTGCGTTTGGCTGGAGAGAAGCATTTACCGAATCTGCGCAAGGCATTCAGAGCTTAGGCACCATTGTTGCCCCAGCATCAGAGTACTTAGGCGCGATTGGCATGCCAGGCATGACCGCCTACGTGGGGCTGCTAGAAGTTGGCGCACTCAAGGATGGCGAAACAGTATTTGTTTCTGGCGCCGCTGGCGCAGTAGGCAGCATTGTTGGGCAAATCGCTAAGCTGAAGGGTTGCACCGTTATTGGCAGCGCCGGTTCTGACGACAAAGTTGAGCTACTGACTAAAGAGCTAGGCTTTGACCACGCGTTTAATTACAACGACGGCAGCATTCTAGGTCATCTAAAAGAGTTAGCGCCAAACGGGTTGGACGTTTACTTTGACAACGTTGGTGCCGAGCACCTGCAAGCAGCCATAATGTGCATGCGACCTTTCGGACGTATCGCGTTATGCGGCGCCATTGCAACATACAACGACACATCACCACGCCCTGGTCCAAACAACTTGTCTATGGCTATTGGTCTGGGCCTAACCCTGCGCGGATTTATTGTGAATCACTTTGATCACCTTGCAGGCAAGTTCCGTAGCGATATGGAAGAGTGGGTGACCAGCGGACAGATCATCACAAAAGAGACTGTCTACACGGGCATAGATCAAGCACCGGAAGCCTTTATTGGACTCTTCAAGGGTTCTAATACCGGCAAGATGATTGTTAACTTCTAAGATTTTTTGCAGTTAACTTTTGGTTTGACCTCCTAGCCTAAATTTTTAAGCTGGGAGGCAAAAGAAAAAGAAGCAAGGAAAGAAAAAAGAAGAGAAGGGCAGCTGCTTAAACGCTTACTGCCCTTCTTTTTGTTTTTTGCTACCGCTTGCAGCGTTATTGCTTTTGGTTCTTCATCCCCTTTTTTCTTTAGGCCCATTGAGGCCCTTCAATCAACCGCAGCAATAAAACTTAGGGATTGAGACCATTCAGTCTACGCTCACGGGCTCGCAACTCACATCGTTCTCATTGAACGCTCGGGTACTGGCTGCAAACTCCAATAAAATTCCGTCTGGATCTTGGAAATAAATAGATCTAACAAAAGTACTATCTGTATCAGTGAGGCTGGCTTGGTTTTCCGACTCATCATGAAAAATCACTGGCGTGACCTCAACGCCCGCAGCCACCAGCTTTTCTTGGTACTCGGCAATTTTTTCTACAGGTACGTCAAAGGCAACATGATTCATAGAAGCGTGAGCAGAAGTAATGGACCCGTGGCCCACTAAAGATCCCGCATTGGTCACCCCAGGCACCTTTTCTGGCGCATCGGGGAACCAGAAGAACGCCAACTGATCGCCCTTACCAATATCAAAAAAGAAATGCTGGCCAGAATTTTGTGGCAACTCAATGGTTTTAACCAAAGGCATACCCAAAACACCCGAATAGAAATCCACTGTCTTTTTCATGTCACGGCAGACCAATGCCAAATGGTTTATTCCGCGAATCTCAAATTTTTCATTAGCTTGCATAACCCTTCCTCTGTACAAAGTCTGGGCTGCTAAAATTAGCTACCCTCGAGTAGCAATATAACCCCAAACCTTGTCTGCACCCATAGCCGCTAGTCGGCTCCCTAGCATCGCCTGCCAGTAAAATTCGTTACCCCACTCATCGCGCCACGCCCACAATCTGCGGGTAAAGTGGTGTAATCGGTGCTCATAGGTAAAGCCCATTGCGCCGTGCACCTGGTGTACTTGTTCAGCAACAATGCCTACTGCCTCGCCTACTCGCGCCTTGCTGGCTGACACTTCATCTATGAAGCGGTCAGTGCCTAGCGCGTCTACCGCGGCATCCGCTGCACGCTGGGCGGCTGCAACCTCAGCAGCGACAACTGCCAAGCTGTGCTGAATGGCCTGAAACTTACTGATGGAACGACCAAACTGGCTGCGCTCACTGGCAAACTGTAGGCCTAAATCTAATGTGGCTTGCAGACCACCCGCCATTAAATTAGTGCGTGCCAAAGCCATTTGTGCGAAGGGCGAGTCTTCTAACTCAATTTCTCGTTCGGTACCCGCCAGCAAAAAGGTGTCGTGGGCTTCACCAGCAAGATTATTTCCTTGCTCGTTGATACTGGGCGCATCTATTACCAATACTTTGTGACTGTCCGCTGCAACACCTAACACCTTTGTTGCTTTGCGCCCCCACGGCACTTGGTTAATTGAGGTGTCGTTTAACCGACCAATGCTGGCAAAGTCCGAGCCTGATTCAGTTGCCGCTGAGGCCAGCCACTGATTAGACAACAGCACTTCTGCCATGGGTAACGGCACGGAATATCTGCCACATACTTTCAGAAATGCGTAAAGGTCGGCGGCATCAGTACCACTGCCCGCTGATCCTAATTGGTGAAATCCGTTTTCTACAATTTTTCCCCATAAATCTTGCGGGAAGATGCCTTGCTCGGCTGCGTCTAACAGGCCCTTTTGACAGTGATCGGCAAAAATTTTCTCAGCCGTATCAATTATGAGTTGTCTTGTGTCCATATCAACGTAGCCCCAATCCGCGTGCAATGACGCCGCGTAAAATTTCTCTAGTACCGCCACGTAGTGTAAAGGATGGCGAAAGCAGTAAAGTTTCTTCAAACGTGTCGCGGAACAGTTTGTGTTTGGCGGGATCTAGCTGACTTAGGTCTGGCACCACTAACCGCGCAACTTCTGGCAACACCTTCTCAAAATTGTTACCCAGTTCTTTAACCAGAGCCGCTTCAACGCCAACGTCTTTACCCTGTTCCAGCATACCGGCCACAGAAATAGACATGCGCCGTAGCGTCATAAAGTGCGAGGCTAGGCGACCTATCGCCGCTGCCTGATGCGGGCTGGGCTGGTCGCCACAAATACGCACCATTTCCACAAACACCCGGAAGGCTGAAAGAAAGCGTTCAGGGCCACTGCGCTCATAGGCAAGCTCAGAAGTCACTTGCTGCCAACCATTGCCCGGCTCACCCACAATACGATCTTTAGGCACTAATACATCTTCAAAGACCACTTCGTTGAAATCTTCGCCACCCGCCATATTGCTGATGGGTCGCACCTTGGCGCCATCATTCTTTAGATCGACAATAATTTGCGAGAAACCCGCGTGGCGATTTTCGGAAGGGGCCTCGGTTCTGACTAAACAAATGATGTAATGGTTACGATGGGCATCTGTAGTCCAAATTTTGGTGCCATTAATACGATAGGCATCTCCTTCGGCCACCGCAGTGGTACGCACTGAGGCCAAATCTGAACCGGTATCCGGCTCACTCATGCCAATAGAGAAGTAGCTTTGGCCACTGGCAATGCCGGGCAAATAACGTTCGCGCTGCTCTGGAGTACCAAAACGCAGCAGTAGAGGGCCACTTTGCCGATCGGCAATCCAATGCGCACTGACTGGGGCGCCAGCGGCAAGCAACTCTTCGGTGACAACCAAACGCTCAAAATTACTCTGCTCGCCGCCACCAAATTCACTGGGCCATGTCATGCCGATCCAGCCTTGCTCACCAAGCTTGGCGGAGAACTCTGGGTCATGGCCGGTGACGAAATCTGAGTTAGGCTGGGGCATGTGGTGCTGATTATCAGCAACAAAATCTCGTACCCGTTGCCGCAATACTTCGGACTCACTGTCTAGGGTTACTCGGTCAAATTGCAGCATTACTTTCCCCACCTCTTTATTAGAATTTTCAGCCAAGACATTACTTCAGCCAACTGGGGTGTGCAAATCTAGACAGCGTCCGGCAACTATGGCAATGAGGATCCAAAAAGATAAAACCCAAATAAATTCAGAGAGTTATCTCCCCTGTCCATTTCAGTGGGACCTACGCATATTCCTAGACAAAAGGTACCCCTGCCTCCTGCGCCATGAATTTACGCTGGAATATTAGTCCTCCCAGCAAAGGTATGGCACCATTACCAGATGTTAGAACTTACCGACCTTAAATACGCCTTCGAGCCTGTCTTCACAGACATACGCGAACGCTCCACCGTTGTTGAGCGCTTCATCGACCGTAACTTGTACCAAGTTTATATGGCGACCCTCTGGGCCAACGTTGTGCTCTCACCCGGCGAGGCAGGCATAGGCGAAGACGACTTAGAAGCCCTTCATGATCTTGTGGTAGAGGAGTTAGGTGAAGTTTTAGGCAAAGGTACCGACCTGAACGCTGTATTTGAATTTATCAGCAGTAAGCCCGGTGAACAGGCCATGCTAGAAGCCAAGCTGAACCAGACCCACAAAGATCTGCTGCAATATTTCTCGAGTATGATTTTAGATCCGGAAGGTCACGAGCGCTGGATGAGCGAAATCCGCGACAACTTGAACAAGTAAGTCGGCAGACTTGCGTTGCAAGATTTGAACTGGAAGGTTCGAGTTAAAAGGCTTGAGCTAAAAGGCTTGAGTTAAAAGGCTAGAACTAAAATGCTTGCGCCGAATACCCTGCCCCCATCACGCACGAATCGCATTCATTAGTTGAACCGCACTTGGGTACTCGTTAGGTACTAGTTAGGTATTAGTTAGGTATTAGTTAGGGACTGGTTATAGAAGTTAGCTAGCTAGGTAATAGTTAAGCCCTAGCACGCCTATCCGCTACTAGCCCATCACATTCACTATGAGTTTGCGCTCTTTGACGTTGTGTCGATGTTCCCAAAGAAATATCCCCTGCCAAACACCCAACGCGAGCTGCCCTTCAATTATCGGCACTGACAAGTTCACTGCTGTGATCGCGCCCTTAATATGCGCTGGCATATCATCTGGACCTTCCTCGGTATGGGTATACATCGGATCATTCTCTGGTACTAAGCGGTCTAACCATGTGGCTAAATCTGCCAACACCGCTGGGTCTGCGTTTTCCTGAATGAGAATGCTGGCGGATGTGTGCCGAATAAACACTGTCGCCAAACCTTCTGCAACACCAGCGTCTTCAATGCAGGATTTAACCTGGGGCGTTATGTCGTACAGCCCTTGGCCATTAACCGCTACAGAAAACTGATGATTCATAAAGGACTCCAAAAAATACGGGTTAGAAAACACATTTTCTAAATAAAATATTGCTTCAATTGCACAAATGCAAAAGTGAAAGATTTACTTCAAACGTCTAATTTGTAACCGCTTAAGGGCACAAATTATCATCGGAATAACAGCTACATATGCCAGAGACTGAGCACCGGAATGTAGGTGATCATGGCTAACGCCACCAGCAAAATGAGCATAAATGGCAGCGTTGCAGAATAAAGTTCCAACAGCGGTTTTTTAAAGCGATAGCTGGCAATAAATAGATTCATGCCTACTGGTGGCGTGAAGTATCCAACCTGCATATTGGCCAAAAATATAATGCCCAAATGCACCGGGTGAATGCCGTAGCCTACCGCAACGGGCAGCAACAACGGCACCATAATCACCAGTGCCGAGAAGATGTCTAACATCGCGCCCAATGCCAAGAGCAAAATATTCAGCAGCAGTAAAAATCCAAGAGGGCTCTTGATGTAGGTCTGCATAGAGACCATCAATTGCTGGGGTACTTCTGCGTCAACGAGATAATTGGTGAAACCAAGGGCAATACCTAAGATCAGTAAAATACCCCCCACCATGACCATAGATTCAACCGCAACACTGCCCAACTGCTTAACGGTTACCTCTTTATAAAGGACAACCTCAGCAAAAATGACGTAGAGGGCGGTCACCGCTGCCGCTTCGGAAATTGCAAACACGCCACTGAACACACCACCCAATACAACAAAGGGCAGCGGAATTTCCCAACGAGCATCCCACAGTGCAGAACCTACGTTTGCCCAGGTAAACGGCACGCGAGGAATAACACCACCACGGTGCTTCCAAAGAGTCCAAGCGGACAGCAGCACCAGCATTAAACACAGCGGCACAACACCTGCGACAAATAATTGAACAATGGTAAAGGATTCGCCAACGTCTATCTGTTGCGCAATAACCCCATAAAGAATCAGCGGAACTGAGGGCACTAACAACAAACCCAAGCTGCCCGAAGTTGTCACCAAACCGGTGCTGAATTTTTCTGAGAAACCACCCTGACGCAAGGCAGGCAACAGCAACGCACCTAGCGCCACAATGGTCACCCCTGAAGCACCGGTTAACGCGGTAAACAGTGCGCATGCAATAAACGCGACAATGGCTAAGCCACTCGGCAAAAAGCCAAACAGACTTTGCATAACATTGACTAAACGGGTGGAGGTATTGGACTCACTAAGCAGATAGCCGCTGAAAGTAAAAAGCGGCAGCGCCACCAATAACGGTGTATCAACAATGCGATACAACTCAATGGCGACAATGGCTAACTCTATGTCTGCGCTGTAAAAACCCAGCATCGATGCGGCAAGCAGCACGGAAAACAGTGGCGCACCAATGGCGGCCATAATTACGATTATGACAACGCCAAGCCAAATCATTCGGGCTTAATCGCTAACAAGGCATAACGGATAGTCATTACCACACCACCAAAAGGCATAATAGATTCGCAAATCCAAGCAGGCACATCGCCGAAGGCAACGGCGTTATCCATAAACTCATAGCTGACAAATTGATAACTGCCCCAAGTAAAGAGGACTAAAACGCCACAGGTGAATACGTGACTGATTCTGGCAACCCAGGGCTTAACCCACCCGCTCAAAAAGCGACTGGCTAGGTCAATGCGAATATGACTGTCGTTACGCGAGGCGATCATGGCACCAACTAGGGCAACCCACAGCACAATGACGCGGACCAAGCTGTCGCCCCAATAAAAGCCGCTATCGAATAAATTGCGTAACAGTACTTGTGTGGTGGCAATGCCCACCATAGATAACAGCAGAGTAACTAACAGCGCGTCTTCGAGCTTGCGCAGAAACCCTAAGGTTTTATCGATCGCTATTTTCACTTCGATACTGCTCTAAGTGTCCGATCATCTCTTGGTACAAAGGTTCTGAGACGTAGTCCTCGCGAATCAATTGTTCGTTAGCATTGCTGGCCATAGCAAACCATTCTGACGATTCCACGGCACTGGGTGACAACCACTCGATACCTTGTTTCGTCAGTGCAGCCACGGCGCTTTCATTATCACGGCGAGAGTCTGCATCAACTTGACGTACTGCGGCACTAAGCTCTTCAGTGACGATTTTTTGTTGCTCTTCATCTAGGCGCAAAAAAGGTTTCTCTGCGATAGTGAACAAACCATAAACGTAAAGTATTGGCAGTTCTGTCACGTACTTCACTTGCGTGTGCCACTGCAGCGCAATAGCGCCAATGGGGGGTGAACCAATACTGTCTATCAACCCAGTCTGCAAACCTGTTAGAACATCTGCAATGGGCAGAGGTATTGGCGTTACATTAAAAGACGAATAAGCTTTGATGGCGCCGGGATCATTATCTGGTGCCCAAACGCGGCGGTCAGCGAAACCACTTACCGACGTCACCGGCTGCTGGGTCATTGGATAGGCAAAACCCACCTCGGCCAAACCAAAACCGACAAACTTTTGCTCACGCAACCCCGCCATCAACTTGGCGTCCATACGCTGACGAACATAGTCTGCTTCTGCATAATTTCTAAAAATAAGCGGGAGATTGTACAGAGCAATGTCTGGATACGGCTGCATAACGCCGCCGGAGGTCAACGCTGCGCCGTGTAGTTGGCCAATACGCATCTTGCGCAGCACAGCTTTGTCATCACCCATAACACCGCCGGGGTAAATCTTAAATTTCACCGTGCCGTCTGTCCGCTCACCAATATTCTTAGCTGCGCCGCGTAGCGCCTTCATCCACCCCGTGCCTTCAGGCGACAGCGTGGCAATTTTAAACGTCACTGCATGGCTAGAAAAAGAGCTGACAGCAAGCAAGGCGAAAGCCATTACGGAAAGTAGGCTTTGTCGAAGCAATGTAGTTGTGCGCGTAAATTTCAAAACCCTAGAAATAATCATCAGCTGAATCCAATAGTTTTCGTGCTCGTTCTTTCGCAACCGTATTCATTAAGGTCAAACCGGGCGTTTTGCCATCCGCGGCTATCACCTCATTAAGCAGGTTATCATGTAACTCGCGGTCAAAGACCAACCGCGCATACTGATCAGCAAGCATGACCTTAACCATAAGGTTATTGCCAGACGATATTGTTAGCGCTCGCTCAAAATGACCGCGTCCAATTTCAGGCTTACCGCCCATGGCCGGAGGTAGCAATGTCTCGAACACACCTAGGTATAGATACGCCGCGCCGTTTGAATAAGTTTCGTCTAGCACCACCACGCGCTGCATGAGCGCTTTGACTCTCGCCAATTCAGCGATGGCTGAAAAGTCGCTGCTATTACCCTGAATCCAACCAGCCCAAATACTGGCCAAGTTGTACAAGGCGGGCACCTCTTTGGCGCTGCGGCTATTTGTCCAGGCCAAAAATTCTGGAAACGGGCGTGAGTCCAAATCACATGCATTTTCCAAAGAAAGGCACGTAGCCGTAAATATTTGTCTGCGCGCTTTGTCGTGTAGGCGTGCTGCGCGCGCTTCATCGTCAACAAAAGCGCCAGCGTATGCGGAATGCAGTTCGGCGGATTGACTCAATAAGCCAACATTCTCAGGCGAACCTGCCAGCAGCGAATCAATAAGAATAAGGTAAGCTGGCGCTCCGTCGCGCACCATGGCTGGGTCATCGCTGTTCAAAATTGCTGCGGATAAGTCCTCAGCAAAGCCTTGGGTTAACGACCCCACTAACGAAGAACACCCAGACAGAGTTAGCAGTGCACTGAGCAATAAGAGCGCACGTCTAAATGTAAGTGATTTTGCACCCGGGTGAGTATTGATCCAGGTAGATTGGCATTGAGCTGGCGCTCTCGTCTTTCTATGGGTGCGTGCTTGAATGACCGTTTGAGTCTGTGCTTTAGATTGTGTTTTAAATTGTGGAATTTTTCTTGCCTCAACGAAGAAATCTAGAAGAAATCTAACTGTGCGTAATACCGGCCCGACGGGCCATCCAACGAAGACCCTATTTAATCGGTGCCAACCCACTAAATCAACCGCTGCGAGAATATTCCAGCTTGCACTGCAACTTTAAAAGTAGCGCCAAGCCCATTGGCGCTACTCGTTAGAACCCAGATTTTGCACTGGCGGTACAGCCTTTAGATTAAAACCTGAGCTACCCAGACTCAGGCAGGGCCTTGAGGGCGGCATAGATGTCCTCAAAAGGCGGTCGCGTGCGGTATCCTGGCACCGCAAATTTGGCGCGAATTTTACCGTCACTGCCAATCAGCAAAATACCAGGGTGAGGTATACCAAATGCCCTATGGCCCTTGGCATAATCTTCGTTCCTAATACCCAACGCATTTACATGCATTGCATTTTCGTCTTGCAGTAACGGATAACCGAGCTTTTGCTCGTCATGAAACCCGCGCAAAATCTTTCGTGAGTCGTAGGTCATGCCCGCGACATTAATACCTAGCCCTTCAAACCGTAGTCGCCATTCTTCCAGTTGAACCAACTGGCGCTTACAAAATGGTCACCAATCGGCTGAGCGGTTGTAAAAAATCAGTACGCCTTGGCTGCCGGCTAAATCTTTTAGTTGCTGCACATCACCGTTTTGGTCTTTTGCCGTCAAAAGCGCAATTTGCGAACCCACCTCGGGACCCCAATTATTCTCGTAACTATCCGCCATAGCGTGCTGGCTGATAGAACCCACAACTAAAACAGCGCCAATAAGCGACCCTGTTTTAACTATTGCCCTAAACGTTTTTAAACATCGGCGAGCAAAGCCAATGAAGTTATCTTGCATAGTCATCGCGTTATCCAAATCTAAATAACAGTCCTTTGGAGACTACGGAGAATTGTCCAATAGATCTACACACCGCTGCGCCAGTAGGTGGTATCTAGGCGACAGCCTGAGCATATCGTTGGCATCTAGTGCGCTCCCTGTAACAAAGGCCATAACAAGAGAACACCACAAGAAGGCATAACAAGGGGCAACTGCCCTGAGGGGATACCCAGTTTCAACAAAGACTTGTTATGCTGAGCGTCATAACAGGGATAAAAAAGGCAACTTAATGAGCAGCGCAGACTTAGTCTTAGTAACACGTAATGACGGCATAACCACGGTGACTCTGAATCGCCCAGAGGCGCTAAATGCTCTATCAGGGCCGCTTCGCCAAGCTATTGCAGAAACCTTTATCGCGCTCGCTGAAGATGACACTACTCAAGTCATTATTCTTACCGGCGCTGGCCGTGCCTTTACTGTGGGTTTAGACCTTAAGGAACTGGGCGGCGAAACCGCTTCCACCACCGTCACCGACAAAGACCTCGGCAAGGCTGTCGCCAATGTGGGTAAGCCAGTGATTGGCGCAGTTAACGGATTTGCCATCACCGGCGGCTTTGAAATTGCGCTGATGTGCGATTTTTTGATCGCCGGTCCAAATGCCAAATTTGCCGACACCCACGCCCGTGTGGGCGTTGTGCCTGGCTGGGGCTTGTCGCAAAGACTCCCAAGGCTCATTGGCATCAATAGAGCTAAAGAATTGAGCCTCACTGGCAACTACTTAGATGCTCAAACAGCCTGCGACTGGGGGTTGGTGAATAGAGTGGTCAGCGAAGACGAGCTATTGCCCACCTGTGAAAAGCTCGCCGCAGACATTTTGACCACCGAACCCATTACCCGAGGGGCGATACGAGAAATTATGGATGCCGGTTGGCACACCACATTAGGTGAGGGTTTGAGTATCGAAAACAGCGCAAATCGCGCCCACGCTAAAAGCGAAGTTAGGGCTGAAAAAGTAGCAGCCCGACGCGCGCAAATTCAAGATCGCGGACGCAATCAAGCAGACAGCTAGCGCCCTTCTGCCAAACAGTACATTGCCCCAGTAAGACCAGGCTCAGTATCTAGCACCATCAAAATGGGGATCTCTTTGACATAGTCGCTGAGATCGCCTTTTTCCTCGAAGCGACGGCGCAGCGGGCTACTGACAAGAAATTCCAACATTTGCGGGGCAATACCACCGCTGATATATACGCCACCCCTCGCCCCAACGGTCAAGGCTAGGTTGGCCGCTGCAGAGCCTAAGAAACCGGCAAAAGCCTCCAGAGTTTGATGGCAAACAGGGTCACTCATGGCTTGTCCGCGCTGGGATATCTCTTCAGCTGAAATTTCCTCGGCCTTGGAACCCCACAGTCCGCACATAGCACGGTACAAATTCACTAGCCCACTGCCACAGAGCACGGTTTCTAAACACACATGATCATGATTTTGCGCAAGCATAGACCACAACTCCGCCTCCAAAAAGGTACTGGGCGCTAAATCTGCATGACCGCCCTCTGACGGTAACACCTGCCAATGCACGCCACCGCCACTGTGGTTTGGCACAAGGGTTGCCATGCCAAGGCCAGAGCCGGGACCCAATACACCTTTAACGTGAGGCAACACCGCGCCACCACCCACCTGTTGAATCTGTTGCGCAAAGGGCACAGCCATAGCTTGGGCATGGAAATCGTTAACAAAGGTCACAGCAGTGGACAGTCGTTCTTTGGCCTCACTCGCATGAATTTGTAGGCCAGTATTAATGACTTCCACCGCGCTGCCGTCCAAGCTCACAGGCCCAGCCACCGCAAACAAGGCAGCAGCGAATTGAGTCCCTGAATAATGCGCCTGCACATCGGTCAACAATGCGGCCTCAGTGGCATAAGCCGGCGTAGACAATACCAATGGCTCACCCACAAGCAACGGTGCCTCAGCGGGATCGTCACTTATGGCGCAACATTGGAACCGTGCATTGGTAGCGCCAATATCTGCGACCAGAGATAAACCTATAGTCATCTTTCCTCCAAAATTTGCTAGCAGTGACCAAGCCAGCAGGCAACTTATAGCAATTTTCCTATTAACCCAACTGCAAACACCCCTTGGCGGTGCGACGTTTTGCAAAATGCCGAGCGGGTTAGATGCTGCCGAAAAAACCATGCCTTTACAGGCTGTCAGAGGCGGATACTTTTTAGTATGGTGCGCCCGCTACATACAGGACCTGTAAATGATCGCCATAAGAAGTAGAAGATCGCGCTGTTTTACACCATCTAATTTGACCAGTGGTCGCGCCGTCTATGCATGGCGTAAACCTATGGCGCTGGGGCTACTGCTTTGTCAGTTACTTATCCCAGCAACCTCAATTTCTGCAGATACGCCAAAGACACTGAATCTTGGCAACACTGGCGAGCCGCAGACACTAGACCCCCACCGCTACAATCTTAGGCTTGAAGAAACGTTACTCAACGATCTGTTTTTGGGACTCACTACGTTCAATGCAAAAGGTGAAATTGTGCCCGGCGCGGCAGAATCATGGACACAAAGTGCTGATGGTCTAATTTGGACATTTAACTTAAGAGAAGATCTTCGCTGGTCAGATGGCACGCCGCTCACCGCCGAGGATTTTGTTTATTCATTTCGCCGGCTACTTAACCCTAAAACAGCGGCAAGCCTAGCGTACTTTCTTTACATGATAGAAAACGCGGCTCAAGTAAACCAAGGTGCTATGCCGGTAGAATCTCTGGGCATCACTGCCGTTGACACCCAGCGGCTTCAAATAAAGTTGGCCGCCCCATACCCCTATTTTCTTGAACGCCTGCTCTACCCGGTTGCTTTTCCGGTGCCCAAACACGTCATTGAGCGCGAGGGCGACAGCTGGATAAAACCGGAGCACTGGGTCTCAAACGGCGCATACGCGCTGAAAACTTGGCAACCCCAGGCTTATGTGGAAATGACCGCCAACCCGCACTTTTTCACCAACGTTGCGATAAAAACCGTCAGATACCACCCGCTGGCCAGCGAACAGTCAGGCTATAACCGTTACCGCAGTGGCGAATTGGATGCCATCCCCAGTGTGCCAACCAGTGAACTACAAACGCTCAAAACTGCATCCAACGAAACTGCCAACACGGCCCTACGCCTATCGCCACTCCTGTCCTCAATGTACTTGGTTTTCAATGTCCAGGAACCGCCCTTCGCGGATTTACGGGTGCGTAAAGCGCTGTCCATGGCGGTGGATCAGAACATACTCACAACCAAAGTCATGCGCTCTGGCGACCGGCCCAGCTACACCTTTGCACCGTCCCTCATCAGCAATTACCAGCCCGCGACGTTAGACCATAAGGGCATCGCCTTAAGTGAGCGCCAAGCGATGGCAAAACAACTACTTGCCCAAGCAGGCTTTACTAAGACCAACCCACTAACAATCACTCTTCGTCATGTTAGCGGCATTGAAGGCAAAAAAATAAATCTAGCCATCGCAGGCATGTGGCGCAGCATTGGCGTAAAAACCACATTGCATCAAGCGGAACTAAAAGCCCATTTTACCGACCTACGACAGGGAAAATTTAGCGTTGCCTGGGCGGGTTGGATTGGCGAGAACAACGCCGAGCACTACCTGTCGCTCCTACAATCTGACATTGGCTCGGTGAATTACGGGCGCTATCAATCGAATGAATTTGATGCCCTTATGCGCAGCGCCCAGGAGCAAGCTGACCTAAGCAAGCGCAATGATTTGCTATCCGCCGCCGCCAACGTTGCAGTAAAAGATTATCCCGTGGTGCCGCTGTATAACTTGAGCGTAAGAAGATTAGTTAGCCCTCAGCTCAATGGCTGGGAGGATAATTTACGTGACATGCACCAAGTGCGTTATCTTAGCTGGGAAGAGGCGCGGTAAAATATCGCAACACTCAACTCAACCGATAAAAGCATGTCTTATGGGTGCAATAAATTGTGAAGCCTAAAATCTCATCACGTTACTTGCTGGCGCGATTTGCTTTCACGCTAGTCACATTACTCACAATCATCACCTTGGTATTCGGCTTAGTTCGATTAGCCCCCGGTGGGCCGTTTGATGGCGAGCGACGCCTACCCCCAGATATAGAAGCCAACTTGCGCGCCGCCTACCACTTAGACGAACCCATTTATCAGCAATACGCGCGCTATATGGGCGGACTACTTCAAGGTGATTTAGGGCCGTCCTTTAGACAAAAAGATTTTGATGTAAATGAACTCATTAGTGCGGGCCTACCTATCTCGGCGGGTTTAGGTTTTGCAGCGCTGCTTACCGCTCTGCTAGTGGGTGTGGGCATAGGTATCGCCGCCGGCTTTCACCAAGGCACATTTGCGGACCGCCTCATTATGGCTGCGAACAACCTAAATATCGCGCTGCCTACCATTGTAGTTGCACCGCTAATGGTACTTGTTTTCTCCGTGTTACTGCGCTGGTTCCCCGCTGGCGGCAGCGATTCTATTTGGCATTTCATACTGCCCACCATTGCCTTAGCCCTGCCCTACAGCGCCGCTATTGCGCGCTTAACACGAGCAGGCATTATTGCAACCAAACTTGAACCCCATGTTAAAACAGCAATGGCCAAAGGCCTGACTCACTCACGCCTGATATCTCGTCACATTTTACCCATGGCACTGCTACCCGTGGTTTCATTTCTTGGTCCAGCCGCCGCCACCTTACTGACCGGCTCAGTGGTGGTAGAACAAGTGTTCGACCTGCCCGGCATTGGCCGCTACTTTGTTCAAGGCGCGCTAAATCGCGACTACACCCTCGTCATGGGCGTGGTGGTGGTTTACTCAGCAGCCATCGTTACCTTCAACTTTATCGTTGATTTGGCCTATGCAGGGTTAGATCCACGGATCAGATTGAGCCACTGATGCAGCAGTTAGATGGCCAGATAACAAGACCTAACAACAAGCGCAAGATGCGGCGCAGTACCCGGGTCTCTATCGCTCTGCTCGGCATCATTATCGTCGCGGCTATTATTGGACCCGAACTGAGTAACTGGCAGCCGGAAGACATTGACTGGGAAGCCATGGAGCAAGGCCCCTCGCTAGCCCACCCCTTTGGTACTGACCTGGTAGGCCGGGATCTATTCGTGCGCACCATGATCGGCGCACGTACCTCACTGACCATTGCGTTCATAGCCACCCTCGTAAGCCTCATTATTGGCGTACCTTGGGGCGCCTTTGCAGGTTATTTAGGTGGTCGCGTTGACCAAGTCATGATGCGCATCGTCGACGTATTATATGGTCTACCCTTTATCCTCCTTGTCATATTGTTAGTCGTGCTGTTCGGCCGCAATCCCTACCTACTCTTTGCGGCTCTTGGCGCAATATTTTGGCTTGATCTCGCGCGTATTGTGCGCGGTCAAACGCTGAGCATTCGGCAAGCTTTGTTCATTGAGGCGTCTCGAAGCTTAGGCGCACATACCGGCCAAATAGTTTGGCGGCACATCATTCCCAATGTCACCGGTCCAATTATCGTCTACGCAACCCTTACCCTGCCCAGCGTCATTCTCGCCGAGAGCTTCATCAGCTTTCTCGGCCTGGGCGTGCAAGAACCCAATACCAGTTGGGGAGTACTCATTGCAGACGGCACCGCAACCATAGAATCATCTCCCTGGATGCTGATATTCCCCGGCATACTTTTAGTCACCACCCTTTGGTGTTGTAACACCTTAGGCGATCGACTGAGCGATCACCGCGACGATATCCAACGCAGCTCTTTTAACTTATAAATCAGACAGAAAAACCAAATCGACAAAGACCCTCGCGATTGACAGGAGAAATACCCACCTGCTGATTCGGCCAAAGAAACTGTTTTTTGCGCAGTTGCAGAAATGCAGTACCCAGATACGCTCTTTCTTTCTGCTCCTTATTCAAGGGTAGAAGTTGTTTTCTAAATAATCGATTTCATTGATAAAGAGGAAAAACCATGAAGAAGAAAACCTTCCCAGCCGCGACAGTGTTAACCCTATTAGTTTTGTTTAACGCCGCCCCATCTTTTGCGCGTGATACGGTGCGAAACTTTCCATTACAAGAATCAATCACCAAGGGTTTTGCGCAAGGACACCTAAACAATAACGTACAACTATTTTTTGCTGGCGGAGATGAGCCAGCAATACTAGAAACCTTGAAAAACATTTCAACCAGCAGAAAGACCAACGGATTTGGAAAATCCGATGAAACCGCCTGCGAATGGGCGTTTTTCTCTGCACTTATAGCGTTACAAAATCGCGCGTTACAGAGGGCGGCAATGCAGTGATTAACATCCTGAGTAATTACAAGAATAAAGAATTTTCCAGCGACAGCCTGTTTCAATGCGGTGCGGGGACGTTTGTCGTAGGCGTAGCGCTAAAGGGTACTATCGCCAAAATAGAGTGAATACGGCCAAATAACGTTAAACCCCAAAAAACTGCATATCGCCCAAAAAAGCGAAACTTGCAGCAGGTGCGCCTCATTAACGTGACTTCATCTAAGAAAATTTCGCTTGGCTAGTGGATCCCGGTAGTATTCCCTTTGCATTAAAAAAATACGTAGCAAAATTTGGGGAAGGGTATGACCGTTGGCGCAGGAATCGGAATAGCAAATTTTACGTTTAACGATGGCAAGGGCTTTTGGGAATGGGTAAATCTTTGCGACAACGGTGGCATTGATTCTATCTGGCAGAGTGACCGCATTATTGAGAAAGCCCCCAACCTAGAAGTTATGAGTGTTATGGCAGCGTTAGCCGGCGGCAGCAAAAAACTCAAATTTGGTATGAACGTAGCCAGCATGGGACTACGAGACCCTGTGCTAACAGCCAAGGCGTGCGCGACCATTGATGTGCTATCCGGCGGACGCCTTCTACCCGCATTCGGTGTGGGCAGCGCTTTATCTAGAGACTTTATTGCCACAGGCCGAGACACCAAAGGCCGGGGCAAGCGCACTGAGGAAAGCCTACAAATTATGTCTGCGCTATGGCGCGAGGACAGCGTTAACTTTCAGGGTGACTACTACCAGTTGATCGATGCAACCATCTCGCCAAAACCCGTGCAGTCGCCCATGCCCCTTTGGGTTGGGGGTTCTGCGCCACAAGCCATTGCGAGAACAGCGCGCTGGGGTACAGGTTGGCAAGCTGGCATAGAATCCGCCGCAGAAATAAAGCCTGTCATTGAGGCGATCAAAATAAGTGCTGGAGAGCTGGGGCGAAAAATCGACGACGACCACTTTGGCGCGGGCTTCGGTTTTCGCTTTGGCAAGCAAAGTGATCCCATGGTGCAAAAGTACAATGAAGTGTTGGAAAAACGTTTAGGCAAAGACCCAGCCGCTTACAGCGCCGTCGGCGGCGTGGACGAAATGATGGCTTTGGTAGAAGACTTTCATGCGGCTGGCGCGCACAAATTTATTCTGCGGCCCATCGCTTCTGGCACGGCGGATATGATTGAGCAGACCAAAATGTTAGTTGAACAACTATTGCCCGCAATAAACGCTCTAAACTAAAAGTCTGAGTGTCCTGCGCATCCGCTTTGACCAGCAACAATCACTAGAGATGAGGGCTCTTAAAGAGCCCTATTGACTACTGTAACCAACTAAAGTTCTAAGCAGGCCCAGGGATATGCCCCTTGGCTTGCGCCACATAGCCACGGTTATACGTAGGGCTGATGGTCAAATCATTAATGCACACATGGTTGGGCAACTGCGCCAAAAATCGAATAACTTCACCACAATCTTCCGGCTGCACCATCTGCGCGCGATCTTCCGCGGACACTGGGATAGGTCTGTTGTCTAAAATCGGCGTGGCTACTTCGCCAGGACACATGGCACAAGCTCTGACGCCAAAACTACCCGCTTCCATATTGATGCTTTCGTTCATGGCGTTCATCGCATGTTTGGCAGCGGTGTAAGCGGGACCAGTGACCACGCTGACATATTTACCCGCCCAAGAGGAAATATTAATAATCAGCCCGCTACCCTGCTCTTTCATAGTGGGCAGTACCGCCTTGCAGCAGTAAAAAGCGCCATCTAGGTCAATGCGAATCACCGAATCCCAGTCGTCTAAGCTGACATTGTGCCAGTTGCGCTCTTTTACGTTAATGCCCGCACTGGCGAGCAAAACATCAATGCGCCCAAACTTTTGGATAATTCTTTGTGCAACTGCTGACACGCTGTCTCGATCCGACACATCTAGTTCTTCAATGGTTGCGCGGCCCTCACACTGAGCGGCAACTCCTTCGAGTTTTTCCTTACGACGACCGGACAACACCACATGCATACCCGCCTGCGCCAGAGCAATTGCGCCGCTTTCGCCAATACCTGTACCCGCACCAGTCACCCACGCCACTTTGCCTGATAAATCTTGCAACATACTCTCTCTCCCTTAGCTAAGTTGGGCCCATCTAGTGATCAGTACCCGTTAGCCTTGAGCATAGAATCTGCACCTTAGAAGGTCCATAGTGGCGGGCAGAAGATTGGTAGGTGGAAAACATATGAATGATCTCAACGGCAATTTGGCAAAGCGCTTACAAGCGATAGAAAACGATGGTTTTACGATAATTGAAAATGCCATTGATCGCGCATTAGTAGAAGAAATTCGCAGCGCACTCGCCCCCTTCTGCCAGGGCAAGCACCCGGGTAGAAATAATTTCGAAGGCCACCATACCGAGCGTGTCTACGCACTGCTGGCCAAGGCACCGTCTGTGGCGAAAATCATAGAGCACTCAAGTGTTATGGCCTTAGTGGATGCACTCTTGCCCAACAACTATTTACTCTCCGCCGCGTTATCCATTCTGGTACACCCCGGGGAGACGCCTCAGCCCTTTCACTACGACGATGCCGCCGAGCACTTAGGCATCAACAAACCCAGACCTCGCTTCGGGGTCAGCACAATTTGGGCATTCGATGATTTCACCGCAAGCAACGGCGCCACAGAGGTTATTCCCGGCAGCCACCGTTGGCCTGAAGAAAGGCTAGGTAACGAGTGCGAGGCCATTAAAGTCATTATGCCCGCCGGCTCGGTTTTGGTATTTGATGGCGCCCTAATTCACCGAGGCGGCGCAAATAACTCAGCCGCCGACCGTTTGGCCATTACGCCCCAATACTGCTCGCCTGGACTGAGGCAAATTGAAAACATGGTCTTGGCCGTGCCGCCAAATATAGCCGGCCAGTACAGTGCCAAAATTCAAAATATGCTGGGCTATAATATTATCGAACCCGGATTCAAAGGCTATGTGGATGGTATGCATCCCAAGAAGTTGATTGATGCCCAATATAAGGGGCGTAAATATCAAGCGAACCTACCGGCTTCGTAACCGCCTTCGTTGGCCGCCTTCGTTGGCCACGGTGGTGGCGCATCGGCATAATGCGCGCGCTGACCAAGTATTCTTGAGACTTTGAGGCCCCACCCCCTAATACAAAAGCGCCACCACGTTGGTTGTAAGCTTTGGCTGAACGCAGTTTCGTTCTATAGTGCGTTTTTCTTTATTGGGGTACGCCCTTGCAGCGGCAAAAAAATATCGCAGTGATTGGTTTAGGTTATGTGGGTTTACCCATAGCCACGGCCTTCGCAAAGTACTTTCCAGTGGTTGGCTTTGATGTCGACGAAGCGCGAGTGAGCGAACTAATAGACGGCTACGACCGCACAGGCGAACTCAGCACCGAAGTCCTCAATGCGCTGACCCAACTCACTTTATCTTCGAACCCAAACGACATAGCCCAGTGCGACTTTTATATTGTCACCGTACCCACACCGGTAGATGAGTCTAACCAACCTGATTTCTCACCACTAATCAGCGCCAGCAATACGGTAGGTCAATTTCTAGAAGCCGATGACATAGTGGTTTTTGAATCCACCGTATACCCCGGCGCAACGGAGGAAATTTGTGTCCCTGTTTTAGAGTCGGTGTCTGGCCTTAAGTTCAACGCAGACTTTTTTGTCGGTTACAGCCCAGAGCGCATTAACCCAGGCGACAAAACTAGAGGCCTTACCGACATTGTGAAAGTCACATCAGGTTCAACGCCTGAAGCGGCAAAAACTATTGACGACATTTACGCAAAGGTCATCACTGCAGGCACACACTTAGCACCCAGCTTAGCCGTTGCAGAGGCAGCGAAAGTCATAGAAAACGTGCAGAGAGACGTAAATATAGCGTTAGTTAATGAGCTTGCTACGCTCTTCGCAGAACTTGGACTAGATACATTGGAAGTACTAGAAGCTGCGGGGACTAAGTGGAACTTCCTACCCTTTAAGCCCGGCTTAGTGGGCGGCCATTGCATCGGAGTGGACCCTTACTACCTTATCCGTAAAGCGCAGTCCGTTGGCCACAATCCAGAACTGATTAGGGCCAGCCGCAGAATCAATAATGCCATGGGCGCTTACGTGGCTGATCGAGTCATTCGTCTAATGATGCAAAATGACGTAGCTGTAAATAACGCAAAGGTTTTGGTACTGGGCCTTACCTTCAAAGAGGATTGCCCTGATCTGCGCAACAGTCGCGTGATAGATGTTGTGAACGAATTCACGGGACTGGGCATGCTTGTAGATGTCTTTGACCCTTGGGCAGACCTTGAACAAGCAAAAAGCGCCTACAACATTACCCTGACCGACCAGCCCGAGAACAATGCCTACGACGCCATTGTTCTGACCGTCGCTCACGAAGCATTCAAAACCCTAGGCGCGAGTGAGATTAGAAAATGGGGTAAAGGAACCCATGTGCTTTTCGACACCAAGGGCGCATTACCCGGCCACGCCGTAGACGGCAGACTTTAGTGACAAGTCTGCGCCCGCACATTTTTACTACTCGGCATTTGCCCCTAACCTCAAAGCCTGCGGCATTTCTGCGAAATGAGCTGCGAAATACGCTGAATAAGCAGCGATGAAAGTTATTCAGTTTTTACCTAGTCTGGAGAGTGGCGGTGTTGAACGCGGCACGTTAGAAATAGCCCAGGCGTTAGTAGACTGCGGCCACGAATCTCATGTGGTCTCAAATGGCGGACGCTTAGTAGACCAACTCATCATGCAGGGCAGTCAGCATCACAACTGGCCATTGCACAAAAAGTCACCCATGACTTTGCGATACATACGGCCACTCAGAAAATGGTTACAACAATCTTCTGCTGACGTTATTCACGTGCGTTCGCGCATGCCCGCATGGATTGTCTGGCTGGCCTGGCGCAAGATGGATCCCGCCACCAGACCTAAACTGGTCACCACACTGCACGGTTTGCATTCGGTTAATCGCTATAGCGAAATCATGGGCTGCGGCGAGACCGTCATTACGGTGTCTAATGTTGCGAAAAAATATCTTGTCGACAATTATCCTAGAATTGACGCTACAAAGATAAAGGTCATTCATCGCGGCACAGATCCAACGGATTTTCCAAGAGGCTATCAACCCTCGAATCAGTGGCAGGAAAACTGGGCGGCAGAATGGCCGAACCTAGTGGGCCAAAGATTAATTTGTCTGCCGGGCAGACTGTCGCGACTGAAAGGCCACAACCATTTAGTCAACCTCATCCAACGCCTTAAAGAACAGGGGGTGAGTGACGTCAAAGGTATTATCGTTGGCGGCGCAGACTCGGACCACGACACCTATTTGGCCTCACTAAAGGCAGATATTGCGAGTAAATCACTACAAGACGACATCGCATTTATTGGGCATAGATCCGACATCCGCGATATTTACGCGGTTTCCACAGTGGTCTTAGCCGTATCTACCAAGGCCGAATCATTCGGCAGAACGGTGCTTGAACCGTTGAGCATCGGCACCCCTACCACCGGCTTCGACATTGGCGGCGTTGGGGAAATTTTGAGCGTACTGTTTCCAGAGGGACGGGTGCGCGCCCAAGACGGCGATGATTTGTTTGCTGTATGTCTGCGCATACTCAGCGATGAACCGCAGAACGTAAAAGCGAAGATCAAGGACAACACCGACTTTTTGCTGGAGAACATGTGCAAGCATACCCTTGATGCCTATGAAGAATTGGTGCGTCGTCATGGTTAACGCAAATCCGCTCAAGGTTAAGTTGTAATGTTGTGGCTTATCTGCGCAGGTCTCATTGTCTTTATTTTGCTCTCACTCAAATACTGTTGGTGGCGGCCTAGCATTGGGTTTGAGCACCCGCGCGTGCTTATGTATCACATGATCAGCGACTCTCAGCCAAAACAAAAACACCGAGGCCTAAGGGTCAGCCCAGAAATGTTTGAGCGCCAAATTGCCTGGCTCAAGGCTAACGACTGGACTTTTATCAAGGCTTCAGAACTGCTCACTGAAAAAGCCCAAGGCGACAAACGGGTGGCCATTACTTTTGACGATGGCTACGAAGACAACTACAGCCAAGCACTGCCTATACTGAAAAAGTACGATGCCTGCGCTACCCTTTACTTAGTCACCGACCGCCATGAAAGAGATTGGTCTGTGAGCAAAAATGCCAAACACAATTCTGGCGACTTAATGCGCGAGGCTAAACTCAGCGATGCGCAGGTATTAGAAATGCTTGCGTCCAACGTATTTGAACTTGGCGGTCATACGCTGACCCACTGTCACCTACCCAGTGTTGATGTGGGCACTAAGACATTTGAAATTAATGAATGCAAAAAAGTATTGAGCGAAACCTTCGCCACTCAAGTGACTAGTTTTGCTTACCCCTTCGGCCACTATGGTGACGACGATGTTAAGTTGTGCGAAGCCGCAGACTTCAGCACGGCAGTGACAACAGACGAGGGCATAGATACGAAACCAAATGCTTTTCGACTAAAACGCATAAAAGTTTCCGGCAAAGATAATTTTTTCGCTTTTAAAACCCGCCTACGCATTGGCTTCCGCGGACACATCTAATTGCGCCCCAACCCACCGCTCACTAAGATAAGCAACATATGATAACGACCGCGAATGACACAGAACAACGTATAGCTGAACTTGAAACCCGCCTCGAGTTTCAAGACGAAACCATAACCGAGTTAAACGACGAGATGGTGCTGTTGCAGAAGAGGCTTTACCTCCAAGAGAAGCGCCTAAAAATGCTCACTGAAAAGCTGCAATCCCGAGGCCAAGAAGAGGAAGGCGCAGAGCCACAAATAGAACCACCGCCACCTCATTACTAATACAGAAGACGCTCTTTACGAGCGTGAGAGACCTCAAGACCAAATAGCTAACTGGTTTTTTTATACACGAGAGAAAAATTATTCGCAGGCATTGGCTTAATGCTGATGCATTGCAAACCCTGCTCAATGGCCACCAAGATCACTTCCTCCAAATCTCGAATACCCCACAGTTCATTACGCGCCCTCAGACTCGCATCAAACGCTTCGTTGCTAGGGCTGGTGAACTCACCCGCCGCTTTAAAGGGACCGTAGATATGCAAAATACCATCGGGCACCAGTACTCTTGCCGCACCGGCTAATAAACCCTGCACCGTAGCAAATGGAGATATATGCAACAGGTTAGCAACTATCACCGCATTCACGGTGATGTCTGGCCAATCCTCAAG
>Ga0209251_1000860_pt1 | contig 25697 bp, 25 predicted proteins | sample SaaInlV_100m_DNA_6_FD_184665 | JGI IMG/M metagenome (GOLD analysis project Ga0209251, IMG submission 184665) | Marine microbial communities from expanding oxygen minimum zones in the Saanich Inlet - Saanich Inlet SI073_LV_10m_DNA (SPAdes) (version 2) | ecosystem: Environmental > Aquatic > Marine... | reverse complement strand
ACTTTTATTTTATAGGGCCCTTCGGGGCCTTTTTTTTGTTTTAAAATGTTGTTGTCAAGATGATTAATCGTTGTCTTTTGAGAGAACATAAAAAATAGTTCTCAATTAAAGCGACAAGAATTAATTTTGCAACTCTTTTTTTGGCAATTCTTATTATTGGGTTTGCAAACAACCAACAATCCATCCATTTACTAGGTTGATAAATACTCAATAGGTGAGTCCGGTGAGACGGATGTCATCATTCATGACATAGTGAACCCAAATGATGAGAGTGCAGAACCTTTTAAAGCAATGATCTATCCTAACCCTTCTTTAATGGGAAAGGTAAAAATATTCTGGATGGACAATCAGAATATTGACTAGATCATTTTAGTTCTAGACAACATATGATAATGTAGTAGAAATAAACTTGAAGTAAGCGAAAGATATTACAGTTAATTATTTAAAAAAATGGTCATTACTACATAAAATTTTATTTCCAACTAAACCTTTTAGCTACTCAAAGGCTGCAGGTTGTGAAAGAATAATTGCTTGTGGTTCATGATTATAGTTTAGTATGCAAAGGCCCTCAACGGAGGGCCTTTGCATATTTACATTGAATTTGATTCTAACTAAGCGTTAATACTTAGATGGTGCTAAAGTGAATGCTGTATTTTGATTTATCAATTTAATAAATATGAAAAAATACTGTTTTGAGCATATACATTTGTGTCAACAAAACGAAAAAACAAACAAAAAATAATACACAATGAAAACTACAAAAATTAATTTTGCACTTCTTTTTTTCGCAATTCTTATTACTGGATTTGCAAACAGTCAACAAGCCAACTATCAGGCTGACAAATATTCGTTAGATGAGGCGGATGAAACTGAAATCATTATTGATGACATAGTGAATCCAAATGATGAGAGTACAGAGCCGTTTAAGGCAATGATCTATCCTAACCCTTCTTTCACGGGAAAGGTTAAAATGTCTTGGATGGACAATCAGAATGTTGACTATATCATTTTAGTTCCAGACAACTTTGATAATGTGGTAGAAATTAACTTGAAGGATGCAAAAGAAGTTACAGTTGATAATTTAGAAAATGGTCATTACTACATAAAATTTTATTTCAAACAAAACCTTTTAGCCACTCAAAAGCTGAAAGTAATGAAAGAATAATCGCTTTAGTTTATAGTTATAGTTTAGTTCACAAAGGCCCTCAACGGAGGGCCTTTTTCTATTAGACTTAATTGGCTTTATATCAGGATCTTGTACTCTAAGGGTTAATACGTACCTCAATCTATATGTCCTATTGTATATTGTATTTAATCCGGTCTAAAAATGAATCTTATGCATACTTCTACACTAAATTTGTTCTAACAAAACAACAATAAAAAACAAACACATGAAAACAGTAATTATAATATTTTGTATCTCATTTCTAGCAAGCTCCTCGTTTGGACAGCAATTTGCAACTCCTGTAAAAGACAACCATCATGAATCTATTGAGCCAGATGTATCATCATTTGACTTGGCCACTGTAGTAACGCCTAATCCAACCATGGATAAAGTTGCAATTATGTGGTATGGCCAACAGGACATTGATAAAATATTGGTTATCAAATCGGATAAATCAGAAGTTATACCAGTTGAGTTGAACAACGATCAAATAGCGGTTCTCAATGGTTTAAATCCAGGAACCTATTACGTTCAGTATTATTTCAAAGGTAAGATCAAAGCCTCTATAGAACTCATCGTGAACGACCACCCTTAAAATATTTCTTTAGGAAAGAAGAAGTCCTCGAGAGAGGGCTTTTTTTTATCAATAATTTTAGATTGTTTGTTGAGGGTAGTTGGAGTTTCAATTGTATGGAGCTGACTGCATGATGGAAGTATTCAATACTTGATTAAAGGAAACGTTTAATTATTAGATTCAAATGTTTTTTTGGTCTACTTCTTTTTGAGCCAATAGTTTCCATATAACCCATTCTTTAAATTATTTTGGTATTTAAGGCAGATGTTTAAACGAAAAATGATTTAAGTGTTTGTGTAGTGATCCATCTATTTTATAAGATGTTTTACGGTCAATACTGGATGATTTCTTACTGTCTAAGTAATAACACTTAGATCCACCTAGGTTATTCATGGTATATTTCATTTCAAGGTGGCAACACGTTGAAACTTATCCATTTCTATATACTAAATTGCCTTAACATTAAACAACACACAACAAACAAACAACTAAACAAAGGCCCCCAGACCTGTGTCTTTTTAATTCTGATCACAATGTTTAATTCGCGATAAACAGGGGGTTTTTGTTTAAATTAAAAACAACTTTTAAGCATCATTTCTTTTTCGGTGTCTCTCTTTATTTCTTACTCTACGTTGCCAGATGCTGTTACAAAAGTCGTTTTTGACATTATAGTTTAAAACGCATTTGAAATTATGTTGAGCTACTTTGCAATTTTTTGTTTTCTAACTATGGCAGTAAGATTTATTCTTGCCGATTAAAATTGACTATTTCTTCTTTCTAGAATTTAAGCTTAAAATAAACCACGTTATCATTGATCCAATCATTGCTAACCCCATATCTTTATGCGCGTCCCACATGTCTCCTTGTTGTCCGTTATAGCTTTCAGCCATGTCTCCAGATAGGGAAACAGCAATTCCCCATTCAAATAGCTCATAAACCATACTAAAAGCTTGTATACTCAGAAAAGTAACCAATAAAGCTTGTTTTAGGTTAAATTTATATCGATACATGATGAGGTCTTTCGTTGCTGCAAATAATAAAAGGCCAAAAGAAAAGTGAACAAAACGATCATAGTGATTTCGAGTAAAGCCAAAATAAGCCTGAATATCAATTCCTAACCAGCTGATAAACCAATCATTGTATGGTACAAAAGAATAGAGCCAAGTTGACCCTACGGAATGAAATACAGAAAAAAGAAAGAGACCCCAAAAGCCCATTTTACTCATAACATTTTTAAAAATGTCAATAACCATTAGTCCAAGTAAAAATAAGGTGCCAATGTTATTTAAATAAAGTTCTTTTCCTGTGTAGGGAGCTTCTCCGAATGGAGAAATACTCATCATGAAAATAGCGAAGAGTATGTAAGCAAAGCTTAGTATAATTTTGTTTTTTTTCATAATCTTATTTATTCCAACAATGCATATTTCAAATATGGTTACATCAAAATTAGTATTCAAAAAAAAACCCTTGGAAGTCTTTTGACAATCAAGGGTTTTGGATTTAAGTTGTGGTACCTCCAGGAATCGAACCAGGGACACATGGATTTTCAGTCCATTGCTCTACCAACTGAGCTAAGGTACCATCCTTAAGCGAGGGCAAAAATAGGAATATTTTGTTTTAGAAAGAAAATTATCTGTAAAAATATGAGCATACTAGTATCTTTGTACCATGAAAATGAGTCAAAATCCTTATTTGGTAGTTGATGCAGGCAATACAAATATCAAAATATGTGAAGTGTTTGGCGATGAAATTTCTGATTTTGAAACGTTCAACGACCTTGACAAAGTGTTGGTGCGAGTCAAAAACCTGAATATTATTCTCATTTCTGTCGTAAATCCTATAGTGAAAGAGAAGATCCAAGAAGTTTGCAAATCCTTGTTTGAAATTAAAAACAATATCAAAATGCCCTTTCCTTCGGCATATCAAAGTATGGATACAGTTGGTGTAGATCGTTTGTGTAATGTTTCAGGGATGTTAAAGTATGCTAAAAACAAGAATGCTTTAAGTATTGATATCGGTACTTGTATCAAATTTGATTTCCTCACTGCAGACGCTGTATATAAAGGAGGTTCTATATCTCCTGGTATTCAGCTAAGGTATAAGTCCTTAAATGATTACACCAATAATTTGCCCTTGATCAATCAAGTGAATCACACTTCATTAATTGGTAATGATACAAATAACTCAATCATTTCAGGGGTTTTGAATGGTATGAATGCCGAAATCTCAGGCATGATTTCTCGATATGAGGATGAATATGGCCCTGTAGATATTTATCTGACTGGCGGCGATGCTTTATATTTTGATATCCCTCAAAAAAATAACATCTTTGCAATCAAAAATTTGACTATCCTCGGAGCAGTTGAAATATATAAATTTTATGCGCAATAGTTTAGCTATCTTTTTTTCATTCTTCATTCTTGTAGCTAATGCCCAGCTTACAACGACTCATCCATTATCTTCATACGGTATCGGAGAATATAATGCGGGTTCGAATGCCATATCGTCTGCACTAGGCTTTGTCAATGCTTCAATGATTGATTCTGGTTTTGTGAATTATTATAACCCATCATCTTATTCACGTTTAAGTAAGGGAAACACTTTGCTTTCATTAGGAATTGATTCAAGATTTTCAATGTACTCTCAAGGTGGTGTTTCGGAAAATAAAATAGGATCCACGGTTGATCATTTTTCACTCGGTTTGAAAATGAACAAATTAATGGGAATGTCATTCGGTCTCAAGCCTTATTCTAAGGTGGGATATGAGTTTAGTGAAAATGTCTACACGGGTGTAGATTCTTTGAGGTATACATACACTGGAACTGGGAGTCTTCAAGATGTCTATTTGGGTTTTGCGATTTCGCCCATACAAACGGCAAATTCTCATTTATCAATTGGCTTTAACACCTCCTATCTTTTTGGATATGTTTCTAATGATAGAAAAAGTGAGTTGTTAAATGGTAGTACAGATCAAGGTGGTTTGTCTAAAGATATTACTAGGCTATCGGCATTCCATTATGAACTTGGGGCACACTTCCAACAAAATATCGGCTCAAGACATAAGTTATTGATAGGATTTATATTTGACCCATCCCAACGTTTTAATGCTACACTTGATAACGAACTTTATACTGCTTCAAATATAAACGCCCCTGAAATTTATGATACCATTTCTTACTCACGAATGAATGGATTTGTGGAAGTATTAAGTGTATATGAACTCGGAATTAAATATCAAATATTTTTCAAGGAAACCAAGAGGAAATCGAATACGAGGCGACCAAATTTAACCCTCTTTGCTTCTTACAAGAAATGGAATGGAATACAATCGGATTTTGAAACACCGTCTTCTGACTGGGAGGTAGGTAAAGCAGACAAATGGTCTATTGGAATGAGCTATTCACCAGAAACCAAATTGTTTGAGAATGTGGCAACCCTTAAAGCATTTGAAAAACTAAATTATAGAATCGGTGTTTATCAAATGAATATGCCGTTTTCGGCAAATGGGATCAATTATGTCGATCGTGGCACGACATTTGGATTTGGGATACCCATATTGGCTCAAATGTCATTGTCTTCATTAAATTTTGCTTTTGTTTTAGGGCAAAAAGGAAATGGAAATGACACCGGTTTAAAAGAAAATTATTTGGGCTTTAATTTTGGAATGGTGTTTTCACCTTCTGCTTTTGAAAAATGGTTTAGAAAAAGAAAGTTGGATTAGAAAAAAGTAAATTATGAAAAGGTTTGGGATATTATTTGGGATGATTTTTATGACCACTTTATTTTTTGGTCAGGAAATGGACAATAATAAAGAGTGTCAAAGAATGCTTCTTTTTGTTAGTCAAGAGCTAAAAATGAAAAATTATGCAATGGCTTCAATGTATTACCTTAAGGGTGAAACCATTTGTGGCGAAGAATATGGAGCCAAAGAATACGACGCGATGTCTAAAACACTTCGGAATACGATTATCACCGAAAAAGACAATGTTAGAAAAAAGCTGTACACGGATACTTTGCTCGGTGTATATGATAGAATGGATGCAAAAGGATACTACAACGAAGTTGAATCGTCAAAACGTGCGACTTTCATAATGATGTCTTCAAACCCAGATTATAAAAAAGCGGATGAAATTTACCTTCGTGCTTTCGAAAACAACAATAAGTTCAATGATGCTGAGTTGACTTATTATTATTACAATCTTTACACTTTATTTTCAATCACCTCAGGAGATGATCAAACAGCATTCAAAAAACGTTTGATTTCTGATTATTTTTTATTGTCTAAAAAGATTGAAAGCGAAAACTTTGCTTCAAGTACTCAGCAAAGTCTTACGGGTTACTTTAATAGCTTGGTGAGATCATGCGATGATATTTTACCAGAATTAAATGGATTTATGTCATCTTTACCACAGGATAAAGAAGCCAAAAAGAAAGCAGTAAACAATTTCTTGAAATTATTAAAAGAAAAAGGTTGTACTGAAAGCAATGAATATGAAATGCTTATTGATACCATAATTTCTATTGACAATACGATAGATGCTGTTTTAGCAAAAGCCCAGCTTTTGAAGGTTAAAAAAAGATTTAAAGAATCTATTTCCGTATATCAAACTGCGGTTCAAATGACAGAGTTAGATTCTATTAAGAACGAAATAATGATGGATGTTTTGGATATTCAATATTCCAACTTGAATGCGTATAGAACGGCATACAATACGGCATTAACCATAAAAGGATCCAATCGGTCAAAGGCGCTTTTAGTCGCAGCAAATTGTGTAGCTAAAACAGCAAATTCTTGTGGTTCAAGTACATTTGAACGTAAATGTAATTATTACTATGCTGCTCAATTGGCCAACCAGGCTGGTAAACCGGGGATTGCATCAAAATTCAAAGCGAATGCTCCTACTGCTGATGAGATTTTCAGTAATAATAGTCCAGCTACGCTTAATCTTTCCTGTTGGAATGTTACTGTAGATGTTAAAAAGAATTAGATGAAATTCTTGTTGTTTCCGCTTTGTTTTGTTTTTGCGGGAATATTGTTTTCGTGTGTTAATGACGAAGGTGATGTAAAGCGAGTCACTGATTTTGAGGATGCGCCTGACGAGCAAAGTCAAAATTTAAAAATGATTTACAGTGATTCTGGATTAACAAAGTTTCATTTGTATGCTAAAATTTCAGAAACGTATACCCATCCTAAACACATCAGCAATTTCAGAGATTTTGTAAAGGTTGATTTTTTTAATTCTGAAGGTTTGTTGGTCTCAACTTTGACGGCCCAAAGAGGTGTATATGATCATTCGGAGGAACTCGTTGTGGTAAAGGATTCTGTTCGGTTATATAATTACAAAAAAGACCAAACTTTAGAAACAGAGGAGCTTACTTGGAATAAGCGGGATAGCACCATTCGAACAGATAAGCAAGTGGTTGTGAGGTCTCCAAAGGAACTTTTAACAGGTAGAGGGCTTAAAACAAGACAGGACTTTAGTTATTTTGAGATATTAAACCCTACGGGTCGTTTAAATTTAAAGAAAGAAGAATGAATACATATAATAAAATAATGAAACTGATATGGTTGCTCATAGGTATTGTTATGTTCATTGCGGTAACTGTAATGTGCTTTATTGACGGTTTCGAAAAGTGGGTGTTTTATTATCCACTTGTACTATTGGCATTCGGAATGTATTTTTTTAAAGTTTGGATGATGAAGCGTATGGAGAAACATATTGAGTATATGTCTAAAAAAGAAAAAGAAAGAATTTGAACCTGATTCATAATCAAATAAGGTTAAATAAAAGGACAAAAACTTTTGTTTTGTTATCTGTAATGTGTGTTTTATATCTTATAAACACCCACAATTGTCAAGCTCAAAACTTTGTAAAAGGAACCATATTCGATGAGCGGAATGTGCCCATTCCTCATGCCAAGGTTTTTGTAAAAAACGATCCCAATCAACGTACGGTTGCAGATATAAATGGAAATTATCAGCTCAGTTTGATGCCGGGTGAGTATTTTTTAGTTTTTAGTTCGTTGGGCTTTGAAAATCGAGAAAGCTACATTTCAATTAGTGCATTGGATATGATCAGGAAAATACAGCTATTTCCAAGTAAAATTCAAGATCTCGAATCCGTTCAAGTATCAGCAAAAAAATCTAATCCTGGAAGGGATATAATGAAGAAAGTAGTTTCGAAACGCGACCAAATAAACCCTTGGAACTATCCGCACAAGGTTGAAGTGTATATTAAAGCAAGAGAAGACATTAGACGAAAGAATAGGGAGGAAGAAAATGATGTAGAGCCTGAGATTGATGATAGTTTTGATGGCACAAACCCATTGCGAGATACGATGAACCTTCTTGAAATTCAAATTGATAGAAATTATGCTTCAGGTAATAAAGTAAAAGAATTTCGAAATGCATATTCATTAAGAGGATCTAAGCGCAATTTATATTATACAACGACAGTTAAATCCAATTTTAATTTTTTTGAAAATGTATTGCGTTTAGATGATTTACATGAAAATCCGATAAGTTCACCCATTTCTATTCCAGGAATTTTGTCATATAAATACCGTTTGGTTGAGAAATATGTTGATGAAGGAAGAAATATCTCTAAAATTAAAATTCAGGCTAGAAATACAGCAACCTCAACACTGCAAGGGTATATTTGGGTTGTAGATTCATTATGGCTCATTGAAAAATTAGATTTATCCATGAAAAAGGGGAATCTATTGGTTTATGATTATTTCAATATTCAACAAGAGTATGACCATCTTGGTGACTCTATATGTGTGCTAAAAAAACAGGTCTTAGATTATGGAGTGAAATACAAACGAGAGTCATCTATTTGTAAAACAACCGCCATTTTTTCCAATTATGACTTTCAGCCGGAATTTGATAATAAATTTTTTAATTCAGAGCTTGCTGTCACAGAAAAAGAAGCGTACGAAAAGGATTCGTCCTATTGGGAAAATGAACGTGCAGGTCAATTGAGTCCTGAAGAGATTGCCTTCATTATTCGTCAGGATAGTATCAAGGATTATATTAACCGTAAAGAATACCTAGATAGTGTTGACAAGGTTTTCAATAAGATCACTGCGCTTAAGGTGCTTTGGTGGGGAGTTGACCACAGGAACAGGAGTAAAAGAATGCAGTGGACTATAGGGAGCTTGGCTACGACAATACGTCCTGTGTATATTGCAGGTCCTAGACTTTCGCCTAATTTCGATTTGTTTAAAAAATGGAAAGATGAACGGACTTTAGATTCTTATACCCAGATATCATATGGGTTATTAAATAATGATATAAAAGGTGACACCTGGTGGAAATATAAATTTGACCCTTTCCATCAAGGGAAAATCAGGATGTCTTTAAATCATGATTTCGATGTAATACGCGGATATGATGCGATTACACAAATATATAAGAGAGAGAATTTTATTGAGGCAACAAGCATGAACACCTCTGTAGAATATGAGCTTTTTAATGGATTCTACATTGATTTGGGAGGGGAGTTTACTGAAAGAAGAAGTTTAGAAGGGTATGACTTTCTTGAATTTGCGGATGACGTACTTCCAAATAATGAACCATCAGATTTTGAAACCTATCAGGCTTTAATTGCTGATTTCACTGTCAGTTACACTCCAAAACAAAAATACATGCGGGAACCGTATAGGAAAATAGTTTTGGGTTCGGCTTGGCCTACTTTTAATCTTTATTATGAGCGAGGTATTCCAGATGTTTTTGGCAGTGATATAGATCACGAATACATTCAAATGAGTATTGATCAAACGTTCAAAATAGGTACTATTGGAACTTCAAGCTATCGTCTATCAGGAGGATTATTTCTAAATGCCAACAACTTAAGAGATCCTGATTTTAAATTTCAAAGAAGAAGTGATCCGCTATGGTTTTCAAATCCATTGTATTCATTTCAAGGCTTAGATACCCTATTACGAACAAATGATATGTCGCTAGAGGCGCATTTCGTTCATCACGATAATGGGGCAATAATAAATAAGATTCCATTTATGAAAAAGACACGTATAGGTCTTGTTTTTGGGGGAGGCGCTTTATATGTTAAAGAACATGATTATTTTCATTACGAGGTGTTGGCTGGATTAGAACGCAATTTTAAACTGTCAAGAAGAAGATTAAGAGTGGGGCTTTATGGCGTTTTATCAGCAGGGAATAAAAGTTTGCCAAGATTTGATTATAAAATTTCTTTCGCCATACTTGATGATAGAAGTATGAAGTGGAATTTCTAGGTTTTTTCTTTAGGGAAATAGTTCTTGTTTCTTATTAGAATCATACCTACTCCACAAGTAATACAGGCGTCAGCGAAATTCCAGATTGCAGGAAATATTTGACTTTCACCCACCCATGGAACCCAAGAAGGCCATGTTACGTTAAATTGGAACATATCTACTACACTGCCTAAAAGAAATCCATGATTTCTAACTTCATGAATACTGGTATAACTCGTTCCGTGAGGACCTAGGTGAGTACACGTCACAAAATTTCCGGAACCTTCCATCTGATTGTAAAAATTACAAGGATCAAATGTGAAAATGAAATCATAAAAAGCAGAATCAATGAGGTTGCCAATAGCCCCAGTGAAGATTAAACTGATGGCAATAAGGTATTCTGTTTTTACACCTTTTTTGTATTCAGTCCACATGTAATATCCTATACCGGTAATCGCAATTATTCGAAATATACTAAGCGCCAATTTATGCCACATTAAAGAACCGAAGGTTGTCCCAAAGGCCATTCCTGGATTTTCTATGTAGTGTAGCTGAAACCATTCTCCTAATATCGGTGTTGGTATTTCACCTTGAATAAAGGATGTTTTGATCCAAATCTTAATAATCTGGTCAATTAGCAAGAGACCAATTATGGTTATTACAACAATGGAAAATTGTTTTTTCACTTATTTATTTTGTGCATTTTTTGCGGCAATACTCATAGTCGCATGAGGAACCAAATTTAAGCGCGCCTTAGCAATGAGATTTCCGGTTGCTCTGCAAATCCCATAGGTCTTATTTTCGATTCTAATGAGAGCTGCCTGAAGATTTTTAATGAATTTTTCTTGTCGCGCAGCCAGTTGAGCCAGTTCCTCACGTGAAAGTGTTTCAGAACCATCTTCCATCATATTAAATGTTCTTCCCGTATCATTAGTTCCGTGGTCATCATTGTGTGAAAGTGAACCAATGAGAAGACTGTAATCATCTTGAGCCTCTTTTAATTTGCTTAAAATCAGTGCTTTGAATTCTAAAAGTTCTTTATCCGAGTATTTGTTTTTTTTCTGTGACATTCTAGATGAATTATGAGTTAATCTGCTTTTTTAATGCGTCCAAAGATATCATTTTTAAGTTTGTATTATCTAAAATTGGTGATAAAATTCAAAAGGTTTATTCTCTTTTTATGTAAATCAGATGTGAATAATAATTATTTTTCGTTTTTCAATAAAACCATGCCACTTTGATAAAGCTCTTTTTAGGAAATAAAACATACGTTCTACTACTGATACCCTTCTTTTTGGCCTGTTATCAAATGCTAAATTATTATTTTGAGTTTATTGAGTTGGTTCCAAATCAGCATTTTGGATTATGGCTAGAAAATATTGAGTTGAATGCTATTGTAGGCATTGTTTTGGCATCTCTGGTGGTACTTTTAAATTCTTTTGGTTTGAATTTATTAGTAAATAGGAATAATTTTTATGAACGCAACACCTATTTGGTCGCTTTGATCTATGTGGTCTTTATGAGTTTATTTGAATGTTCTTATTTTTTCAATAGTACCCTTCTTTTGCATTCTACAATTATTTTCATGATACATCAGCTGTTTGAGTTAAATAAACGGGAAGACGGTCGTAAAAATATTTTTAATGCTTTTTTGTTTTTTGCAATAGGGGTTACACTTTGCCCCATCTATATCTTTTTGTTGCCCATGCTTATTGTTTCAGTTACTGTGATTCGGCAACTTTCTTTTAAAGAGTCCTTGTTGGCATTTTCAGGGTTCAGTATACCTTTTATGTATTACTTTTCTATTAACTATTTAAATGGTTCTGAATGGGGACCCTCTCTTTTGCGTAGCCATTTTGAAATCCCACAAAAAGATTTTTGGTTTGTGACAATATCCTTAATTGTGTTTTTGGTATTGTCTTTATTTTCTGTTGTGTTTAAAATGCGACAGGCTAAAATTCAAACCAATAAACAGATTCGTTCATTAATCATTTTGATCTTGTTCTTTTTTCTTCTTTCGCTTTATCAACTAATAAGTTTTCAACAAATAGCTCATTTCAGCTTATTAATTATACCAATGTCAGTCTTGCTAATCTTTGCTTTTTTAAGTGATACTTATGGAATGGCGGCAAATGTTCTTTTTTACGTGGTCATACTCTATTCTGTTATCAAGTTTTTCCTTTTCCTGCCTAGTCAAGCTGTATAATTGATTAATTTCGTATTAAAATTTATATAACGGATGAAATTTGGTGTAGTTACTTTTCCTGGTTCAAATTGTGACCAGGATATGATGTATATACTTCGGGATGTGATGAAACAGGAAGTAGTTCATCTTTGGCATAAAGATTCTGATTTGCAAGGGGTAGATATGGTTGTTTTACCAGGAGGATTTTCTTTTGGAGACTATCTGCGTTCTGGTGCGATTTCTCGGTTTTCTCCTATAATGACAGAAGTTATTTCTCATGCCAATAAAGGAGGTTATGTTTTAGGGATTTGTAATGGATTTCAAATATTAACTGAAGCTGGGTTATTGGACGGAGCTCTTTTACACAATAATAATCAAAAGTTTATTTGTAAAAATGTCCATCTAAAAGCAATTTCATCGAGTGCAGCGATTTCAGCTGGTTTAAACAGAAATGAAGCATTTAAGATTCCTATTGCCCACGGTGAGGGACGCTTTCACGCTTCTCCTGAAGTCATTGAATCTCTTGAGCAAAACGATCAGGTTCTTTTTCAATATTGCAATGAAAAAGGCGAGATAAATGGGGAGTCTAATCCTAATGGCTCCATTCATAATATTGCAGGAATTTCAAATAAAGAAAAAAATGTTTTCGGAATGATGCCTCATCCTGAAAGGGCATCCGATGATGTTTTATCGAATTCGGAAGGTAGGAATTTCTTTGAATCGATCTTAAAACACAGCTAATGAGAATTTTATTATTAGGGTCTGGAGGCAGAGAACATGCATTGGCGTGGAAAATGGCTCAGAGCTCCATATTGGATGAGTTATTTATTGCACCTGGTAATTCTGGAACAAGAAAACATGGTAAAAATATACCCATTGATCCAAATGATTTCGAGGCTGTTAAAAAAGCCGTAACAGATAACAATATTGAAATTGTAATTGTTGGACCTGAACAACCTTTGGTCAACGGGATTTCTGATTTTTTCATGAATGACGAAGTCTTATATAAAATCCCTGTTATTGGTCCCGATGCAAAGGGCGCTCAATTAGAGGGAAGTAAAGACTTTGCCAAATCTTTTATGAAAAGACATAATATTCCAACGGCCAAATATGGAACATTTACCAAAGAAACTGTTGACAAGGGAATTGACTTTTTGAGAGGGATGAATTCACCATATGTGTTAAAAGCAGACGGTCTTGCGGCAGGTAAAGGAGTTTTGATTTTAGACAATTTAAAAGAAGCAGAAAAAGAGCTGAAAAACATGTTGATGGATTCTAAGTTCGGAACTGCGAGTGAAAAAGTAGTAATTGAACAGTTTCTTGATGGGAGAGAAGTTTCCGTATTTATTATTACGGATGGAGAGTCTTTCAAGCTATTGCCTGAGGCAAAGGATTATAAAAGAATAGGTGAACAAGATACCGGTCTAAATACTGGGGGTATGGGTGCAGTGAGTCCAGTTCCATTTGCAGATGCTGGGTTTATGGATAAGGTGCATAACCAGATTATTGTCCCAACCACAAAAGGATTGAAGTCAGAGGGAATTAAATATAAAGGATTTATATTTTTTGGGCTAATAAATGTCAAGGGAGATCCTTACGTAATAGAATACAATTGTCGATTAGGCGATCCTGAAACTGAGGTCGTTTTGCCAAGGTTAAAGTCAGATATCCTAGATTTATTTGAGGGAATAGCCACAAATACACTTTCTGAAAGAGACATTCAATTTTATGATAAGAGTGCAGCTACAGTTATGTTAGTGTCTGGAGGTTATCCTAATAAATATGAAAAAGGAAAACAAATATTCGGTTTGAATACAGTTGTTGATAGCATCTGTTTTCATGCAGGAACCAAATCTGATGGCCCTTCATCTGTTACAGCCGGCGGACGTGTAGTAGCCATAACATCTTATGGTAAAAATATCGAGTTTGCCATTAAAAAGTCCTATGAAACAATAGATAAAATAAGCTTTGACGGAATGAATTACCGGAAGGATATCGGTTTTGATTTAATCAAATAATGCTTACATTGTTGATATAATATGTTCAATGCTTTTTGCTTAATTCTCATTTCTCTTTTATTTTCTGCTTTTTTTTCAGGTATGGAATTGGCTTTTTTGTCATCAAACAGACTGAAAATAGAGGTTGATAAAAGTAAAGGCACCCTGCTAAGTAAACTCCATTCTGTTTTTTATAAAAATGAGTCAAAAGTCATTGCATTTATTTTACTCGGAAATAACATTTCTTTAGTAATATACGGTATTTCGTCTGCTGTTCTTCTTGAACCAATAATTCGAGGATGGGGTATAAGTTCAGATTCTGTAATCCTTCTGTTGCAAACCTTGTTTTCAACTTTATTGGTTCTTGTAGCTGCCGAGTTTATTCCCAAAAGCATCGTTCAGTTCAACCCCAATAAGTCTCTCAAATTTGGCACATTCCCACTATTTATATTGTACATCCTTTTATACATTCCAACACATGTCATTTTGTTTTTTAGTTGGATTATTTTAAAAACATTTGGGTTGGATCAAAAAACAAATCAAAAAGTTTTTTCTCGAGTTGATTTAGAGCACTTTGTAGATGACCTTTCCGAAAGAATAGAGAGTGAAGAGATATCTACAGACGATATGACTTTATTGAGAAATGCTCTTGATTTTTCAGAGGTAAAGGCTCGAGATTGTATGGTTCCTAGGACTGAAATTATTTCAGTAGACATCAGTGACACTTTGGATGCCGTAAAAAACCTGTTTATTGCAAAAGGGCTTTCAAAAATCATCATCTATCGAGACTCTATTGATAATATCATTGGGTATGTTCATTCATCGGATATGTTTAAATCTCCTAAATCGATTAAGCAAATATTATTGCCAATCCACTTTGTACCCTCAGTAATAACGGGTGAAGAGCTATTAGAGAAATTTACAGAACAATCGGGAAATATTGCCATAGTGACTGATGAATACGGAGGAACTGCGGGAATGGTAACGCTGGAAGATGTGATCGAAGAAATTTTTGGAGAAATTGAGGATGAGCATGATAAAGATGACCTTCTCGAAGAAAAGCTGTCGGAAACCCATTATCGTTTTTCTGCCCGAATCGAAATTGACCATATTAATGAACAGTATGATCTCAAAATTCCGGAATCTGAAGACTATGAAACTCTTGGAGGACTTGTTCTTTATGAATTGGCAAATATTCCAGAAAAGAACTTAAAACTCAAAATAGATGGTTTCACTTTTGTGGTTGAAGAAGTGACAGACCGTCGAATAGAAACAATCATTGTATACATTAAATAATGAGGTTGTTGCTACCCATTTTTTCTTTTTGGTTGCTTTTATACTCATGTGGTATTCAAAAAGTTGATTTACCTGAAGCACTAAATGAAGTTTCTGGAATAGAGCAAATTTCTAAGGATTTATATGTTTCAATAAACGATAGCGGAGATGAACCATATCTTTACGTTTTTAATTCATCAGGTGAAATTGTGCATAAAATGTGCGTTTCAGGAGCAAAAAACATAGATTGGGAGGACATCACTTACGATGGGAATTACCTCTATATTGGTGACATTGGAAACAATCGAAATCAAAGAAAAGATTTAGCCATCTATAGAATTGATATAGATACGACCATTAAAATGGTATATGAAGGTAATGATTCAGGTAGTCGTTTAAAGGATACTGTCGAAGCTTTGAGGTATTCTTTTCAATATCCTGATCAAAAGGAATTCCCACCACAAGCAAGCCAAATGAATTTCGATTCTGAAGCTCTAGCATACGACAATGGCAATTTGCTTATCCTATCTAAGGATAGGTCTAAACCATATAAAGGGGTTTGTAAAATATATGAAGGTGAATTTTTGGAAGACAAATTGAATGTCAAATTACTTCAAGAAATCAAGTTAAAAGGATTCTCGTGGTTAACGGGATCGGTAACTGGATGTGATTATTCAAATGGGATGTTATATGTCTTAACCTATAAACGTGTTTATGTCTATAAACGAGTTAATGATCAATTTAATTTTCTTCTCAAAAAGAATTTAGGACGTCTTCAGCAATGGGAAGGGGTATGTTTGGATTCGAATAATTTGATTCGTGTCGTTGCTGAGAAAAGTAGATTAGGGAAACAAAAATTGAAAACAATTAATATATGGGAGTAGCATTTTCAATAGATCATTTCGAGGCGGTTATTTTTGATATGGATGGCGTTCTAATTGATTCAGAGCCTTTATGGAAAATAGCGATGGAAAAAGTGTTTTCTGATTTGGGATGTAAATTGTCTAAAAATGATTTTCAAAGAACTGTAGGGTTGAGAATTGATGAGGTGATTAATTACTGGAATAAAGATCAAAACCTAGGAGTTTCCGACGAAAAAAGTGTTGAAGATGATATTATAAATCGAATGATTGAATTGGTTCGTGAAAATCCAATTCCTTTAACTGGTGTAATGGAAACCTTAGAATATTTATCAAAAAACAAATTAAAAATCGGATTGGCAACTTCTTCCCCCAACCATTTACTGCAGGCGGTGCTTGATGGCTTAAAAATAGATCATTTCTTTGATGTTGCACATTCCGCCGAATTCGAAGAATTTGGAAAACCGCATCCTGCCGTTTATCTTGAAACTGCTAAAAAATTAAATGTGGATTCAAATAAATGTCTTGTTATTGAAGACTCTTTGAATGGCATAATATCTGGAATGTCAGCTAAGATGAAGGTCATATGTATACCAGAGAAAACACACTTAAAAGAACCTCGATTAAAAGTTGCTGACTTTATGTTTGAGGATATGTCATTGATGCTAGCAGCATTTAAAAACGGATAATTATTTTTCCTTTTTTGAATTTAGGTTTGGTATCGTTTGCTTTTGTAAATTTGTTAAAAGTACTACTTGGTGGAAGATTCATTTGATTATAAGGACGAAGCAGAAAACAATTCGGAGAAAGAATTCGATAAGGTTTTAAGACCCCAAAAACTAACAGATTTTGCCGGACAACCAAGTATTGTAGAAAACCTTGAGATTTTTGTTAAAGCGGCAAAATTAAGAAATGAGCCACTGGATCATGTATTACTTCATGGCCCTCCTGGTCTGGGAAAAACAACACTTGCCAATATTATTGCGAACGAAATGGAGGTTGGTTGTAAAATCACAAGTGGACCTGTATTAGACAAGCCAGGTGATCTGGCAGGGTTACTCACAAATCTTGCAACTGGAGATGTGCTTTTTATTGACGAGATCCATCGTTTAAGCCCGGTTGTTGAGGAATATCTTTATTCAGCAATGGAAGATTATTCGATTGATATCATGATTGATACTGGTCCCAATGCCAGAACAGTTCAGATCCATCTAAACCCATTTACACTTATTGGAGCAACCACACGTTCTGGATTATTAACAAGTCCGTTGCGAGCTCGTTTTGGAATTAATTCTCGATTAGAATATTACAATGCAGAAACATTAACAGCGATTATAGAAAGATCTGCTGGTTTACTTGAGATACAAATTGATTTTAATGCGGCAGCAAAAATTGCCGGACGGAGTAGAGGGACGCCAAGAATATCCAATGCTTTACTAAGAAGAGTTAGAGATTTTGCTCAAATAAAGGGCAATGGTATCATCGATGAGCCAATTACAGAAATTGCTCTTAAAGCTTTAAATGTCGATGCAAATGGTTTGGATGAGATGGATATACGAATACTCAAAGCGATTGTTGAAAAATTTAGTGGTGGTCCAGTAGGTCTAACAACTGTAGCTACTGCTATTGGCGAAAATTCAGGAACGATAGAAGAGGTATATGAGCCTTTTTTAATTCAGGAAGGGTTTCTTATGCGAACACCAAGAGGAAGAAAAGCAACCCAAAAAACATATGAGCATCTGGGTATGACAAGAGGTTCCGTTCAGGGAGATTTATTTTAACTATATGGATGGTACACCTTTTAAATCAAAAATAAAGGGAAAAGCCAACGAATTGGGTTTTTTTTATTGTGGGTTTTCAAAGGCTGAATTTCTTGAAGAAGAAGCCCCAAAGTTAGACCATTGGTTAAACCAAAATTATCATGGTAAAATGTCTTACATGGCTAATCATTTTGATTTAAGGCTCGACCCAAGAAAATTAGTGCCTGGGGCAAAATCCGTTATTTCTCTATTGTTCAATTATTCTACGGAAAGTCAGCAAGCAGATAAATCAGCACCGAAAATCTCAAAGTATGCTTATGGAGAAGATTATCATTATATCATTAAAGAACGTTTATTTGAGCTATTCGACTTCACCAAGGAACTTATAGGAGAAATCGATGGAAGGGTGTTTGTTGATTCCGCACCCGTAATGGATAAAGCTTGGGCCAAAAGATCAGGGTTGGGTTGGATTGGAAAAAACACAAACTTGATCCATCCCAAAGAGGGGAGCTTTTTTTTTATTGCAGAGATGATAATTGATGTTGATTTTGAGCCTGATGGACCCATTAAAGATTATTGCGGCACCTGTACAAAATGTATAGATGAATGTCCAACGGATGCGATAGTAGAACCATATAAAATTGATGGTTCGAAATGTATTTCTTATTTGACTATTGAGCTTAAAGATGAAATATTGCCTTCTGAATTTAAGGGTAAAATGGACAATTGGGCATTTGGTTGTGATGTATGTCAGGATGTATGTCCATGGAATAAATTTTCAAAACCATCTAACGAAAGTCGTTTGGTGAATCCGAAATTATTGGACCTTTCTAAAAAGGACTGGGAAGAGCTGTCAAAGGATTTTTATGATGAGCTTTTTAAAAGAAGTGCTGTAAAAAGAACAAAATATTCTGGATTAAAAAGAAACATTGAATTTATTGAACCTAAAATTAAGTTTTAGCTGTGGATAATTCCTTTTTAATCGGAATTTAGGGACAACAATCTGACTAACTTTGTGTTATTGAATGTAGTATGACAGAACAAGAAATGATTCAGCTCAAGTATTCTGGAGAATTATCCACGATGACTGATTATATTAATGTTTCAGTTCAAGCCATAGGTATTTTAATTGCTGGGATTATTATTTGGAGACTGATCATACGGTATCAGAATAAAAAACTCAACACAAGGTTTAAGAGTGATTATTTTGAATCGTCTTATTCAAAACATTGGAGAAAATAAAAGAGATTGGTATGGGAAAGAATGTAACAATCATTGGAGCCGGCCTAGTAGGGTCACTTTGGGCTGTGTATTTATCGCGAGCAGGTTATAAAGTGACCATCTATGAAAGAAGATCTGATATTAGAAAAGCAGAAATTTCAGCTGGAAAATCTATTAATCTTGCACTTTCTGTCAGGGGATGGAAGGCTTTAGACGCTGTTGGTGTAGGTGATGATGTTCGAGAAATAGCGATACCTATGCATGGAAGGGTGATGCACGATTTAGAAGGAGAATTGACTTATCAACCTTATGGACAAGAGGGGGAGGCAATATATTCAGTCTCAAGGGGAAATATAAATGCCAAAATGATGGATATTGCTGAAAAAAAAGGAAATGCAACCATTCATTATCACCACGAGTGTCATAAAGTAGATTTTGAAAAATCTATTTCTTTCGTTCGCAATACGATTACGGGTGAAGAAATTGAAGTGAAGTCAGATTTGATTTTTGCTTCAGACGGTGCTTTTTCAGCCATTAGATATAACTCAATGCAAAAGCTACCAAGATTTAATTATAGTCAGCGATTCATTGAAGATGGATATCGTGAAGTATTGTTACCCGCCAATGCAGATGGATCTTACAAAATGGATAAAAATGCTCTTCATATATGGCCGAGGGGCAGATTCATGATGATTGCGCTCGCCAATGAAGATGGCTCATTCACATGCACTTTATTTATGCCGCATGAAAATCACAAATATGCTTTCGATAAATTGAATTGTAAAGCAGATGTAGATCAATTCTTTAAAGAGGTTTTTCCTGATTTTTATGAAATGATGCCGAATGTGGGTGAAGCATGGGAAGATCATCCTTTGTCATCACTCGCAATTATAAGGTGTTTTCCGTGGACATATGGAAAAGTAGCATTGATGGGAGATTCTGCTCATGCTACAGTTCCTTTTTATGGACAAGGCATGAATTCTGGATTCGAAGATTGTACGGTTCTTAATGACCTTATGGTGAAGCATGGTGAGAATTGGGAGAATGTATTTAAAGAATATAATGAAACAAGGAAAAGGGATGGAGATGCCCTACAAGATCTTTCTTTAGACAATTATTATGAGATGAGGGATCATGTGGCCGATGAGAGTTTTTTATTAAGGAAAAAAATTGAAGCAAAATACACCAAATTGTATCCTAATAAATGGTTACCGTTGTATTCTCAAGTTACTTTTAGTAATATTCCTTATCATGTGGCGTACAATCAAGGTAAAATACAAGACTCCATAATGGAAGAGGTTATGAATACTGATAACATTGAGCAAAATTGGGATTCTGAAGAGATTATGGTAAAAATGGCTGAAAAGAGTAAATCTTTTAACTTTGAAATATGAAAACAGGAATATCGACCTTATTTATTTTAAGTGCTTTTATTATAAATGCCCAGGGAGCGTTTAAAAAATCGAGTAAAGATAATGACTATCTGGTTGTTGTAAATGATGGGATACAATTCAACGTTGGAGCAAGCTACCTCATACCCTCTAAAGAGCTTTCTGGTAGTTTATCTTCTGGTACCGGAAGAGGAGAATATAATGTTTTGCCAGAAGGAAAGGTGGGTTATTTTGCGGAACTTGGATTTGCTCATTTTCCGAAATGGAAAGGTATTCCAATAAAATTTCTAAAGAAAAGTAGAATCATTGATTACTTTGATTGGGGGCTTGGATATAAGGTTTTATCAGGTAAAGAATCGACTTCGATTGACCGTTTTAATAGCTCAAATGAATTGATTTCGAATTCAAGCGGAATGGGTGAATTCCAAAACAATTCTTTTTTTAGCCGCGTTTCAGCCCATTCACTAATTTATTATGGTAAAAAGAAAATAGATAAGGCTAGAAAGCATTTCTTTGATAATGCATTTGGTTTTAACTTTGATTACACGCAGTCACAAGGTAGTCAAGTGTATAATGACGGATTTACGGATTATGCATTGGAGCAAAAATTCCAGGGACAATTTAATTTGCAATTTCATTATAGTTTGGGCGTTGGAATTAGGTTTAACAGAGCTTGGATGATGATTCCTGCTGTAGAAATGCCATTGATAGGGATACATCAATGGAATGGTTTTAATGCCAGGATGAATTGGTTTTCTTCTCAATATTGGCCAGTTTTAATAAGGGTGAAGTTTATCAAATTGTTTGAACGTGTTCCCAAATGTGGAGCATACGGCGACCCGAGCGATATGAAATTTGATAAAAAGTTTAGGTCTGGAAATTTCTAGTTTTTAGACCACTTTCGAGACATCCTTTTGGGTAGTTTTTTTTGAATTCTCTTCAGGACAGAATCTCTGTCTGAAATGTTACCACATCTCAATATATCTCTAAAAACTACGTTATTGTCTCTAAAAAAAGTGAATTCCAGGCTAACAGATGTCGCTTCTTCTCTGTAAATATGATAGATACTCGTCCGGCCTAAAATTTCTTCAAGTGACACCTCGATTTCACTTGGTTTAAATCGTCGATCATAACCTCGAACATTAACCACCAGATACGTTTTGATGTTTTTTGATTGTAATATTTTTTGAAGCGTATCAGAAGCCAATATTAATGGGTCCGATCCTTGTTTCAGAATATTTAATGAAGGCATGGCATTGAGTCCTTGACTTGAAAAAAGCTCAGTTAGAGTCACTTCTACAGCATACCTTTCGTCTGGACGGTCGAATTGACCGATGACTAATATACCACTCTCATTAAGGCCTTGTGAATGCGATTGAAAGCCAAAACAGAAGGAAATAACAAGGAGTATTATAAATCGTGTTTTCATCTAAAATATTTTTGAGGCAATGGTTTTTACTAAATCTGAATTCGACATTGTATAGTAATGAATGCATGGAGCTCCTCCTTTGACCAGTTCTTTAGATTGCTCTATTCCCCATTCAATTCCAACTTGTTCTACATCACTATTACTTTTACACTTTAAAAGTTCAGTCGATAATTCTTCAGGATAGTCGATATGGAAAAACTTGGGTAAAAAGGAGATATGGTTCAAAGATTTAATCGGTTTTAAACCTGGAATAATGGGCACATTAATACCAATAGATCGGCAAGCATCAACAAATGCGAAATACTTTTTGTTATCAAAAAACATTTGAGTAACAATATAGGTAGCTCCTGCGTCTACCTTGTTTTTTAAATGCAATAAATCTGTTTTCAAATTCATGGCTTCAAAATGTTTTTCAGGATATCCAGCTGCTCCAATACAGAAATCTGTAGGCTCGAGCTTTATATCATCCATGATATAGTTTCCTTGATTCATGTCTGATATCTGATCAACCAACTCTACTGCATAAGAATGACCATTTGGGTCTGGGCGAAAGGATGTTTCTGTTTTGATAGAATCACCTCGCAAAGCCAAAACATTATCAATGCCTAAAAATTGTAGATCAATTAATGCGTTTTCTGTTTCCTCCTTGCTAAATCCACCACATATTAAATGAGGGACCGCATCCACCTTGTATTTGTTCATAATGGCTGCGCAAATACCAACAGTTCCTGGTCTTTTACGGATAGATACTTTTTCAAGCAAGCCGTTTCCCTTTTCCTTATAAATATATTCCTCCCGATGATAGGTAACATTCACAAACTTGGGGTTGAATTCCATTAATGGATCAATTCCATCGTATATAGATTGTATACTTTTACCTTTTAATGGGGGAAGTATTTCAAAAGAGAATAAAGTACTCTCAGCAGCTTCAATGTATTCAGTTACTTTCATATAATCTTTGCAAAAATAAAGAATAGTCTCAAGTGCTTTTCATAAATCACGAAATACTTTCGTTTATTGCTTCATAAATGAGTTTTCCTGCACTTATGATCTCATTTTCAGAAATGGTTAATGGTGGAGATAATCGAAAACTATTTGGATGAGAGAGAAACCAAAAAGTGATGAGTCCTTTTTGTAAACATTGATGAACGACTTTTGAAACCAATTCAGGTGACTTCATGTCAAAGGCGAACATCATTCCAATTCGCCTACAGCTTTTTATTTCTGGGTGTTCGATTAGGATGTTTTCTAAAACAGAACCCAATCGCTCTACCTCTTCTAGATTTACTTCGTTTTTTAGTATGGAGCAAAAAGAAGCTGCTGCTGCGCATGTGACAGGATGACCACCGAAAGTAGTAATGTGTCCTAATGCTGGACGATCTCGAAATGTATTTAATAAATGTTTGCTCGAAACCAATGCTCCGATGGGTAACCCTCCTCCTAAAGATTTACCTAAAGTAAGTACGTCAGGTTGGATATTATAGTGTTCGAAAGCAAAATGTTTACCTGTTCTTCCAAGTCCACATTGAATCTCATCCAAAACAAGCAGTGCTCCTACTTCTGTGCATCTTTTTCTCAAGTTCTGCATAAATAATTTGGTTGGAATCTGGACACCAGCATCACCTTGAATGGTTTCCAAAAAAACACCAGCGGTATCAGTAGTAATATTATCAAGCTCATTGATCTGATCTAATTCAATGAATTTTATGTTGGGTAATAATGGTTTAAAGCTCTGTTTTCTTTGCTCGCCACTAGATATGCTTAAGGAGCCGTTTGTGCTACCATGATAAGCACCGTTAAAGGCTATGATTTCAGTTCGTTCAGTGTAAGCTTTACATAATTTTATAGCTGCCTCATTAGCTTCTGTCCCTGAGTTTACCGCATAGATGCAATCCAGCTCTTTGGGCAATAAGCTCATTAAATTTTTGGAAAGGTCTAATTGCGCTTGTTGAACAAACTCGCCATAAACCATGACATGTAAGTGTTTATCAACTTGTGTTTTAATGGCAGTTATAATTTTAGGATGATTATGTCCTAAGTTATTTACACACAGACCAGCAATCATATCCATGTATTTATTTCCTTCTTTATCATAAATATAAACGCCGTCAGCATGATCAGCTTCAATCAAAAGTGGATTTGGATTGGTTTGAGCAAGTTCCTCTAGAAATCTATGTTTATTGTCCAATTTCTGCTTATTTTTTTAGGACATCTATAATCGGTTGCCCCGTCATTGCGCCGGTTCTTTGTAGATTTAGAATATGAGTCAAAGTAGGTGCAATATCTGTGATGTTTATCGGGTAAAACAAGTCTTGTTTTTTAATTCCTGCCCCATACCACAATAACGGTACATGAGTATCATAAGAATAACCAGACCCGTGTGATGTCCCTTGATTCGGAGATAGGTCTACCTTTTCAGGTAAATAACCTGGTTCTAACATGATGATGAGGTCGCCACTTCTTTTTTTGTCAAAACCCTTGCGAATCAATTTAACCCATTTGTCGTCAGTAATACTGTGATTTGTGAGGTCTTTGCCTAAGATTACATTTTTCACGCTCTTTTTATGTAAAAGAAAATTTTTAAAAAAAGTAGAGACTTCATTCGACGTTAGCCCTTTAATGGAGTCTATACGTTCCTGGTTGAGGTAAAGATTTAAATTAACGATGTTGTCAATAAGATCAGTCTTAAAAAATTGAATGGATTCTTTTTTAAGTTCAACTAAAAGAGAATCGACATATAAATAACCTCCAGGTAGCTTTTCATCAACAAGTTGCTGAGGAACGGGAACCACTCCATGATCTGCAGTCATAAAAAGTACATACCCGTTTTTCCCATACGTCTTATTTAAGAATTTAAGTAGTCTGGCAATTTCTAGATCAAGGCGTATGTACATATCTTCAATCTCCATTGAATATGGTCCAAAAGCATGACCCGCAATATCTGTCGAGGAATAGCTAATACAAATCATGTCTGTGTTTTGGCTTTCTCCAAAGTGCTCATTTTGCATGGCATCAATCGCTAAATCTGTGAGTAATGTATTGGCAAAAGGAGAAATCGTGAATAATTGTAAATTGTTCCCAGTTGTCATCAAGTTTTTTATTTCATAAGGGAAATGAGCATTCGTTTTTCCTGGAAGAACTACTTCGTAATTACTTTCATCATCAGAAATGTATTGATCAAGGTCGAGTAGAGGGCTCCATGTTTTTGCATACGTAAAACAATTTTTATTATTGTTGAATTCAATTAGCCAAGAGGGCAAAGTCTCTTTAAAGTAAGAGCTGGTAATGAACTTTCCTGTTTGATAATCAAACCAGTAAGCCCCATCGCTTTTATGTCCGCCCGGTAATATTGCTCCACGATCTTTTATTGAAATTGATACCACTTTTGATTCAGGGTAAGTCATTTTTAATTGATCGGTAACCGTATAGCTTTTTAGTCGATGAGGAGAGCAATTGCCATATATGGAGTTAGCTCCAATGGAATGAACAGAATTATCTCCGACACAATTGACTAGACCATTTACATTCCTATCAAACCAGCTGTTGGCAATAATGCCGTGGTTGTTTGGAGTTGTTCCGGTATAAATAGAAGCATGTCCAGG
>Ga0209251_1000856_pt1 | contig 25766 bp, 15 predicted proteins | sample SaaInlV_100m_DNA_6_FD_184665 | JGI IMG/M metagenome (GOLD analysis project Ga0209251, IMG submission 184665) | Marine microbial communities from expanding oxygen minimum zones in the Saanich Inlet - Saanich Inlet SI073_LV_10m_DNA (SPAdes) (version 2) | ecosystem: Environmental > Aquatic > Marine... | reverse complement strand
GAAGCGGATGAAGCAAATGATTCACCGTGGAGAGATCCCATCACATAATGATGTGTGATAAAGACAAACAGAGGGTATTGAATCTTCAATCGAGAATACTCTTTAGATCACTCATTGCTCTTTTTATTTCTTCCAAATTTTCAATCTCATAAGGATTCTGTTGCTCGATTATCGAAAGACCGTCTGATTGATCAACATCCAAAATAGCCAACATATTATCGTAAAGCGTGTTTAATTGGGACTGTCCAAAAACAACGTAAACTTTGTCTGCCTCACCGAAGAGATCAACTGCCCATTCCAATCCAAAATATGGTTTTCCATTACGAACTAAGATCATGCAATCCCGTAATTCCATACCATATCTCGTCCGAATCCGTGAATTCATGAATGAATTGTATTCAATTGTATATGTTTCAGTACCTTTGAGGTTTGCATGGAGTTGAATAAGTCTTTTCTTTGCTCCTTCTTCATCTTCCCCCAAGTCAAATCCAGGCCAATCTGGATGATTAACGCCAAATATCCGTTTAATGTCCAATCCTCTTCCAATAAGGTCAAGATTAAATTTCAAGAATTTTTCTCCAGTCTGAGGTCTCAACCACCACAGACGAGTGTTCGTGAACGCTGTAGCATAGATGGAGTCCCCCTTCTTGGCGAATTCTGTAATCAGTTGGTACGTATCTTTTGCCTCAGCATCTTGAGAAAGACCAGGTGTTTGAGAAATGAGTTGAATTCGACCGAAATCACGAACGTTTGCTTCTTGTTCATGAAGTGTCCAATGCACGATTTGATTGGCGATTATTTCACTCTGCGCACCAGCCTCTTTTGTTCCAATACCCTCTATTAAGTTCCGTAATGAATATGCAATCTTTGCTCGAACGGGCCCAATTTTCGTTAGCGGAGCATTTGAATCGGGCCAATTCATAGAAAGGACACCGTATTCCATATCTGTTGATTTGAGATGTAAGCGGTGGATGAAGATGACTGCGGGTCCGATGACACTTGTTCCCATGCTCGTGATGATATATTGGGAAATGACGACGGCATCTGGCTCAATGATGGGCTCTCCGATCGCTAGTCGAGAGACTCCATTGAGGGCAAGACCAATTAATGCTGAGAAAAATCCAGCGACAATTAAAGATGAGTTTCCATTGCTAATCATTATAATTCAACCTCTTGTTTTTTGTTCTCTTCATCGCCCCATATCACGAGGATAGTCCCCATCATCAAGACAATTGCCCCAGCCCATGTCCAGAAACTGGGTATTCCTGTTGTTCCTAAAACCCATCCGATGAAGGAGCCGATGAGGGGTTCAAACAGATACGCGACGCTCACGATTATTGGAGGGAACCAGCGTAGAACGGAACTTATGCCAGCGTGTCCAACAATTCCAGGGAAGATGGCCAAGTAGAGGACATAAAAAATCCAAGCACTACTTAACCACCCAAATATCGATAAATCTTGGTTGGTCATTGAGAATGTACTGCCTTCAAGTAAAAGTGACATAATTGCAAGGAAAACTGCAGCTATGATTGTGACAGGTAAGATGTACACGAAAAGAGGCATCCACTGACGCAGAGTTCTACCTGCGATGAAATATCCAACGACTGCACATGCGCCAACGATAGCAGCAAGATCTCCAAGTAACGTTACTTCAGATTCAACAGAGATTCCTAGAAGTGTAATCCCTCCTCCAATGAATCCGATACTTGCCCCAAAAATTTGTTTGGAAGGAACGTATTTTCTCAACATTAAAGCTCCAAAAACAATGATGAGTGGATGAATTGTAACGAATAATAAACTGTGTGAAAGCGAGGTATTGTCCAATGACCAAACCCATGCCCCCATATGGAGTCCAAGACTGAGCCCCGATCCTGTTAAAATCCATAGAGTCTGTTTTGATTTTAGTTTAGTAATTGCTTCTTCATCCGTTCTCATGGCGTTGAATTGGTAAGCAAAAATTGGCGCCATAATTAATGCCGTAAGTTGGAATCTCCATGATGCTCTTAGAAGAGGGGGGACATCTTCCATAAGTTGGAAAACAGCGCCTGCACTTGAAATAGAAATAATAGAAAAAGAGAGTAATGTCCAGAGGAGAAGTCGTTGTGAGTTCACTCCTACCGCCTACTTTCGGCTAACAGCCTCAAGTCATAAGATTTGGGTAAATACGAACATTGCCCTCAGATGGCGCACACGAATCGCTTTCCTATCACAAGAAATCGGAAAGTGACATCTGTTTCGCACGATCGTTGCTGAACAGCGACTCAACACTGCCTGCTAACCATTCCATGTTTTGACGCGTATACGTGTCAACACCGTAAGTATCCATGACGTGCTTTGTAACTTCGATGTACTTGCGCACGGCTCCTTCTGAAACCGTGAGTGCGAGCTTTCCGTGGCATTGACCACCTTCACTTCGAGCCACACCATGAGCAGAAAGGCCGCGTCCTCCAACCTTCTCAGGTTGAATACAATGGCCGGCTAATGGCATTCGTCTATAGGAATTCCCACATTTTAAACATCGAATCTTTTGCCGCCCATAGGCGTTAAGGTTCCCTCGTAAATCCGGAAGGAAGTGAGATCGAATAACAGATGATGCAACGGTTCTGGCATTGATTGCCCGCAATCGTTGACAGAGATTCAATTGACCGTTCATCTTGTCAATCATGGTCGCTAATGTCTTGTAAGCCGAGAGTTCTGGGCCCTCATCCATTCGTTCACAATCGTGTGTGTAACCGTAACCACGTACTGCACCAACGGTGCCGAGTCGTCGCTCAACAAAGTCCATCCTGTCTGCGATATCTTTTGGATGCGGTTGCGTCAAAGTGGCTTCGTAGAATTGTCGCTCATAGAACCAAGCAGCATCGACATTCAGGGCTTCTTTATCGATTTCAGTTGGATTAAGGCGCGTCGTCAAGACTAACGGTGCGTCCATTTGTCCACCACGATTTGCTGGTAAGATCTCACGGCTAAAATTCAATAATCCATCCATAAGGAGCATAATTGCATCTTCATCACCATCGCAATTACGACGCTTTGCAGCATGGAAGAGAGGATGAGCATAGCCGCCAGAACAATCCGCCCATCCAATGATTCGGGACAGAACGCCTCCTGATGTGTGCGGTGCTAGAGCACAGATGAGTTGTCCAACGAGATCGTCTTTTGTGGTCGCGTTGTAGTATGGGTCCATCTTGTAATATTTGACAAGGACTTCATCAACAAATTGAGCAGTGCGGATGAAATAATCCGCTGCATTCTTTGCAACAATGAAATCTTGGGGGAATAATTCCAACATCTGGTCGTCTCGTTCCAAAGGATTTCCTTCCCAATCATGGGTGTATCCAAGCGCATGAAGTCGCTTCCAATCAACATAGATTTCCTTGGGCGTGAAGTGGGTCACGGGGACATCGCTCATATCGAAACGAATGGTTCCATCACGGAATACAGGAAGGTTATACTTCGCACGAATGAGACCTTTTTCGATGGCTTCTGGAGTTTGATTCTTACTCTTTAGTTCCTTAACACACTTGACCTGTTGAGGCAATCGACTCATACCGATGCGGAGTTGAGCATCTTCGAGAATCGCTTCGATTGGAACGCTTTGTACCTCTCCTCGACGACGACTCTTGCCATTTGATTCTCGCATGTCTGTTCGCCCACCACACGTTTCACCGATCTTTGGTAATCCATCTTGGTCAACAACGCGATGGTGACAGGTAACGAACGGGGAATCCTTGCCGCACTTGGAACACAACCGCTTCCCCATCTGAACTCGAATGGTTCCTTTACCAGCAGCATTGGCAATAAGTCGTTGATTTCCTCCTTCCAAAGCGATTGGGAAGAGGGTGTGGGAACGTGGAGACATTTCACGAGGAGCAGACTTCTCAGGACGACCCATTCTGCAACCTATTCGTTGCGGAGCTGCATGTTCCCAACGTAGAGTAGACGATTCACGAACGAGTGGTAGAAATCCATCGACTTCATGGTCATCATGCATACGCTGAGATGCTTTGTATCGCGAAGCATTCTCAGGACCTTCATCAGGGACAGATTCTGCAGCTTCCTTTCCAACTTGATCGGTTTCTGCGATACCTAGGCCACGTTGACGGGCTTCGGTTTCAGCAGCAATTCGAATGGTTGAACGTTCTTTCTCAAGAGTAAACAGTCGAGCCCGTTCAGCCCGTAGCACTGTATTTGAATCTCGAAGTTCGAGGATTCGCTGGTCAACATTGAGTCCAAGGTCTATGAGTTGATGGATTTCAGATTTACGAGTGGTGAAGCCAAAACCATTGAGCATAGCCTGCCAGCCGCCTGTAGCAACGATATCGTCTCCCTCATGATGGTGAGGAATTCCAAGAAGAAGCAAGGCCCCTTTCAGCAGGCCATGCTGCATGAACGTCCACGCCTCAGGAAGTGTATCTTCGAAGATTGGTTCCTGAGGAAGAAGGTCGTATCCTATCGGTTGAAGTTCAGAAACTGGAGGGATTGACTCGGGCTGCAACTTGTCCATTTCAGACGGATTCCATCCCGAAGCGGCCCCAGTAAAACGCAACCACTTTGAAGCAGTGAATGGATGGTCATGGGCTGATTCAGGCATAGTGCCTGCATTTTCCACCTTTCCTCTCTGAAGCGCCTTTAGCACACTTGGAAGCCATTCGAGTGGCAGGTCAAGGAACCAAGGATTGTGAGGAGGGGGTAAGGAAGTCCGCCAACGTTCTGCAACTGCAGAGGCTTGATCCCAATTAACAGTCATGCGAGAGAGGAATCGATGCCATCGACGACGAACATGGAACTGGTCAAAGGCGCTCTCATAGGTTGCCAATCCGGGGATTCCTTTGGGAGCATCGGCACCACAATCGCAAATGTTCAGGAAGGCTTCAACATCTTCCTTCGTTCGCAATGCGTCGATAAGATCGCTGGCCCACCAGTCGGTTGTGTACCCTGCTGGAACCAAATTTTTGTTGTTCTCCATGAATTCTCCATATCCAATGACAATCTCTCCATTGTCCCATATCGATCGAATATCAGGTCGAATTTTTTGCATGATGCTCGCGTCATCAACACGCAAGAATTGTCCTGTTGAAAGGACAACATACGGTCCTTCAGAATCATGACTTGGCGTTACTGCACAAGCTTTTCCAGGACGTTCAATTTTCATTTGTGTTCCAACAGTGATGAAGTCATCCAGAACCAACATCGATGCAGGATTAAGCGAAGCAGCAGCAAGGCCTGAAGGACGTCCGCGGCCATAGCGTAGTCTGAACCCTCCGGGTTGCTGAGGCCCCCCAAATATAGGCCGTCCAGCGATGATGTCTTTCATGAACTTGTCAATTGGTTTCACTTTTCGACTCTTGAATGCGTCAGGGTCGTTAGATCCATCCTCATCTTTGCCTTTGGAAGCGAATTTGGAGATAAAATCCCATCCTGGAACGTCTAATCGCTCAGTATGCTTCTGAATCTTCGGAGCCTTGAGACACATACCTTCTCCAATAACCAGCAATACACCGCCACGTATTCTTGCTTCGTCGATGTTTCGAACACGTCCATACCCTGCGCATTCGATGGATTCTGTCGATTCACCATTGATCATGACAGGACAAGCGCGAACGATTTCTTCAATTTCTGTAGGTGAAGGACGATACTGAAGATTTCCGCGATACAAACCAAATTCTTCCTTAACCCGTTCGACTTCTCCATCACTTGGAATGTAGGGGCCCACCTTCAATTCGCGACGAATCATGTCAGCAATGAGTACAGCAAGTGCTTGAGCCGTACCTCCAGCAGCACGAATTGGTCCGGCGAAATGGACCGAAACGAAAGGAGAACCGTCTAAATTGTTCAGCAGCCTTACTTCGCTGATTCCTTCAAGCGGTGCAACAAGAACTGCTTCCGTAAGGATTGCAAGACCTACTCGAAGCCCAACATCGATGGATTTGACCATGTCATATCCCTGTTCACGGAAGCCCTTGGCAACACGTTGAGCCATCATAATCGATGTCGTTTCACGGTCATGTTCAGCGAGCATTACACGAATATCGTCTGCAACAGGATAATTTTCAAGATGTTCGATAAGCAGCTTTTCAGTTCTGCTTGCAAGATCACTTGCTCTTGGAATCTCAACGTACGGTTTCGGGTCGAGATTTTGTTGCCGTGCTTCTTCTGCGATTCTGTATGCATAATCTGCATCTTCATCCAGAAGGCTCTGGTACTGTTCCATCTCTTTCTCAAGACGGGCAACGTCGAGGCCAATCAACGGGTCGAGAGTCGCAGATGCTCGAGTTTCTTCCCCCAACGTACGACCCCCAAATATCCCTTCAATGTCGAGACTTTATGATGCAATCGGAGGGCTATTTTGCTTCAACGCAAGCCGAACATTCATGGCGTAGATGCCTCACGATTGAACCATGAGCGTTCACCCATCACTGAAATCCATGCCTGAATGGGAGCGATTGGTTGAGATGGTTCGAGAACTTGCTTTCCTTGATGGCGGTTCTGATGACGCATTTACACTCGCCTCTGGCCGCTCTTCACGCTGGTTCTTCGACATGAAGCCAGTGATGATGCATACTGAATCAGCAAAACTTCTCTCAACGTTGTTCAACCATCGCCTTGATGATCTCGACCCCGTCTTTGTCGGAGGCCTTGAATTAGGCGCAGTGCCGCTGACTGCTATCGTTGTCACGGGTTCGGAAAGCGACAAGCGTAAGGGCTTCATGGTTCGAAAATCACCAAAGGGGAGAGGCGGTCGAAAGACCAACAACCCTCCAGGTATTGAAGGCGCTTCCATTGCACAAGGTGGAAATGTCGTCATCCTCGAAGACGTTACAACAACAGGGGGCTCTTCGATTAAAGCCGTTGAACGAATTCACGAAAACACATCTTGCAACGTCATTGCAGTCATCAGCATTCTCGACAGAGAAGAAGGCGGCGTTGAAGCCTTTGCTGAGGCAGGAATTCCGTTTGAGAGCATCCTTTCTCGTTCAGACATTACCAACTAGGTGGCGTTCATGGAAGTCTTGACCCCCTCAAAACAAGAAGCGATTCATTCGCCAGTTGCGGATGCAACAATGAGTGGCCTTGCATTCTATCACGCAAGTGAAGGAAAGCCCCTTGCTACGCCTTGGCAAGTGGCGATGGTTCGTGCGAAGTCAGTAGCGGAGTTTGTACTCCCTCGAGGCGTCATTCTCGATTGTGCGTGTGGCTCAGGAATTCAATTAGCCGCATATGCATCCCAACTCAAAATGCCAGCATTAGGAATTGAACTTGACCGCGAACGAGCGATTGCAAGTTGTTTGAATCTGAATACAATTGCAAAGCGATTCCAGACTTATGATCAAGGCTGGCATCGTCGTTCAACTGTACTTGCTGGCGATGGGACTGCGAGTGAAGAAGTGATTCAGTCTGTTGATGTTGAGTCGATGGGAGGGATTTCATTTCTCCATCTTGATCCAGCACGACCTCGAAACTCGCGTACACATGGCTTGGATGAAATGCAACCAAATTTACCGAGTGTGTTCCAAGCGTGGAAACCATACCTTGCCGAATCGCCTCGAGGACCTTCGATTGTTCTCGACCTTTCACCGCGATTGACCGACGAGCGACGGCAAGAAGTCGAATCTCTCGTCGAAGAAGTCTGGCCAGGAATAGAGAGAACATGGACGTGGATGTCGAGAGGCGGTGGCCGTGTCGACCGTCTTGAACTGTGGTTAGGTAACGTTTCAACCCCAGGCATTGGTAAGCGTTTTATTCGTCTCGCTCCAACATTTGGTGCTCCCAATTCAGTGATCGAAGAACAAGAAACAGGCGTTGCAACCGAACACCACTCACTGCTGACACCTCGTCGCCATGAATGGGTTACAATCCTTGACGCAGCTCTGGTTGAATCTGGACTTGCCGATGCTTGGATTTCAGAACAATTGTCGACTGCAGCGGATGTTCGATGGGCAGATTCCTCACCTCGACGACCTCGAATTCATCACAATGGACCGTTGAAGAATCCACATCATCCGTTTGTACAAGCAACGGGTCGAGTTGTCGAAATCCTTGACAAACCTCTCGATGAAGAGAACATCGACGAAGTTGTATCGACGGCACTGGAAAATGACATCTCCGCTATGACCATTCGAATGAGCCTCGATGCGTCAATACAACCAAAGTTACAAGGTAACATTGACCGCCAGTTGAAAAGAAGGCAAGGACGAAGGAAGGCGTTTTTGACCAAACATACGGGTTCAAACCACCTCCTTTTTTGTGTTCAGATGGGAGAAAAATCTGACCAGTGAAATCGGACACCTGCATCGCGGTCTTGATATAGGGGTTGTTGGTCGGAAAACTGCTTGACATCATGTCGCATCGTATAGGTGAACTTCAATGGCAAAATCAAAGGAAGGAGAACTAGGAGATGATTTCTCATACATTCTCCGTATGGCAGATACCGATATGGATGGTCTAAAACCGCTATCCTCAGCCCTAACATCCGTCAAAGGAATCGGGGTAAGAAGCGCAATTCAAATCTGCAACACAACTGGTTTTGATCCTGCTCGAATGGCAGGACATCTTACGTTGGAACAACAAGAAACACTCCGTATTGCCATCGGAGACTTCGTTAACACTGTTCCATACTGGATGGTTAACCGTGCAGCAGACATCGAAACCGGTAACGATATTCATCTTACTGGTCAGGAAGTCAAACTTACACTCAAAGAAGACGTCAATCGTCTTCGTACCATGAAGTGCTACCGTGGTGTTCGCCACGCTAGCGGTAACAAGGTTCGTGGACAACGCGGACGAAGCAATGGTCGTGGTGGCCTTACACTCGGTGTAAGCAGGAAGAAGGAATGAGGTGATTTAGTATGGGTGAACCAAAGTTTTCAAGACCAAAATTCGACACTCCTCCTCATCCTTGGAAGAAGGCTCGAATCGAAGAAGAGCACCTCATTCAAGCAAATCACGGTTTGAAGAACATGCGTGAAATCTGGAAGGCAAAGTCTCAACTTCGCCGTCATCGACGCCAAGCAATGCGTTTGATTGGTACACTTGACACCTCTGAAGGTCATGGAATGCGTGAGAAGGACGATCTCCTTCGCTCACTCCACCTTAAGGGACTCATCAGCAAGGACGCTATTCTTGACGATATTCTATCTCTCAATGCTGAAGACATCCTCAACCGACGTCTGCAAGCAATGGTCTACTACAAGGGACTTGCATGCTCTCTCAAGCAAGCACGTCAACTTGTCACCCACGGTCACATCTGCATCGGCGACCAAAAGGTCTCGATTCCTTCTTACCCAGTCAACCGTGACGAGGAAGAAATCATTCAATACCACCCTTCCAGCGATCTCAACAATCCTGAACACGACATCCGCAAGGCAATTGACGGACGAAAGGAAATGGCTGAGTACGCTGAAGAAGAAGTTGACCCAGAGGCAACAAAACCATTTGCTGATGAAGTTAACGAAGCTGCTGAAGCTGCACCAAGTGCAGAAGCAGAAGTTGCAGACGGAGGTGAGGCTTGATGTCTCGTAGAGCAATCGTCAACATCTTTTCTTCATACAACAACATTCTCATGACAGCAACAGATCTTACTGGTGCTGAAACCATTGGAACATGTTCTGGTGGACAAGTTGTCAAGTCTTCCAAAGACAGTGGTGGCCAATTCGCTGCTACTCGTGCTGCAGAACGTCTTGCTGACACACTCAAGGAAAAGGAGTTCACACAACTCATCGTCAAGTACCGTGCTCCAGGTGGCAACAAGGCCAACAACACTGGTCCAGGTGCACAAGCAGCTATTCGTGCTCTTACTCGTGCAGGTATGACCATCACTCGAATCGAGGATGTAACACCTATCGCTCACGATGGAACAAAGAAAAAGGGCGGACGTCGCGGACGTCGTGTCTGATTCGGAGGAATTGAAATGAAGGCAAGTATCGTAGATGGATGGCCAAAAGGTAACAGCATGAAGATCCTCATTGAAGGAACCGACGCTGCACAAGTGAACGCACTACGTCGTGCTATTATGGCAGACGTACCAAAGATGGCTATCAGCAAGGTCATGTTCACTCTCGGAGTTAATCAAGACAACAACCGTGGAGAAATCTTCGAATCGGTTAACGCACTTCCTGACGAAGTTATTGCACACCGATTGGCAATGATTCCAATTCCAACACATCCAGAAGAAGGCATGTCTTTCCCTGATGAATGTGAAAACTGCATGAATCTTGCAGAAGATGACAAAGGCTGCCCATCATGCCAAGTCCTCTACACACTCAACGTTCAAGGTCCATCCTCAGACAGTGATGACCCTCACCGAGTTGTTCGTGCAGGAGACCTAACAAACGTTTCAGACCCATTGTTTGACATCTCTGAAGAGATGCAACCAATTCCGTTGACGTATCTTGCTCAAGGTCAATTCCTTGAATTCATTGCATTCGCAACACTTGGACGTGGTCGAGACCACGCAAAGTGGGCTTCAGCATCTGCAGTTACATTCCAGCCTCTTAACGAGGCTGAACTCAAGAAGCCAAAGAAGGCAGAGGTCTTGTTCGGACTCGATCTTTCAACAACTGATGGTCGTCCAATCGATGCTAAGTTGTTCAAGAGCAAGAAGTGCACAGATGTTGCAACAGTTCTTGACCTTGAGAAAGCACTTCACCAAGTCGGACCAGGTACTGGACGCGATGGTGATTTCGATGATGCAATCGTTCTCAATCCAGTTGAGGGAAGCTTCGTCTTCTCCTTCCAAACCGATGGTTCAATGCCTGGAGCAACCATCTTCAATCTTGCACTTGAAGAACTGAAGAGTCGTTTCCAGAACATCAGCGAAGACCTCGGTCGAGCCTTCGCTTGAGCCCACGAACAGCGGTTTTTTCCGCCATGTTGATGCCTATTGAAGAGGTGGACACGTTATGGCAACAGTTCGTGTCGGTGGTCACATCACCTTACTGTTCTCAATACATGATGATGCAATCTTACCTCGTAATCAAGGAAGTCGAGGCGCAGGAATGTGCCTTGAGAAAGGAGTTGTTGCGACCATTGAACCAAATGGACAGGCTGAACCAGAAGAACAAGGACAAGAAATGGCTGGTTGGCAGCGTGATGTTCTCGAAATCAAAGGAAAAGGCCGTACTGAAGTGAATATATCGTCTCGTGGAGAATCTTTTGATGGTCAAACACAGATGTATGTTGATCTGATTGATGAATTACGAAATGCTCGGCTCTTACCAACAGATACGCATTATATGTTAACCATTGAACTCGAACTTCCAGTAAGTCAAGGGTTTGGTATGTCAGCAGCAGGCCTCTGCGCAACTGCACTTGCATGTTTTGAAATGACCAACCAAGGTTCGATTGAACAATACTTCCGTATTTCTCACCACATTGAGCGGCGGTATCGCGGTGGACTTGGCGATGTTCTCGGCCTCTATGTTGGTGGCGTGGAATTACGAACACTACCCGGTTCTCCACCAAGCCCAGGTGACGCTCGAAGCTTTGGGGTTCAAACCCCAGTTCTTCTCGTTTGGAAACCAGAAGGCTCGAAACATACTTCAGAATACATCGATCATCCTGATTGGAAAAAGACGATTACAAAGGCTGGAGATGAAGCTGTCAACACATTATCAGAGATGAAATGGGACGAAACTGTTTGGCCCAAATTGTTGCAAGAATCTCAAACCTTTGCAACTGCCTCAAAGATGCTGGAAGAACCAACACGCCGAGATCTACTCGAATCCGTACGTTCTGTGGTTCTGTCCCATCAACTCCAAGCAAGCATTCGCATTCGTCTCTGCATGCTTGGAACATCTTGTGTCCTTTTACCTACTCAATTGAACCAGCCGTTGACAGAAGAAACACTCAGTGTGCTTGCTTCCGAACTTCAAAAACATGGCTTTGGAATCGAGCAAACATCACTTGCATTATCGAGATTGAATTGAGAAGAGGATTACGTCCAGTTTTCATAATGATTGTTTTCAATCTAAATCAAATTCTCTGCGTAAGTTCCGGGAGACATGCCCAAGAGTGATATTATTCTTCACTTCTACGCCCAACATTTCTCCATAACGTTCACCTGTTTTGATCATCGAAATACGAAATCGATCCATGGAACCCTTGCCGCTCAAATACAGTGGGCGGTGAAATCGTGTGATGTCAAGACTCCATTTCTCGCCTTGTGCATTATTTCCCTTAATTGAGATTGAGTGAGATGATCCCTCATCGCGTGATTCGGAAACGTTCACTAGTTCGACTTCATTGATGAGTTCCGTTTCCTGGTGCCTTTCCTTTCCCCAGAATGTGGTGGCTTTTTCGATGGTGCCTTTCTCACTGCTGATAGATATGGTCTCAGAACACATCAATCGAGAAAATAGACTCATCAATGAAAGCGGCATGAGAGCGAAGCAAGGGCTGATGAAGCATAATCCAACTTGTTCCTTCAGATTATTCTCGGGATTAAAGATAAAAAAGAGAATTCCGATTGTTGATGCAATACTTGCCGGAAGGAAAAAAAACAAACCAAACAGCCGTTCACCCCCAGAAGGATGAACCGTTTCTTTGTGGTCAATAACAGGAGTTACAGTCTCCCAAAAGGTACTATCTTCCATGTTATCATCTCAAACTCTAATCGTTTCGTGTCTTTTCAAATGTTTTTTACCATCTGAATCAATTTGATTATAACGATTTGAGTAAAAGAGGTATCGCCGACGATGTGTTTAATTCCACATGAATCAAGAATGAGCATCGAGTTGCGATAAGTCCAATGGGCTTGCATCTAGCATTACCACACCAGGCAGGAAGAGGTTTTCTGAGAAACTGTGACGGAATACAATTGCTCCGCTTCCCCATTCATCGATGTATCGCATCATTTGTTTCTTCATCTTCTTTCGTTGGAATTCAACATCAGCACCATAGAAATGCTTGGCATCAATCCAAGCAACAGGTTCTCCGTTGATGGTGACGTGATCGAGGAAGAGAATATCAGGAGTGACCTTTGGTCGTCCATGGTCAACAGATTGTTCCTTGACCAATTCGGGCTGTCGTCGTAATCGGACACCTTGTTCTTCAAACCAATCCGCTAGGATGTTTTCGAAGAGATCTGCTCGAAGATGCGTTTCGCTTTGATCAACGTTTGATACGCGGTCTGCCTCTTCTGCAGTTTCAAATTCAGAACGTTCTCGCTCAGAAAAGCGTGAAGGCGCTTTGAAGGATTCCTTGATCTTGGTTTTCGACCATCCCATTTCTCCGAGAATTGTTCGGAATATGTTCATTGGAGGGAAGTCGTACTTCTCTGTTAGTTCGACAATACTTGTTCCTTGTTTGTAGTCTCGAAGCATTTGTGGCGCCTTACGCTTCATGCTATGGTGTCCATAGACTGTTTTTTGTTGAAGCAAAGCAGATCTCAAAGAGAGTGCCTGTTCAACTGCGATTGATGTCGACTTTCCGAACTCTGCGATTTCATCCACACGGTCATCATGAACCCAGCCAAATTCTCCTCTTCGAACGACATAAGTTGCCATTCGCTCTTCATCAGCAAGATTTACTGGATTAGATATCCATTCAAACGAAAAAGACTTGGGCTCTTCCATATCATCAGGAAATCCAATTGGTTGAACGCCCATGAATTCGTAATCAAAGCGCTTATTTGCCTTAGTTCTAAACGCCTCGATGTCCTTTCTCGATTGCTCGATAAGATTCGCCTTTCTCGGTCCGCCATAGCGTTTTTTCTTTTGTTGGCGACTGTTTTCACCTCGTCGATTGTTGCCACGACGTTGTGTCATATGTTGGAACGAACGCCGACCGTCCTTGAACACATCGTTGTTTTTTGTTGACCCAGAGTCGCAACATATTGATGAAGTGGCAGTGTCTCAGAGAGTCATGTATCGACCGATTTCAGTGCTTGTGATACTTCTCCTAGCGACTGTATTCGTTCCAGAACCCCTCGAATTACACGAGACAGAAATCGTTTCTTCGACCGAAGAAGGAAACGAGTCATTGGGCTGGGTCATGTCCGTCGGTGGATTCAATGAAGATTGGATTACCGATATTGTACCGTTAGCCAATAATTCAGTGGCTGTAGGTGGTACCTTTGTTTCATCAATTCTCATTGGTGAGAATGGTCATGTTTCCAGTCAGTTCTGTGAAACAGGTTCTTGCAACGACAAAGATGGTTTCCTTGCATTTTCAAATGAATCCAATGAATGGTACTCTAGTACCTCGTTTGGAAGTTCTGGAGTTGATCAAGTTGATTCAATTGCAATGCTAAGTGATGGTGATATCATCGTTGGAGGAAGTTATTGTTTGGGAAGTGCAGGTCTTGGTTGCACCATGACTCTTGGAGATTTACCCGCGCTGAGCAAAGAGGACTCAGGGGATGAAGGAAATGCATTCCTTGCTCGATACGATATGGATGCAGGATGGATATGGGCGGTTTCAATTTCAAACTATTTTGATATCTTCATGATGGATTTGTATGTTGATATGTACGATAACATTCACGCGAGCGTTCTCTTCCGCGACATACTTGACATGAACGGGACAATCTTCCTCGGTTCGACCGAACCAAGTGTTGCTGTGATGATGTTTGACGAGAATGGAATTCTCGTATCAGGCCATACTGCAATGTCTGAACTGGGAGTCGACCCGTTCGGAGGGTTCTGTCAAAATTCAATTGGTGAAACGTTCATTGCATTGACATTTATCGGTGAAATCTCTTTTGAGGAAATGGGTTCAATTGAGGCTGTAGGTGGAAGCGATATCGTCGTTGCAAAATACGATGAAGACGATTGGCAATGGATTCAAAACGCTGGTGGAGAAGGTGATGATCGGACATATGGATGCATTCCTGGTGAGGGACAATCCGTTCAGGTGTACGGCAGTTTCGAAGGCAATGCTTCATTCGGTAATGCGTACACAGAATCCTCCCAATGGGTTGATGCCTATATTGGAACACTTGATCCACTCGGTTTCTGGTCCGCTCTATCAACAGAAGGTGGACTGGGATATGAGTCATTCAATGCAGCTTATCGAACTCCATCAGGCTCGACTATCTTCGCAGGCGTAACCACACAAGGGTTCACCCTTGGCTCAGAAGTCCTCGTCGCTTACGATGAGGATACGAGTTACTATGGAACAGATATTTTCCTTGCTGAACAAGAATCGACAGGCACCTGGGGATGGGCTATTCTCGGTGGAAGCGAGGGCCAAGACGATGTCTATGAAATTCATCCTTCTTCTGAAGGAGGCACTTTAGTCGCCTTTTCCTTTGAAGATACAGGTGTCTTTGGTCCTCATAACGTCAGCTCAGTAGGCTGGTATGATGGTGGTGTGTGGCACTATGAGACCGATATTGATGGCGATGGGGTTCTCGATGGAGTGGACAATTGTCCAAGAGATGCCAATTCATTCCAACTCAATTTTGATGCTGATGGTCAAGGGAATGTATGTGATCCAGATGACGATAACGATGGAATTGCAGACGAACTCGATGCTTGCGCTCGAGGCCAACTCAACTGGTTGAGTACAGAATGGACTGACCACGATAGCGATGGATGCCGAGATTCAGATGAGGACTTTGATGATGACAACGATACTGTGTACGATCATCTTGATTCATGCCAGAAGGGTCCAATCGGATGGATTTCAACTCCTCAAACTGATGTTGAAGGCGACGGATGCTCTGATATCGATTCAGATGGAGACGGTCTGGTCGATCAAATGGACAACTGTCCAACCATTGTCAATGAAGGTCAAGAGAATCTCGACAATGATAATTTTGGCGACCCATGCGATTCTGATGAAGATGGAGATGGCATTTACAACACCAATGATTTGTGCCCAAGAGATCTAGCTGCTTGGAATTCTGAAGTGTTCAACGATTGGGACAGAGATGGCTGTCTTGACAGCATCAATGACTTCGATGATGATAATGACGGTGTCTTGGATATGATGGGTTCAACGCCTATTGATGATTGTCCAAAAGGTGTCATCGGATGGGATTCTTCCGATCGTAACCTCGACTGGGACGAGGATGGCTGTCATGATGATGGCGAAGATGATGATGACGACAATGATGGATTTGATGATGATTATGATCTCTGCCCACGAGGCTTAATTGGCCCTGTTTTACCATCACTGGATGCTGATGCAGACGGATGTGTTGATGGTGTGGAAGATGTTGATGATGACGCAGATGGTGTCCTCAATGAAGCAGACCTTTGTGCGAGAACACCGTTGAGTACCATCGTTGATGGCGATGGTTGCTCAGCTCAACAAGCAGACTCTGATTCAGATGGTGTTCTCAATGCAGACGATCTTTGTCCAGTTTCAATCACTGGCGAAGAGGTTGATGAGGACGGATGTAAAGTCATTGACAACACCGATGCTTCGAGCGGAGGGGATGAGTCTTCATTTGGAATTAATCAGATTCTTATCGTCCTAGCATTGCTTCTTGCTCTCGTTGCTGGCTTCATGACATTCAAGCCGATTAAACCACAATCTGCTCCAAAGACAATGCCTGCTGTCCCTCAACCAATTGAACAACAGCCAATGGTTGAAATGCCAGTCGATGACATTGGTACATCAGAAGAATAATCTCAAGCATAGATGAATGCTGGAGACAAAGGAATAGCAACACCTGCTTTTCCTGTTGTATCCTCTTCGCTTTCACCATGAACAACATCGACGCTATCGAGGCCGAGTTCTCTTGCAATGAAGTCCGTACTGTCTCGATACACGTTGTTTTCTTCAAGATTTGAAAGAAGAACTCGCTTCTTTTCATCATCCCATTTGAACACTTGTGGAAGCATACGCTTGTTCCAGAATCCAAGTCGTTCCCCACGATGTTCTCCTTGAGCAAGTTCTGATTGAGTAAGAATGCCCATGAAGGACTTGACATTGTTTCCTTCAGCAAGGTGCTTCAAAGCCATTTCTGACATTTGATAACGCCATGGTGCTGCTGTAACAATGGTGAGTGAAGTCGCTTCTCCGTCGAGATGTCGTTCTGCAACGCTGCGAACCTTACGTGCTTGTTCGAGAAGATCACGAATCAGTGTTTCACCATCGAGAAGTTCCTGGTCTTCAAGTGAACATGGGGCCATTTCAGTAAATGTGTGAGCAGCAAGAAGTCCTTCACCTCCTAGGAAAGACCACCAATCTTCAGCAAGGTGAGGTGTTGCGACTGCAATCATATGCGTCCATGCTTTGAGAACGTCTCGACCAACATCAGCATTACCGCCACCTCGTCGAACATACCAGTTGATGTCCTTGACCATGTCATAATGAGAGCATTCGACAGCTCTTCTCAAATCGAATCGATCCATGGCATAGGACCATTGCTGAACACGTTGGCGCAGTCGAGCCATCATCCACGCATCGATATCACTTGGAGCACCGTCCCAACCAAGCAATTGTTCAGGCATTGTTTGCAATTGCATCATAACTCGGTGATTTGCTTCGAGTGCAGTATCGGACCAATCCATACCAGCGGTTGGGTTTGCAGCAAAGAGAATGAAGAGACGAACAGTATCTGCACCAAATTCTTCAATCATTTGTTCTGGTGAAACAGTGTTTCCTAGTGACTTACTCATCTTTGCAGATCGTTGAGTTAATTCAGAGTTGCAGTGAGGGCATGGTGAGTCTGCATGGCTCACTGAGAGTGTAATGGAACACGATTCACAGAATGGTGCGCCTTTGTTGACCATTCCTTGACAGAGCAATTCACTGAATGGCTCATCAATGGTATGGAACCCAAGGTCACGAAGAGCCTTGGTGTAAAATCGAGCGTAGATCAGGTGCATCTGTGCGTGTTCAATTCCACCGCAATAGAAATCAACATTCATCCAGTAATCAGCAATGTCTGATTCATACCATGAATCATGGTTGGTTGCGTCAGTGTAACGAAGGAAGTACCAGGATGAATCAACAAAAGTGTCCATTGTATCGGTTTCACGTTGTGCATCTTGTCCACAGTCAGGACATGTTGTGTTGAGGAACGAAGCGGATGTTTCCAATGGATTTCCTTTTCCATCAAAGACAACATCTCGTGGAAGTTCAACCGGAAGTTGATCTTCTGGAACAGGTACTGCTCCACAGTCCTTACAATGAATAATCGGGATAGGTGTTCCCCAGTAGCGTTGCCTGGAGATGAGCCATGGGCGTATTTTCCAATTGACTCTTCGTTCACCCTTGTCCATGGATTCAAGAGCACTTGCAACAGCATCTCTTGCATCATCACCGTAGAGGCCATCAAATCCATCCGATGTTGAGTTCACCATGAACCCATCATCAGTAAATGCCTTGTCCAGTTCTTCCGAAGCATCCCCATCTTCCTTCTCAACGAGCACTCTTCGAATAGGAAGGTCGTAGGTTTGTGCGAAATCAAAATCACGTTCATCATGACCAGGGACGGCCATAACAGCACCAGTTCCGTACGAAGCGAGAACGAAGTTACCAGCCCAGATAGGAATACGATCTCCTGTCAATGGATGGATTGCGAAACGACCAAGAGAAACTCCTTCCTTCTTGTTGAGATTCTTGATTCGATCGAATTCACTCATGTTTGCATAGACATCGTACATGGCCTTCCAATCTGCTTCATAGTCAGTTCCTTTGACCAATTCTTCAGCCAGTGGGTGTTCTGGGGCGAGGGTGACGAATGTAACGCCAAACAAGGTGTCTGGGCGCGTGGTAAAGACGCGGATTGTTTCATCAGAACCTTCGATTCCGAATTCAATTTCAACACCTTCAGAGCGGCCAAGCCAGTCTTCTTGCATTGAGCGAACACTGTCAGGGAAATCGATTGTCTTCAATCCATCAAGAAGTTCTTGAGCGTATTTTGTGATGTCGATAAACCATTGACTCATGTCCTTTTGACGAACAGGCCCGTTGCATCGCCAACATCGACCAGCTTTGACTTGCTCATTTGCAAGAACGGTTGAACAGGAATCGCACCAGTTCACTGGTGCATGTTCTCGATAGGCAAGTCCAGACTTGAAGAAGCGAGTAAAGAACAGTTGATTCCATTTGTAGTAGTTCGGATCATGACTCTTCACCATACGGTTCCAATCATAGGAAAATCCCATTCGCTTGATTTGTTCGGTAATCGAAGCCATGTTTCTCTCGGTAATATCGTGAGGATGGCCGCCTTCAGCAATGGCAGAGTTTTCTGCAGGCATTCCAAACGAATCAAAGCCCATGGGATAGAGAACATTGAACCCTTTCATTCGCTTATATCGAGCAACTGCATCACCGATGGAATAATTTCGAACGTGACCCATATGCATCTTTCCAGATGGGTATGGATACATTTCAAGACAGTAGAATTTGGGTTTAGAAGTGTCATTATTTGCAATGAAGACCTCTGCGTCATCCCATGCTTGTTGCCATGCAACTTCATCGGTCGTTTTACGCTCGTCCGACATCATCACCACTCCTTGGACAAACCTGCGTTACTGCTTTCCTTCTTCAATCCACCCCAGCAAAGGGATTTCAGAAGGTCAACTCGTTGCGTAAAAACGCTTCATTTGTTTCGAGAAGGAACATTGCTTCCTTCGTGAGTTTGTATCGATTTCGCATCCCCATTCGTCGTCCTTCAATCAGGCCATACTTCTCGAGTGTACGGAGGTGGTGAGAAATCAGTTGCTGTGATTTGTCCAGACGCTTCGCAAGTTCTGATTGAGTTGGGAAATCTCCTATCTCACCATCTTGGTCGAGTACCAGCAGAATCTTTCCTTGCAATGAGAGTGGATCAGGAGCAAGGATTGGTACTGGTAAATCCGCATCCTCAAGCAGTGGATGGAGATTGTTTGTTAATGGATAATAACGAACCAAGCGTCCATCCTTTCGTCTCCATAGACTCTCTTCTTGTTCAAGCACTCGAAGGTGATGAGAAAGTTGACCATTACTCATGTCAAGGGCTGAGAGCAACGCTCGGAAGTGACAACCAGGATTCGCTGTCAAGTATCCCATCAGGCGTCCACGTTGGAATCGCCCATCGGTGGTCTCTGAGGTTCGACCCATGAGGCCAAGAACCCAGAGCCCTGAAAGCGTGACAGAAACACGGAGTGCTTCGTTATTGAACGCAGCAAAGCCGACCATCGAAAGAAGTGCTCCAATGGTTACTGCGGCGACGGCTTCAGGCGCCCACTCAGGAAGGATTTCTTCGTTTTCGACAATGACATTTTCCGTAATTTCGGTTTCAGCAACAGGCTCTTCGATAACCAACGGTTGTTCGTCAATGACCGACTGAATCTGATAACTTTCTGCAGTGAATCGACTGCATGGAGTGTTTGCTTCGGTTTGTACAGCCTCATACATACCTGATGCACCTCGTTCAGGAGTCCATGATTGAATGGAATTACTTGACATCATACGGACGTTCTCTTCTGCATCTTCGATCATCCAGCAGGTTCCGTCAGATGTTGAAACATCGTTCCACGTACCTGTAATGATGACTACTGGTTGTACAGGAGTGCCTCCATTGTCAATTGGCTCAACATCCTCAACAGGTAGTGGCCAAGTGAATGTCTGTTCAGCATCAATATCTTGGTCAATAGCAAGATGGAGGCGTACTCGGTACTCACCATCAGTGAACTCGTATTGGTTTAGATCTGCAATGCTGAAGCGTAATGTATCTGTATTTGAGATTTGTAATGAATCGTCAATACTCTCATCAGTACTGCATAGAATATTTTTGTCGATTATTTTCGATTCCAAATTCAAATCCCACATCTGAAGTGTAGCCTTACATGCTTCAAGCCAATGAATTTCAGAACCAGATTCATCACCGTTGAGTAGCAATTCAAATTCAACATCATTTTCTTCACTTGTTTCGATTTCAATATCGACAACTGGTAGTGGGCTTGAGTCACAGTTTGCAGAGTTGGTTCGTCGGAAGTCGAGCTCTTTGGAGGCAAAGTATCCAAACTCTGAAACCTCGGTGACCAGAACATATGCTCCAGTACGCATTGCACAACCTTGTGAGTCGGTAAATGCCCAACCTTGCATAGCGAACATACTCTGTTCAGATGGGGTTAGTACCATGTCGTATTCAGCATTGTTACATGTGTTTTGAGAGAGGGTGTCAAAGACGATTTGACCAAACGAATCTACGACCCAATAGGTCATTCGGCATGTGTTTGTGAACTGGAGTACAACATCCTCATTTTGCATGTTTTCCAGATTCATCGATCCTTCGAGTAATTCGCCTTGAATGTAGGATTCTGAAAGGGTGCTAATCGAGGTGTCGAGAGGTTCGCTTGATACCTCACCTGGTGAAACTGCAAAGGTATGTGTGTCGATGATCAAGCCATCAGGTGTTGAAATTGTAATGGATGAATCACCTTGCTGAGTTGCATGGAACAAGGAGTGGCCAAGGGAGAAGGTCGAGAATGGCTCAATTGTTTCAACCATAGGTGTGCATGTTGGTCCATAGATATTTGACTCGAAGGTGATGAGTAGTTTACACTCATCAGTGACAGACAACTCGATTGGAAGAGCAGTTGGATTGTACACCTTGTAGGACAAAATCATCGGTTCACCAACAGCGATTGAACTGCTGCGATGAGCGAGTGTGGTTGAGTAGACTAATTCTGACGGAAGCCCAGCATTCTGTTGGACATTAATTTCAGTGGATGAACTAAGTTCAGATCCAGCCAGTTCGATGGTAACGGTATAGATTCCCGGTGTAACTTGGTTGCCGGAGCCATCTTCGAGATTCCATGTATGTGAGTCAAGGATTGTTGTCCCAGAAGCGACATCTAAACCTCTGCTTTGACCACGACATGAGGTTCGCTCATCGATGATTGCAGTTCCAGATTGATCACTGACAACCATAACCGTTCCACAGGATGGGTCTTCTGTGATCGAGGTTTGAACTCCATCGTTGACAAGAGCGGTAGAAAGTTCGACGACATCCCCTGTTCCATACCAAGGAGTCAGTGGAGCGTTGATAATTTCTGTTTCAAGACGTACAGGTGTTTCGCCATCGGCTTGTACTGGCGCAAGGCTACCGAGTAGGAGCACCAACAAGGATGCAACCAATAGCCGCGTACGCGCCTCTGCCATGATTTTCCATAGTCTCCCTCACTTAAAGGGCAACGGTACAAACAATGCGTAAACTCAATCTAAATCCAGCATTGTTGGAATCGAGGCTTGCAATTGTTCCTGCTGTTGGAGTTCATGTTGCTTCCATGCAGGCACAGATGCAGGATCGACCCAACCAAGTTCTCTTGCCTTGTCGAGTTCGCCACTTGCAACATAATGGGCAATCCATTGTTCCCGGCGTTCTTCTTCATCCATGAGTTGAGATTCGATCTTACGTTCAACAGCTCGTTCCTTCATCAAGCGGTTTCGACTCGCTTGACGTGCGAGCATGGCTATGAGAATCGAAGCAAGCATGAATGCGATGACTCCACCCATTGCAAAGAGAAGCGTGTTGGATCCTTCGCCCTTGACTTCAGATGTATCCTCTTCTTCGACTTTGTTTGGATCTTCTGTAATCACACAAACAACTTGTCCTCGAATACCAGTCGTGATTTCAGGATCCCATTCACATGGGTCGTTCAGGTCAGACATTCCATCGTTATCGGAGTCAGGACAACCAAAGCGATCTGTAACAGAGGTTCCAAATTCGTTTCGACATTGATCGGATTGGTAAGCTCCATTGGTGAAATTGTTTCCATATCCATCACCATCGTTGTCATCTTGCTGAGAGAATCGTAGCGGGAATGCGTCAGGAGAAATCCCTGTTGCGTTATCGCCTCGGCCATCACAATCAATATCGCTGGATTGGGTTGCGTCGTTCGGGAATGCATCACCGATGTGATCACAAATTGTAATCATTAAGCCAGGGTTTTCTTCATCAACAACAGTCTTGTTGGTTACGACATAATTGTCTCCAACACCATCCCCGTCTTTGTCACACCATTGGAGAGGATCGTCTGGGAAGGCATCTGCGCCAGTACAATCAGGCTTTGGAAGCCAATCGCCATCAGGGTCGCCGTATCCGTCGAGATCTGTATCAGGACATCCCTGCCGGCCATTGTATACACTCTTGCCAAAGACATCAATGCACTCGTCACCGTCTGTGAATTGTGTGTTGTCTCCATAACCATCTCCGTCAGTATCTGCCCATTGTAGAGGCTGATTAGGGAATGCATCGAGTGGGTCGGTGTATCCGTCACCATCGGTGTCAGGACATCCTCGAGAGGCTGCATTTGAAGATTCACCATAGGTTTGAGGGCATACGTCAGAGTTTCCTTCCGAAACCCCATCCTCATCAGCATCGACGAAATTGTCACCATAGCCATCGTTATCGAAGTCAGACCATTGCAGTGGGTCGCCTGGGAATCTGTCTCCGTTGGTTCCACCAGGATTGTCTCCGTAGCCATCACCGTCTTGGTCACGCCATTGAGAGGCATCATTTGGGAATGCGTCAGGATTGTTACCAGATTGATTGTCTCCGTAGTTGTCTCCATCTGCATCGGCCCATTGCGTACTGTCATCAGGGAATGGGTCTCCTGAATTCGACCATCCGTCACCATCTCGGTCAGGACAACCGAATTGATCTTGATTGGAAGGCCCCGCTTGATTTGGACAATCGTCAGGATTGTTGCCTTCAGGATTGCTTCCAAACCCATCGTTGTCCTCATCACACCATTGTGTAGGGTCGTTCGGGAATGCGTCAGCGCCATAGCAATCAGTTGTTGCAGGCCAGTTTGCATCAGGGTCTGAATAGCCATCACTGTCTGTGTCAACACAACCAAGTCGGTCGTAAATGGAATCGCCATAGATGGTCGGGCAACCGTCAGGACGGTCACTCATTTGTTCATCACCAACCCAGTCGCCATCGGTATCTCTCCATTGGGTTCTGTCGATTGGGAAGACGTCGATGTTTTGCGCACCAACAATGATTAAGCCAGGCCACTCAGGGGCTCTGTAAGCATTCCACGAAGCATCTTCGTAGTTGTCTCCGTAACTGTCGCCATCCGTGTCGTTCCATTGAGTGGCGTCGTCAGGGAATGCATCACCTCGTTGATTGAGATGAAGTTGGTTTGTGGCAAGATCAAACAAATAATTGTCGCCATATCCGTCGTTGTCAGCATCAACCCATTGCTCTTTGTTAGCAGGGGCCCAGTCGTTGATATCAGACCATCCATCACCATCTGCATCGAGGCAGCCATAGCGATCTTCAGTACTGTTGCCCCACACTGAAGGGCAAGCATCGGGTTGAAGGGCAGGAGCAGGATTGTCTCCATATCCATCGTTGTCAGCGTCAGCCCATTGTGTTCCATCGGTTGGGAATGCATCCACGATTCCATCACCTTGGTCGGTGCTGTTGTAACCATCATTGTCTTCATCAAGGTCAGCAAACCAGTAGTAAACTCCCTCGTCATTACGGCTGTGCGTCGTTACGAGGAAGGTACTGTCAGGACTCCAAGCAGCACCCTCGATGCTACCACAGTTGTTGCCGCCACCAGCGGATGTGCATCCGCCAGGGCGTGGTCCGTTTACTGAATCGATGAGTAACCCAGCATCAGAGGAATAGATTCTTGCCGTTGCCCCATCTCCTTGGTAGTAAGATATTCCTGCAACGACTTGCTTACTGTCGTATGTGAAATCTGTAGCCAAACAAGAAGAAGAGTGGGTCTTCTGCCAAATTCGATTGAGAGATGTGCCTGTGTAGGCATACATGTCGAAACTGGATGAACTTCCTTCCCATGCTCCACACATAGAGATATAATTTCCATCAGGAGACCATGCAATTTCGTTTACGGCAGCTTGTGGATCTCCGTTACTGGTAATTGTCGTTCTTGAAGTGACGTTGACGATGAAGAAATCACCGTCAGAAGCCAAAGCGATGAATTGGCCGTCCGGTGAGAAGGCAGCGTCGTAGAATCGGTCTTCTCCATTTGGATTCAATCCATTCCCTAACTGGAGGCCATCTGAGACCTTGATGAGTTTGACTTCTCCGTTTGTTCCGCCGTTCCCTGATCGCCCAATCGCAACTGCGACAAGCGAACTATCTGGTGAAAATTCGACGCTGTTGACTTGATCGCCTCCGCCAACATCGACGCTTATTGACCCATGGACAGAACTGAGATCTGTAGCATAATAGATGTTGATTGTATCGTCATTGATTCCTGCTGCGACATACTGCCCGTCGTTCGAAAAGGAGACTGCTCGAACATCATCTCCAGTTTGGACAGAGCGCTCGTTAACGTGTGTGCTTACATTCCAAATTCGCACGAAATCATCATCTGAGCCCGTAACGATCAACTTACCATCCGGGGAGAAGTCTACTGCGTTGTAATCAGAACTTGAAGAAGTGGTGAAATCATTTTGGAAATTGGGATTTGAAGTGGTCCAACCATCGTTGAAATCTGAGGTTCCATCGTTATCTCGGTCAGGGCAACCATCACGATCAACAGTCGAGGTGCCAGAAGCCCATGGGCAGTCATCAACGGAATCTTCGATTCCGTCGCCATCTGCGTCTGCAGCGTTTGTAGCAAATGGAAGGATAACCACCAGTATCATCAACGCGACCAAAATTAATCCACGCCGGTTCGCTCGGTTTGAGCCAGAAGCCATAGGTACCCCTACATTGTCTGTTATTAGGGGTTGTGGTGTTTTTGTGCGAACAAATTTACCCAAAACAGGGGAACGCTTGAACGTGAATGGCCCTACAGACCAGCATGGCCGAAGGGTTGCCAAAGGTGAACGTCGCGGTGTCAGACCGCGTATTGTTGCATCTCTTGCAACATGACCATCTCGCAGACCGC
>Ga0209251_1000852_pt1 | contig 25812 bp, 17 predicted proteins | sample SaaInlV_100m_DNA_6_FD_184665 | JGI IMG/M metagenome (GOLD analysis project Ga0209251, IMG submission 184665) | Marine microbial communities from expanding oxygen minimum zones in the Saanich Inlet - Saanich Inlet SI073_LV_10m_DNA (SPAdes) (version 2) | ecosystem: Environmental > Aquatic > Marine... | reverse complement strand
GAGAGGAGAATTCATAGTACTTTGGAGTATTGGAAGAGATCGGGATTTCGCCCAGATCATCCATTATATTAAGTGTCAGTCCACTGACGAAATATCCGTACCGCCCAGAGAGAATCGGAATCGGTTGTCCCGGTTTACGGTCAGTTGATGCCTTGATGCGAATCGTAAATTTGCCATCTCGGGGTGGTTCCTGATACGAACCGTGCCAATAATTGACCCGTCCGAGCATGGATGAAGAGTGGCCCAGATAGCGACTGTTTCCAGGGCCACGGATTTTGCCCTTGTTCCAAACCATGTCGCTAGTAGAGGTTTCCGGTCTTCCTCCCTCAACTAGAATGTGGTTGAGCGCTTTTCGGGCAGATTTTAAGTAGTTTTCAATTTGGATGGCAGAGGTTATCTGGTTCGCTCCATTATTGAGAAAACCGTCTGGAGAAAGAGAGTCGTTGGGCAATTCGTCTGCGTAGTCCATTTCCAGACCGAGCAGGTCAGTCATGGTATGCTGATACTCGGCACGATTGAGACGGCGAATGACCAGGGAGTTTGCAGTGCCCTGCATTTTCTTGAAGGATTCAGACAATTCACGGTCGATCCATTCGGTCAGGATCTTTCTGTCCTCGGAGGAAAGAGGATTTTCCTCCTCGGGTGGCATCTCTCCCAGTTTGATTTGATCCGATGCATCATGCCAGGTTTCGGCCGCAGTCCGGTCTTTCAGGAAGTCGATCGAAAGAGTGTCGAAACGCACATCCCCTTTTTGCTTCTCGGATCCATGACATTGGATACAATGTTTTTCGAGTATTGGAAATACCTTGTTTTGATAACTTACTGAGCTAATTTCCTTTCCCTGAATGGATTGCAGGAATAACAATGCAAGGAAGAATATCCGGTAACATTTAAACATTGATTGCATTTCTTAATATCTGAAATTGGAAGTGTTCAATAAAGTATAAAGAAGAAAAAATAATTTTTTTTTAAGCGAGGTTGATATCAAAAATATGAAAAAAAAGGTATAAAAGTAGTGAAATTTTCTATTAACCTTATATTATTTAAATACATGAAGCTTAATCGAAGAGATACCATCAGGCAGTTGGCTCTAGGTGCGGGTGCCGCTTTTTCTGGATCATTATTCCCCAATTCTGCCTTTGCTTCCGTTTCCGCTTCCGCTCCCAAGCGGGTAATTTTCTTTCTTCAAAACCAGGGCTTTGAACCGGGTACCTGTATTCCGGATGGGATGAAAAATAGCAGTTCCCTCGCTAAGGCAAAGTTACCCGAACCGATCGAGGCACTCGAACCATTTAAGGACCGATTGCATATTATTAACGGCTTGCATGGCAAGCATACCAGTCCTGGGCATAGTCCATTTTTTGGAGCTTTAGGTGGGTATCGTGGAAGTGATGGTGTACCTCCAGGCGGGCCGACAGTCGATTACGAATTGAGTAAAGTTCTTCCCCAAACTCTATTACCTCATCTTTGCATCGGCATGGATTCCATGGAAAATATGCGGGCAAAGCCTACCGTGGCGAATCTTTCTGCCAGTGGTGCCGGGCAACCAATCTTCATGCATTCCAATCCCAATCATTTATACCAACTTTTATATGGCGGTATTTCGGAAGGGGACATTCGTGATCAACATGAGGCCCGTTCATCGATGCTTGAGAGGATTGAAAAGATGTCATCTCTTGAAGGCAAAGCACTACCCTCTAGTGATAAGAATCGTTACAATCAGTATGTTCGAGGATTTGAGGATATGAATGGTTTGCGTGACCGTTTGGCAAAGGTCTCCGGGCATCTCAAGAAATTTGCCCCTGAGGTGGACGAAAGATACACCAATCCTGAATTCGAAACCGATTGGCACGATACCCTCTTAGATCTTGGCATTTCTGCTCTTAAATCCGGTACCACTAACACCTTAACCATTGGATCGGGCCGTGGAGAAATCTTTGGCGCATGGAAGGGTTTGGGCGTAGAAAAACAGGGACACAATCTTGGGCACATGGTGCAAAAGGATAATCCTATTTGGATAAAAATTCGTCAGTATAACTGCCGGATGCTAGTTAAATTGATGGAGCAACTCGAGAGCGTACCAGAGGGTAATGGATCGATGATGGATAATACTCTGATTGTTTACACCAGTAATAATGCGGATAAACAACACACCAGTGGTGCGAATTGGCCAGTTATGTTACTCGGTAACTGCGACGGTGCATTCAAAACGGGTTGTTTCACCCAGCTGGATGGAAAGCGTCCCATTAACGCACTTTACAACTCATTGCTGCGGGTCAGCGGAGTTTCCGGTGACAGGTTCAATATGAGTGATGCTATGGCGAAGAAGTTCGATTCTGGTACCGGACCATTAAAAGAAATCCTTACCTAGTCGTGTTTAGGAAATTCGCTCAGGCAGCGGCTGTCCTTGGTGCATTCTTTGTCTCCTATGGTAAGGATTATGTTCCTGGTTCAATTATATCAAGAAACTTTGAGGATATCGCGGAGGGGTTTCTTGAAGCTCATTGTTTTGATTGCCACGATGATGAAACAAGTGAGGCAGGTTTAAACCTTTTAGATCTGGGTCCGGTGGATCAGATCAATGCTTCGGTTTGGAAATCGGTTTGGGCACAGGTTACCATGGGAGAAATGCCTCCCCAAAACAAGAAAAGGCCCGATGTGATTCGTCGACTAGAGTTCTCTGATTGGATTGTTCAGCAGTTACAGAATGAAATGAAGGATAAAGGAGGTTTTAAGGCTCATTTGGATCCCAAAAAAGCTAACTATTTGGACCACAATTTGTTGTTCGGCGATTTGCCGGAAGGAATAAAACTGAAGCCCACTTCTTCAACAACTCGTATCTGGCGGATAACTCCACAGGAACATATTACCCGTCTTAATGAACTAATTAACACGGAACCAGCTTTTGACCCTAATAAGCCCGGTCTGCGTACCCGAGGAGATTTTGTGCCCACAAATCATGGAGGAGAGCTGAAGCTGTATTTTGGTACCGACCGGATTATCCGATGGGAGGGCGGAACTGTTGCCTATCAGACCGCGGTTAAGAGTATTCCCGTCGTTTTGTCATCAAACCGCAAACATGGGTTTGAGAACTATGCGGATTTTTATTCTGTGAATAGTTCGGAAGCTACTCAGATCCTTGCCAAGGCAGAAGATATTCTAAAATACATGGCTTATGGTCCCATGAGTCTGGTGGAGTTCCCCGAGCAAATTACGGACAATCCAAAAACTTATGACGCAATCAAACCGAAAGAGGATCTTCGAGGCTTACCTTCTGCGATTGTCTATAATACCAAGGTAGTCAGACCTATCACTCCAGTATATGATTTGATGCGGCAGGAAAAGTTTTCGGATGATTCGATACGTAAAACTATCGCCTTTCTTTTCGAAGCACTGACTTTCCGTCCAGCATCGGAAAAGGAAGTTTTGGAGTATCTGCAAATCGTTAAGGAATCGATTAATAAGATAGGTCCAGAAGATGGCGCATTTATGGGCCTATCCGCGATCTTTCTGGATCGGGATGCATTATTCCGTACTGAACTAGCGAAGCATGGTGAAGCCGATAAGCATGGCCGTTTTATGTTGCAGGACTGGGAGCTTGGATTAGCGGTAAATCATTCATTGAGTTATATTCCTCCCGATGAGACCTTAAGGAAGTCAATCTTGGATGGAAAGATGCGAAGCAGGGAAGATGTGAAGCGTGAAGTTTCCCGCATGCTAGAAGATGATTCCTTTCGTAAACCTAGAGTTCTACGATTCTTCCGGGATTTCTTTGATCATGATTTAGGTGGTTATATTTGTAAGGATGAAAAAGCTTTGAGTAGCACTGGTGTCACTGCGAAAGGTGCATCTCATTTCCGGGCTATGTTTGAAGCTGCTGCGAGTACGGATCGCCTGATTGAGCTCATTCTGGAGGAAGATAAAGATGTATTGAAAGAGCTTCTAACCACCCAGGAAATTGTCATTTCAGGAAAGGATCGAACATACTTTAATCGTAGGCTTACGAAGGATGAGAGAGAAACTGCCCGAAATGAAAAGACTAAGGCTGAAGAATTTGCTACATTTGAAATTGCAGAAGAAAGAAAGATTCTGACCAAAGAAGTGAATGCTTTGGAAGCACAAGTAAAAGAGAGCCAGAGTGATAAATCGCTCAAAAAAATACTGTCTGACAAGCAAAAGGAGCTGAAGGCTTTGATAAAGAAAATGACCGACATCAAGAGAAAGGCCGGTAGCAAAATAAATACAAACCTAGAAATAGCCAATTTGAAAGGAAGTCCAATTTTTGCTCGAGTTAGCCGGCGTTCTTTTGGTAACGGCTCTATGACACCTGGACGCACTCTTGCCACTGCACCGGGGAGTCAACGACTTGGCATTCTTACTCAACCCAGTTGGCTGGTCTCTCATTCTGATGCCATGGACAATCATGCGATTCACCGAGGTATCTGGGTAAGGGAACGTTTACTAGGCGGAGGAATTCCGGACGTACCCATCACTGTTGACGCTCAGTTACCTGATGAACCAAATGTTTCCTTGCGTGAGCGTATGCGCGTCACGCGAGAAAAGTATTGTTGGAGTTGCCACGAGAAAATGGATCCACTCGGTCTTCCTTTTGAAATGTATAACCATGCTGGTTTATACCGAACGACCGAGTTCGAAAAACCTGTCGACACCAGCGGTGAAATTATTGATTCAGGGGATCCTTCCTTGGATGGACCCGTGAAGAACGCACTTGAGATGATTGAGAAGCTGGCAAACAGTGAACGGGTCGAGCAAGTGTTTGTGCGTCATGCCTTCCGTTTTTGGATGGGGCGCAATGAGACCCTTCATGATCGCTCGGTTTTACAAGCGGCCCATAAGGCTTACCGGGAAAGTGGTGGAAGCATGAAAGCCCTGATTCTTTCTTTAGTCACTTCTGATGCGTTTTTATTTCGCAAACAAAATATCCTAAATTAAATTTTTCTTATTTTGGTTAGTGCATGAATTTTAGAATTTCACTCTTTTTCTTGATAGGGTGTATAGCTCAACAAGATAATATTTCTGCCTACACAACAATCAAGGAAGAGAGTTCCTACGCCGACCCTCCGACTGGCGACTGGGTGACCAATGGTGTTATCACTCCCTTGGATCAAAAGATGGTTAACTTTTATGTTCGTAATGCAGATGGTGCAATCGAGGTTCTGCTTAAAGATAATGTCCAAATCGGTTTGCAATCCCGTGTGCAAAGAGGCGGATTCGAAGCACGAAGGGTTGAGTTTGAAATGGGAGAAAAACAATTTTCCTATGACTTACCTCAGAATTTATATGTCAAAAGAACTTTTAAGGATGCAAAAGCGATCAGGAATTGGGAAGAGCGGGGAAGGCGTCCAATCATGGACGGAAAACTTTATATATCTCCAATCCCCGACCAATTACCAACGCTTGAAAAACCTTGGATGTCAGGAAAATTCATCCTTGAAAATGGTCGTTTTATGGATGTGCAGATTGGAGAAGAAGTGTTTCAGATAGGAACGCAGGGACATGATGGACAACACCGGATCATGGGACTTCTGAGTCAGAAAGATATCAAACCCTTCGTTCAGCAGGCTTTCGTTCATGGAAAAATGGAAGAAGATGTTTTTCATGCGAGCGAAGTCTGCCTTCGAATGCTCGAAGATTCCGAGGCCCAAGACGATCCGAATCTTGGCCGGTACCTTTTCATTGGAGATTCGATTTCCGGAAATTATGACAAAGCTCTTCGCACTGCATTGATGGGAAAACTGAATATCTATCATCCTCCCACTAATTGCGGACCAGTCCGCAAGGGCGTGGAAAATATTGTCCAGTGGCTCGGAGCTTATGACCAACCCGGACTGGGGTGGGATGTGATCAGTTTTAATTTTGGTCAGTGGGATTCAGCTAATACCAAGGTTCGTTATCAGGAAGATTTGGAGAAAGTGATTGCAGAATTGAAGAAAACCAAGGCAAAACTGATCTTTGTAACCACGACTCCGATTCCCGGTGGATATCCTCCCCCTGATGAACTGGGGCCCGATAATAAGGCAAGCGGGCGAGTACAGAAAACCATGGAGCGATTCATCAACCCATGGGCACTGGAAGTGATGAGCAGGCATCCCGAGATTGAGATTTGTGATCAACATGCCCTCATTTCCAATGAAAAGTTTTATTCTACCTGGTTAAAAAAAGCTGGATTTCATAAGAAAGGGGAAAACAATCCCTATGGAGATCTGCATATTGGGGGATTATTGGCTGAACCTGTTGGCAGGCAATTAGCTCGTAAGGTGTTGGATGTTTTGGGACGGAAGGATGAACCTCTCAGTTCTCATGGACTGGTGTCCAATGAATTGGATCCCAGAAGACAGCGTTCCGCGACAAAGGATATCGATGTTGATGATTTTTCTGACCTATTGGAAAGCGATCAAAGATTGCGCAAATATCGGCGTTGAGTATTGCCTGGAGTTGCACCCGAAGAGTTTCTCTTTTTAAAATCAGTTCAATATGAACGCTTTTTTCTAGGCATAAAACATTTCAAGGGCTAGATATATTGTAATGAAAACGCACAAGAACTTGCTCATATTCTCTCTATCTCTTTTTACTTTTTCTGCATTTGCAGAAATAGCAAAACAAGATTCATTCGTACCACCCGTTGTAACCCCCGGAGTTTACGGAAATCCTGACAAAGTCGGGAAGGCACCGTCTGATGCCATCGTACTTTTTGACGGTAATAATTTTGATCAATGGGAAAGTTCCAAGGGTGGACCGGTGAAATGGAAATTGATTGATGGTGCCATGGAGGTAGTCCGTGGAACAGGAGTTATTCAGACAAAAAAGAAACTGGGTTATGGACAGTATCATGTGGAATGGAGAACACCAGATGTGGTGAAAGGATCTGGGCAGGGCAGGGGAAATTCAGGTTTTTTCCCATTGGGAGGCCCAGAAGTTCAGGTTTTGGATTCGTATAAAAATTCTACTTATTCTCATGGCCAGGCAGGATCTATCTATAACCGCTATCCTCCCTTGGTTAATGCATGCCGGGCTCCTGGTGTGTGGCAGACCTATGATGTCATTGTACATGCCCCCGTTCAGGATAAGGAGGAGAAATACATTCGAAAAAGTGCTTACACCGTTTTGCATAATGGGGTTTTGATTCAAGACAATATGGAAGTGGGAGGAAGCAAGGGTAAGGCCGGTAATCTTAGGCTCCAGGATCATGGAAATCCGGTACGTTACCGAAATATCTGGCATCGTCCATACCGGGATCCTCTTCCCATGAAGAAATAGTATTACCTTTCTTTAAAATATAAAAAATGAAAAGTTCCTTTAAACTACTTACTACCTCATTGCTTGCCCTCGGAGGCTGTCTTTTTGCATCGGATTCCCGTCCTAATATTGTCTGGATCTTTGCCGAAGACACTTCCCCGTGGATGGGAACCTATGGACATGAAGCCAACAAATTGGCTACTCCCAATATTGACTCGATTGCCAAGGCGGGCGTTCGCTTCGATCGAGCTTATGTGCCTGCTCCCGTATGTTCAGCTTGCCGATCTTCGATGATGGTCGGGGCGAACCAAATAAGGTTTGGTTCCCATGAGCACCGATCGTCCCGAGCCAAGGATGCACAGCTCTATTTGCCCAAGGGTATGAAGATTCTACCTCAAATTATGAAGGAAGCAGGTTACTCGACCTTCAATCACGGGAAGACCGATTACAACTTCGTATGGGAAAACGATAAGGTCTACTCGAAGATCAAACTCAAGGGGCAGACCGACAACTGGGGAATTCTCAAGCAGAACCAACCCTTTTTCATTCAGTTTCAAACCAAGGGTGGGAAAATCAATACCAAGAAGTTGGCTGATGAAAGACGGACCGACCCTGCCAAGGTTACCGTGCCTGCCGATTATCCACAGAATGAATTATATCGTAAAGTTGTTGCTCAGCATTGCGACGCGATTCGCGTAGATGACCATCATATCGGAAATATTCTTGAGGGTCTCAAAACCTCTAGTCTTAAAGACAATACCATCGTGGTCTATTTTTCTGATCACGGAGCCAATCACTTGGTCCGTCACAAACAGATGCCAACGGAAGGGGGACTCCATGTTCCTTTTATGCTCATGGGCCCGAACAAATGGGTGCCTAAACAAGGTGTCCGTAAAGACCTTGTCAGTACGCTGGACCTGACTGCAACCACATTAAGCTGGGCGGGAATTCAACTGCCCGACTGGTATGAAGGCCGCAATCTTTTTGCCAAGGATTTCAAGCCCCGTCAATGGGTAGCTTCGGCCAAGGACCGCCTTGACCATACCATCGATCGGGTCCGAACGGTCCGCACGGACAAATTCCGTTATACACGTAACTACAAGCTCGACCGCATCCTGCTTCAACCCCAGTACCGGGATGGACAAGACTATTTGAAAAACCTTAAGGAACTCTACGCTGCCGGCAAACTTTCGGAAGACTTGAAAAGGATTTACTTTGGTGAAAGGCCTAAGGAGGAGCTTTACGATGTATCAAAGGATCCTGCTCAGGTGAATAATTTGGTGGGTGACCCAAAGTTCACTAAGGAACTTAACCGTCATCGTAAACTACTCGACGCCTGGCTTGCTAAGGGAGATATGGGAGCAGATGAAGAATCACCGAATGCACTACGCCATAACGGGGACACCTGGCAAGGTGGCCGCGGAGTAAACCCGGAATACGAAATCAACCGCGAAGATAACGACGGCGACGGATTATCCGACAAATGGGAGAAGCTTAACGGTCGGAATCCGCAGGACGGACGAATCACCTATGAATTTGATTGCGGTGGTTGGCAAACCGAAGGCTGGCTGGGAAGGGGAATACGCGACAACATTGCAGGCTTTCAGGGTTTCCTCCAATTCCGCTTGCCGGGTAAACCCGGTTCCCTCCTGCGAAAGGGACTCAAGATCAAGCCCAACGAATACGACCAAGCTTTGCTTATCAAATTACGGGTCGATGCACCGCTCGAAATCGAAGCCCTCGCCAATGGCAAACCCCTTGGGTCTAGTCTAAAAGTATCTGCGAGTAAGCAATTTCAGGAAGTCTTCTTTCCACTAAGCGAAAAAGCCAATTGGAAGGGTGTGATTAAATCCCTTGAAATCAAGCTTAAGGAATCGGCTGGAACCGATTTGGAAATTGACCTGATTGAGGTAACTCGCGGCTAAGATACAGCTGAGAAGCGTGAGATAGTTGTTAATATATCGCACAAAACTATAAGGTTTAAAAATTGCGACAATGGGGTGATATGTGCTTTTTGCCAAAGAGTTACAGGTAGAGAGTGCAATCGAAACCTCCCCCAAAGGTTATTTTGAATGATTCAAATGCATTTCATCATTAGTCGTAAATGAAATAATAAAGTGGCTAATTTTAGTTTAGTTATAACTTAATGTTTAGTTCGACCTAAAATGCATAAAGAAAAAATAGATTCCTCTAAACATGAAGATTTTGTTTCTCTCTACATTCGTCACGAACCTGCGGTGTTTTCATTCGTTATGAGTATGGTTGGAAGAAGCGCAGATGCAGAAGATGTGGTGCAACGGGCGAGTATGACAATGTGGCGCTGTTTTGACCGTTACAAACCAGGAACTAATTTTCGGAATTGGGCTTTTCAAGTGGCCAAAAATGAAGCTTTAAACTTTCTGACAAGAGCAAAAAGAGATCGTCATGTTTTTAGCGAAAAATTAATTGAGCTTTTAGCTCAGGATACTTTTGAAAATTCAGATAAACTGGAAGCAAGACGGAGAGCATTGGATTTGTGTGTGAAAAAACTACCACCTGAAGATAATGATATTGTATCCGGTTGCTATGCAGAGGGTGCGACTGTACGATCATACGCAAAGATAAAGGGTGGTTCAGCTAATAAGTTTTATAAAAAGCTGAATCGGATTCGTGGTAAGCTCCAGCAATGTATCGAGCGTCAATTAGGTTTGGAGGACTTTGCCGCCTAATGAAAGATCAGGAACTGCAAAACCAGATCGATTGTTTTCTTAATGAAACAATAAGCGACACGGGGGCAAAAGCATTGGAGGAAAGACTCATTGATGATGTTGAGGCTCGGACACACTACCTAAATGAGGTAGGTTTACATGCTTCACTTAATCGTACATTCTCCGTTCAGAAAGGAACTGTCGTGCTACCTTTTGAAAGATCATTTGATCCTAAAGTTATCTATTCCTTAGCTGCTTGTTTAGTCTTATTTTTAGGATTCTGTACCTATTGGTTTTTTTCACCCCCTGTTGCAAGGATCACTCATGTAGTAGGAGCTTACAATGGAAATGGAATTGCATACGAAGAGGGAGAATCCATTAACCAAGGTGGAATTTCGCTTAGTCGTGGTTTATTGAGACTGGATTTTTCTAACGGGGCTAGAGTTACCCTTGAAGGCCCAGCAGATTTAGAAATCCATGATGTTAGTAGAATTATGCTTAATGCGGGTATCTTAACGGCTAATATTCCTGAATCTGCTATTGGCTTTACGGTGGATACTGAAGCGGCTCATGTGGTGGACCTTGGGACATCATTTGGAGTTTCAGTGGGATTTGAAGGACTTACAGAAGTTTGTGTTTTTGATGGCGAGGTTGAGGTAAGTCCGGTTGGAGAATACGGTTCGGGGAATCTGACTCAATTAGTTCGTGAGGGCGAAGCCATTAGTGCTACCATTAACTCTTCTATAATCGATTCGGTTTCGTTTGAAACGAGCCAGTTTGAAAATGCATGGCCGGTTAATTACGGTGTGCTGCAAACCACCGGCTCTATGCGTTTTGTTTCTCCGGGTCCAGATTTTCATCCCGGTAATTATAAAGACAATGATCATATTGTCGTTTTTCCTGAAAAAAGAGGTTTTATTGCAGAGGAAAGTATTCGGGTCGATATGATTGATCCCGGAGAGTATCAGAAATCACACTATGATGAAAAACCAACCCTAGTGCCTCGCCGGGCAATGACTAGCTATCTACTACAAATGGATGCTTATCCAGAAGGAAAAAACCCGAATCGCCGGAGGGGTGCAGTTGGGCAGATTACATTTGCAAGGCCAATTGTTGGTGTTGTCACGGAGGATCGCCTGCTTAAGGAATCAGAAATCGTTTTTGGTATACCTGGAGTGGAATATCCATCGGCTCGTACCATCGAGCCCAGGCCTGAAGGTGATAAACGGGAAGGGTTTGATAAATTAATTCTAACTGCGGATCGTCACTCTCTCATTCTTGAATTGCGCGAGAACCCAGGGCATTTAGACCAGGTGCGGGTATTGGTAGAAGCACAATAATTCACTTAAAATTTCATTTCACGGCATTATGAAGGTTTTAACCTATCTTTCTGTACTTGTTTCATTCCTCACTCTTTTCACATTTGCTGAAAAAGCTCCAAACTTTGTATTGGTGTACATGGATGATCTCGGTTGGGCCGAGACTTCCGTCCCCATGATAAAGGGGTGCGAGGATACGCGGAGTGATTTTAACCGGACTCCCAATGTGGAAAGACTGGCACGCGAAGGAATGGTCCTCTCAGCCTGCTATTCACCCTCCGCATTGTGTGCTCCGTCAAGAAATAGTCTGCTCCATGGAATGACGCCTAGTCGGTTGAGGTACACCGTACTTTCGGCGGTGGAGGCCCAGAAACAATACCTGGGACAAATTACGATCCCACAGGCTTTGAAGAAAGCGAATCCCAGTTACATGACCGCTCATTTTGGGAAATGGCACAACGAAAGTATTAAGCCGACTGAGGCTGGATATGATGTGACCGATGGTCCTAATGGAAACGGACCGGGTGATTTTGATGATGACGGTAAGACCCATCTTCCAGATGATGACCCGAAACGAATCTTTTCCCTTACCGAAAAAAGTGTCGATTTTATAAGAGAACAGGTTAAGGCGGATAAGCCTTTTTATCTTCAGCTTTCCCATTATGCGATGCACATTTGGCATGATTCGCTTGAGGAAACTCGTCAGAAGTACATGAAGTTACCCAAAGGTATCAAGTACGAAAAGAAAGATGATCTTTCCGAGTCTGAAGTTCCCATTGCAATGTATAACCACGGATGGATTATCAATTATGCGGCCATGCTTGATGATGTAGACCGGGCTATGGGGATATTACTGGAGTCTATTGATGACTTGGGCATACGAGAAAACACTTACTTTATTTTTACCTCCGATAACGGGGGCGGGTTTCGGGGGAACGCACCACTTAAGCAGGGCAAGGGTAGCTTGTACGAGGGTGGAATCCGTATGCCTTCGCTGGTCCGTGGGCCCGGTATAAAAAAAGGGAGCTATTGCAATGTCCCGGTAGTACAGTGGGATTTTCTGCAGACTTTTTATGACTTGGCTGGCGGTACGGACCCACTGCCCAGGGATTTGGACGGGGGTAGCCTCCGTGAAATTTTTCAAAAAGGAAACAAGGGACGGGTAAAACGTAATACCAAGGAATTAATTTTTCATTTTCCCTGGCATACCGGCGTGGCCGAGTCTGTCATCCGCTCCGGTAAATATAAACTGCGTAAGGACCTCGATTCTTTGAACATTAAATTATTTGATATTAGTAAGGACCTCAGTGAAGAAAATGATTTGGCTGCGGTTATGCCCGATCTTGTCCTGAAACTTGACAAGAAACGGGCGAAGTACCTGAAAGAGGTCAATGCGGAGACAGTTACCCTGACCCGACAAAATTATGTTGAGCTTCTTGAGGGAGGGTGGATTGAAAACGGGAGGAACCGGTTAGCTAAACTAAAAGCGGAACTGGTCACCGATCCGTCGAATAAGCAAAAAGCTTTTCAGGTGGGTGTTTCCCAGAACCATGTTGATTTTCAGGATAAACAACTCGAACGTTCCAAGCGGCTGATCCAGATGCACGAGGATCGTGGAACTGCTAACAAAAACTAATTACCATGAACACCATTCGTCTAATCACGATATTTTTTCCTTTTCTCGCGTCACTTTGCTTATCGGCAAAAGCACCCAATTTTATTCTCATTTATGCGGATGATCTTGGCTATGCGGATACTTCGGTACAGATGATGGATGCAGAGCCCTCTACCCAAAATGCTTTCATTCAAACACCCGGAATCGAGCGGCTCGCTCAAATCGGAGCCCGCTTTACCGCCGCATACGCTCCATCACCTACCTGTACCGCATCCCGAATCAGTATCCAGCATGGACAGTCGACCGCCAAGATTCAGTACCGGAATGTTTTTGATGTTTTGTCCCAAGTTCAGCGTCCTGATGGTTATGATGCTGAAATTACCATGGCGGAAATGCTCAAGGAGTCGGGAAAGAATTATATCACCGCTCATTTTGGCAAGGGATGTAGTGCTATGGGACGATTTGACGAGGCCGGCTATGACCTAACCGATGAAAATCCGGGTGAACCGGGAGGAAACGGTAACGGGCATGGTTCGTATTGGGACCCGATTAAGGACAAAACCCCTTTTCCTCCGGATAATCCCAAGCGGATGTATTCGCTAAAGAGAGATTCCGCTGCTTTTGTAAAGGAGTACGGCGGGAAGAGACCATTCTTTATGATGGTTTCGCATTACGCACCGCATATTCCTTTTGTCTGTACTCGGGAGGCTTTTGAACGAACTAAAAAGCGGTGGATCGCAGCAGGGTATGATACTAAAGGCCTGGATGAACTAAGCGATGATCCGGTTAACAACCCGAAAGGAGAAGCAAATAAAAAGATTACCTATGCAGCCATGGTGGAGGAAATGGATCTCACATTGGTCGATGTGCTTGATGCGCTTGAGCAAACAGGTGAACTGGACAATACCTACATTATCTTCACCTCTGATAATGGAGGAGGACATTCTGAAAAGCGGAAAGTTGATGGAGAAATCCGCAGATTTAATGGTCCTTTGCAAGAGGGGAAACGTTCGATTTATGAGGGTGGAATCCGTGTGCCCACCGTCATATCTGGGCCAGGGATTAAAGCGGGTTCGCAATGCGATGTGCCCATCGTACAATGGGATTTCCTACCCACCTTTCATGATCTGAGTGGGAGTGAGGCACCGATGCCTCCGAATACGGATGGAGGAAGTTTGCGTCAGGTTTTGAAAAAAGGGAACAAGGGAAAGGTCAAGCGGGTTGCTCCGGGAATTATCCATCATTATACCTGCCACTACCACCCGCCAATCAGTTCAATCATTTTGGGTGATTATAAATTAATGCGTCATTTAAACTCCAATGAATTTAAGTTATTTAATTTGAAAAGCGACTATCGCGAGGAAAAGAATTTGGCATCCGCCATGCCTGAGAAGGTCAAGGAAATGGATCAGGCTTGCCGCAAGTATGTCAAAAAAGTGGATGGCGGAACGGCCGAACAGGTTAGGCAGGCACACCATAAACTGGTGGATCATTTCAGCCAGCAGTCTATCGACGGATATAAGAAAAAGTTAGCTGCTCTCAAGGAACAGAATCTTTCTGATTTTGAAGATAGGAAGGCTGCTATGCTCAAAGTGTTGAACCAAAATCTCTTTAAAAATGTTGTGAACAAGGAAAAAACAAATTTACACCGAACCCTTTATTCCTGGCGAGAGGGCCCAGAAGTGAAAGAGGCAGAAAAAAATGCCCGCATTAAATTTGTTGAATTTAGCGATTAATCTTAATTATCAAATAATAGAATAATTTATGAAAAAGTTTTGGTTTCCATTACCTCTTCTTGTAATTTCAATTTTTACATCCTTTGCCAAGGACTCCTCCAATTTCATCATTATTTACATGGATGATCTGGGTTGGCATCAGACTTCCGTCCGGATGATGGATTCAGAACCGATGTCCAAGCATTCTTTTTACAAGACACCCAATGTGGAGCGCCTTGCCGAAATGGGTATGTGCTTTTCCAACGGGTATGCCCCCACTGCGACCTGTACCGGATCCCGTGTTAGTATTCAGTTCGGTCAAACTTCCGCCCGTACCCAATATCGTTATGTGTTTGATGTCTTCCATAAAAAGCAGCGTTCGGAGGGTTATGCCGGACAATATTCTCTGGCAGATTCTGTGAAGACGGCAGGCAAGAACTACATTACGGCCCACTTCGGTAAGGGGATGACCGAGAAACTCAAGCTTGTGAATTATGATTTCACCGATGAATACGAAGAGCATGCACCTAATGGTAATTTACATGGTGAAAAAATTGATATTCCTTCCCGCGAGGATCTTCCGCCGGATAATCCCAAGCGAATCTACTCACTTATTGATGAATCGATGAAATTTCTTAAGAAAAATGCAGGGAAACGGCCGTTTATGATGATGGTTTCCCATTATTCTGTTCATGTACCGCATGCAGCATCCAAAAAATACATGGATAAGTGGCAGGCTAAATATGACAACCTTGAAAAACCCACGGATAAGGAAGAACTCAGGCTTTTCGAAAGGGAATGCAATCCGCTATATGGGGCCATGTTGGAAGAAACGGATCAGCACATAGGCATCATTCTTGATTACCTAAAAAAAGTGGGCGTTTTGGATAACACTTATGTCATGTTTACCTCCGATAATGGGAGTGAATGTATCCCCCGTACAAAAGAAAATCGTCGCAACAACGGTCCGCTGCAGGAGGGTAAATATTCCTGCTTTGAGGGGGGTATTCGTGTTCCCTTTATTGTATCTGGACCCGGAATTCGAGGTGGTGCCTATTGTGATGTTCCGGTTGTTCAGTGGGATCTTCTTGCCACACTGCACGACTTGAGTGGAAATGAGACTCCCTTGCCTGATGATATTGATGGAGGAAGTTTGAAGAATGTCTTTTTTAAGGGTAACAAGGGGAAAGTGAAACGCCGGGCACCGGGTATTATTCATCACTTTCCCAGTCACTACCAAGTGCCCATTAGTGCCATTCGAATAGGAGACTACAAGTTCATGCGTAATATGAACACGGATGAAAAAAAACTTTTCAATGTTGTCGTTGATTACCGCGAGAAGAATGATCTTGCCCAAAAGATGCCTAAAAAAGTGGCTTCTATGGATAAGATGCTACGAACCTATATCGAGGAAGTGGACGGGGGTGATGTGAAGGACAGTTACCAGGCTTTTTACGAAACCATGGATGATTTCGAAAGACGAGCAGTCGAGAACCATAAACGTAAAATGAAAGAGTTGGATGCCAACATGCCAAGCGACTATGAAAAACAGAAGTCTCTAATTGATCAGGAGCTTGAACTTAAAAAGCGTGGCTTTTTCGCGAACCGAGCGATCACAAAAAAACAGGAAACCTGGCCTGACTGGTACGACACAGCCCATAAAACTGCGGAAGCCGAAATCGGTATGACCAAAGGTGGGAAGCTGATCAAAAAAAAGTAATTTACCGACTTATCTCAAAAAGATTTTAATTCTCTATATTAACTACCAATGAAAACAATCACCCTCTCCATTTTAACTTTAGCCCTATCATGTTTCTGTCTGTACGGAAAGAAAGCACCCAACTTCATCTTGATCTATGCGGATGATCTGGGCTATACCCAAACGAGTGTTCCCATGATGAAGGATCGACCTGAACTTGGGCATTCCCTTCATCAGACTCCAAACCTGGAAAAGCTGGCGGAGCGTGGTATGCGTTTTTCCAATGCCTATTGTCCTTCTCCAGTTTGCACCTCTTCCCGGGCAAGCATCCAGTTTGGAATGACCACTGCCCGGGTGGGTTGTGTTTCCATTCACGATGTGGTGATGAATAAAAAGCAGGTAGATTTTGAAAAGAAACTTTCCTTGGCGGAAATGCTTAAGGAATCTGGAAAGGGGTATGTAAGTGGTTTTTTTGGTAAGGGCTGTACTCCACTGGGATGGTTCAAGGATCATGGATATGACGAGACTGATTTCATTCACAAACACCCCAATGGCAACGGACATGGAGATTGGTGGGAACCGGCAGACAAAACCCTCATTCCACTGGATGATCCAAAGCGTGTTTTCAGCTTGGCTAAAACTTCCAATGCATTCCTCGAAAAAAGAGCCAAGGATAAGAAACCTTTCTTTCTGACGATTTCTCACTATGCCTTGCATGTTCGAAACATGTCCTTAAAAAGCACTCGCCGAAAATATTTGGATATGGTTGCCGAACGGGAAGGCATCGAGGACAAGATTCCTGACATTTCAAAGTTTGACGATAATGCCGATGAAATGCCCTTAAAGATGAGGTCTCATTGGGAGCGGGCCAACTATGCGGCGATGATGGAAAATATGGACACCTCGATTGGTATGGTGCTTGACCGGCTGAATCAACTGGGTATGCAAAAAAATACCTTTGTGATTTTTTCTTCCGATAATGGAGGAGGAGCCAGTAATAAACCACTCCAAGGAGGGAAAGCCAGGATGTGGGAGGGTGGTATTCGGGTGCCCATGATAGTGGCCGGACCTGGTATTCCTGGCAATTCCCAGTGTGATCTTCCAGTTGCCCAATGGGACTACCTTCCCACCATGCACAAACTTTCGGGAAGTGAGGCCCCACTGCCCGAGGACTTGGATGGGGTAAACTTGCGTTCTGTCCTCAAGAAGGGAAATGAGGGAAAACTTCCCAAGCGGGACACGGGTCTGGTCTTTCACTTCCCTGCCTACTACACCATCCCGATCACTTCTTATCGGGTCGGAGATTACAAATTAATGCGTCATTTAAACACCGGTGAGATAAAGCTCTTTGATGTGGCCAAGGACATAGGGGAAACCAAGGATTTATCCAATTCCATGCCAGAGAAAAGAGATTCTATGGTTCGGAAACTCGATGCTTACTTGAAGAAAGTAGGAGCTTGGACTATGGAGGAAGTCTATGAAACCCGTCTTGATGAATTAAACAAATGGATTGGAGAGAAGCAGCAGCAGATTTCAGACTGTCAGAAAAAACTTAAGAATTCCCCGGATGACAAACAGATTAAAGTACAATTGAAACAGGCACAGGATTCCCTAAGCAAATTCCAAAAGACCCGTTCCCATGTCCTGGCGAACCAATCCTCTTCCAAATGGCTGTAACTCGGGGTATTTTTTAATTCGTATTCAACAGGACGGCAGCTAAGTTCTTAGCTGTGGAAATTGAGCAGGTAGATAGTTTTATTTTAGAACGAACCAACGCGAATCGGATTACGAACCGGGTCGAAGTTCAGAGCCTTTGGAGTGGATACGGGAGTATTCAACGGGTGAACTTGGATGGCGGTGAGTTTTCAAGTATTGTCGTGAAGCATGTTCAGCCCGGCAGGGGATCTCACCCAAGGGGGTGGAATACAGATCTGTCTCACCAGCGAAAACTCAAATCCTACCAAGTAGAAGCAAATTGGTACCGAAAACAGAATGTGGATTGTAAAAATAGCTTCGCACGGATTCCAGCTTGCTTGGGAACGAAGAAGGAAGGAGATGAGGTATTACTTCTATTGGAAGATTTAGATGCTTCTGGATTTAGAGGCCGTAAGAGTTTCGTCAATCAGACCGAGTGGGAGGCATGTGTTAGTTGGTTAGCTACCTTCCATGCCGGGAATTTGGATGGAGATGCGACTGGGCTTTGGGAGAGTGGAACCTATTGGCATCTGGAGACAAGGCCTGACGAACTGGAGAGGTTGGATGATGTAGTACTTAAAGAGGTTGCACCTGCGATTGATACCAAGTTAAAAAGAAATAAGTTTCAAACCTTAGTGCATGGGGATGCCAAGCTAGCTAATTTTTGCTTTAGTTCCGATGGATCCGAGGTGGCAGCGGTTGACTTTCAATATGTGGGGGGAGGTTGTGGGATGAAAGATTTAGCCTATTTTGTCGGGAGTTGTTTTCGAGATGAGGAAGCGGAAGAAATGGAGGTTGAGGTCCTTAATTATTATTTTACTCAGTTTCGAAAATCACTTGCACGAATAAATAATGAAGTGGCCGGCGAAGAAGTTGTGCAGGACTGGCGCCCTTTATACCGTGTCGCTTGGGCTGATTTTCATCGATTTATGAAAGGCTGGAGTCCCGGTCACTGGAAGCTAAGTGATTACAGTGAAAGGGTAACCCGGGAAGTAATTGAATCCTTGCGGGAGGAAAACGCCTGATGGATCTCAATCGGCTAACCATTCATGCGGTAAATGCCGCTCTAGATGCTGGTAATTTGATCAAGCGTTATCAGGATATTGAGGTAGAAGTACTTCATAAAGATGGGGGAGACACTTATGCTTCTCAAGTGGTGACCGAGGTGGATCAAAAAGCACAGGATGCGATCTTGCGAATTCTTGAGCCGACTTGTTGTGAGTTTGATTTGGCATTACTAACTGAGGAAAGTGAAGACGACCGTTCCCGATTCGAGAAGAATTATTTTTGGTGTATTGATCCTTTAGATGGCACTTTGCCTTTCACTCGAAAAGAACCGGGCTATTCGGTTTCTATCGCTTTGGTTGCTCGGGATGGCTCGCCTCGAATCGGAGTGGTCTACGATCCGGTTCATGATATTCTTTGGCAGGCAACCAAAGGATACGGCGTGAAAAGGAATGGTATACCATGGAAAATGCAATCGAAGGGAAAAGAGTTGGTCTTTACTTACGATCGAAGTTTTGAAGATCATCCTGAACGATTACGGGTGTTAACGGAGTTGGAAAACTATGCTGGTTCAGTTGGACTGCAAGGGGTAGTGGCGACTCAATTCGGTGGAGCTGTGATCAATGCCTGTCATTCTCTGGAGTCGGCTCCCGGGTGTCATTTTAAATTTTCAAAGCCACAGGAGGGTGGGGGTAGTATTTGGGATTATGCAGCCACCGCTTGTCTGTATGAAGAAGCGGGTGCTGAAGTAAGCGATGTGCATGGTAATTCACTTGATTTAAACCGGGAGGATTCAACTTTTATGAATCATGGGGGTGCTGTTTATGCCACGGATCAAGCACTAGCGGTCCAAATTAGGGAAATTCTAAGCCTTTAATTTTGGGCTTCGATTGATTTTCGAAAATTCAGTGAGTCTCTCCTTATCCCTTGCCACAAAGAGGGATAAACTGAAAAGGTAAATTTATTATATAATGAAAAATCTAATCCTTTTTTTACAAACATCCAGTTTTATTTTAGCCAGTGTTGCCTTTGGAGCGGAGCGCCCCAACATTCTTTATTTATATGTGGATGACCTCGGTTGGGGCTCCATTGGTCCGAATGGTCAGGCTGAGAGAAAAGCGGAAGGTAAGCCCTATGTGCTTACGCCGTATTTGGATCGCTTGGCGGAGCAGGGAATCAATTTTACCCGAGGTTATGGATGTACGGTTTGCTCACCTGCACGGTCATCCCAGCAAACCGGGTTTCATCAGGGGTATACCTTTGCGGACCGTAATGATCCGGATAATGCCAAAAAGGCGATTCGTAAGGATGATATTACCATGGGAGATGCACTTGCCCAGGCAGGTTATACGACTGGATATTGGGGTAAGTGGGGATATGGCGGATCCAGGGATATGCAAAACCCGACTATCGATAATGTGCAAACTCTTCCCACTTCTCACGGATACAAGTTTGTTGTCGCGGAACTCCATCATGTGCGTGCCCATACCTTTTTTCAGCCAACCCTTTGGAATGCGCCGTCGAAACGAAGGCTAGCCGGAGGATTGGAGCTCAAGGCTAATAGCATGGTAAAATACAGGAATCAAAAGTCTTATTCGAATTATCCAGCCTCTCAGAATCATCCTGACTATCCGAAAGTCGCCTATTGTGATGATCTTTATGCATTTGCCTGTCTCGATTTTGTCCGTGAACAGGCAGCCGAATACAATCGGTCGGGCAAGCCCTTCTTTGGCTTGTTTGCCGCTCAGATTCCACATGCTCCTTTTGCTGAAGTTCAGAAGCTTCCGAATTGGGATCATGACTACAAGGACAAATCCTTTTTTAAAAAACTATCTCCTCAATCCCAACAGTGGTGTGCCATGGTAACACGAATCGATGCTCACTTTGGTAATATTCTGAAAGCTTTGGAAGACCCGAATGGAGATGGAGATAAGTCAGATTCAGTTGCTGATAATACGCTCGTTGTTTTTCAATCGGATAACGGCGGCCCGGGTGGAAGTAATCGTGAACAATTAGACGCGAACGGAGGACTGCAGGGATCAAAGGGAAGTATTTATGAGGGTGGTATTCGGGTACCAACTATAATGCGCTGGTCAGAAAAAATTACTCAGAAATCAAAGCTCAAAAAAGGATCGAGCACTGATTGGGCTATGGATTGTTCGGATTTACTCCCTACTTTTTGTGAACTTGCAGGAGTACCTATTCCTCTCGGAGTGAGCGGTGTCTCCCTGGCTCCCACTCTCACAGGGAAAGGCATTCAACGACCAAGAGATTTTTTGATTCACGAAGCGGGAAATCAGGCGTCGATTATTGATGGGCAGTATAAATTAATTCGCCCACGCGGAGATACGAAGTCATCGGCAAGCAGTAAAAAGAAAAAGCGAAAAAAGGAACCCGTTACCATGCTTTTTGATCTGAATACTGATCCTGCAGAACAAAATAATCTGGCTGAAGTTCGCCCTCAATTGGTTAAAAAGCTTAACGCATTGTTGACTGCGGAACGGGTGGATGAACCCGCCGGCTTTGCTAATACTTATCATACATGGAATGCGAAAACCAAAAATGGTTCTCTTGGTTCGTCTTCGAACTGGTCGGAGTATATTTATGAAAATGCTGAAATTGTGTACATCAAGGAAGCAGGCGTACCAAAATCTCATTGGTGTGCTCAGATTCAAAAGGGAACAGCGGTCGCATTAAAAGAAACTAATTTTCTGGGCCTCGAGGTAAGCGGAGTACTTATCGTAAAGAAGGGAGCAAAAGTAAGTGCAAGAAATGAACTGAGAATATCTAATGCAGGGCAAGTCAACCTGCAAGGAGGGATGATCGGGTCTCATCGTTGGCTTGGAATAAAAAAAGGGGGAGTGCTTAAGGGTCACGGAATGATTAAAGGAGATCTTTATAATCAAGGAACACTTGTCTTGCAGATGGACAAACCTATGCAGGTTGCTGGTTCCGTACACTTGTCCGGCAGGTTAGAGTTATTGAAAACAGGTAGGATTAATAATGGTAAAAGTTATACCGTACTTCAGGCCAATTCGATTTCAGGTGGTTTTGAGAATGATGAGGTGTCCATTGGCGGTAAAAGTTTTTCGGTCTTCTATACACCAACCTCGGTTACCGTGAAAGCAAAGTAGCAGGCATTTCCTGAACTGTAATTTTCGGCCTGTAAAATTGAAAATTTGAGGGGTTTTTAAAAGTACCTTCATCCTATTTGTTTTACTTTATCAAAACTGATCGGTTGCACGTCTTGCTTTTTTTGTTCATCAAAAAGTATAACCCGATTAACCAACCAACCGTCAAATTGCCATGAATAATCAACACGTTTCTCCCCCCTTAAGTCGAAGAGCCTTTGTTCGAGGAGCTGCTGTAACATCAGCAGTAGCTGGATTTCCTGCCATCACTCATTCCAAATCCCCCAATGGTAAACTTGCGATTGGGTTGATCGGAGTAGGTGGGAGAGGTCGCGGGCATGTCGCGGGTTGTCGAAATGAACAGGTAGTATCTCTTTGCGATGTGAATAAGAAAAATCTCGATGGTGCCGCTCGTTTTCCTTGGTGCAAGGATGCTCGCACAACCTCCGACTTTCGTGACTTTTACGAAAAGATTGATGATCTCGATGCAGTGGTGGTTTCGACCACAGAACATACTCATGCCTTTGCCACGCTTCCTGCCTTGCAGGCAAAAAAACATGTTTATTGTGAGAAACCCCTTACCCGCGATGTTCATGAGTGTAGAATTATCACTGAAGCTGCAGCCAAAGCAGGTGTGCAGACTCAGATGGGGACACAGATTCATGCCGGAGAGAATTTCCGTCGGGTGGTGGAATTGATTCAATCGGGAGCGATTGGGGAAGTACGGGAGGCTCATACTTGGGTGAGTCGGGCATGGGGCTGGAAGAGTCCGGCTGATGATACCCCCAAAGAAGCTCATCCAATTCCAGAATTTCTGGACTGGGACTTATGGATTGGTCCTGCTCCCTATCGACCTTTTAATAATGTCTATTTTCCCGGCCCCAAATGGTACCGATGGTGGGACTTTGGCAATGGGACTATGTCAGACTTGGGTAGTCATCGTAACGACCTTCCTTGGTGGGCGCTTAAATTGGATGCTCCCTTGACGATTGAGCCTTTATCCGGACCAAAACCTCATCACGATATTGCACCCGCATCCATGAGCGTAAAATATACTTTTGCTGCTCGGGGTGATGGGTACCCGGCAGTTGAACACACTTGGTATCAGGGAACGGAGAAACCCAAAATCTGGCATGATAAAAAGATTCCCCAGTGGAGTAATGGAACGCTTTTTATTGGTGATAAAGGAATGGTTTTGTCCGAATACGGGAAGCATACACTTCTACCTGAATCGAAATTTAAGAATTTTGAGCGTCCTGAGAAATCTATCGAATCTTCCCCAGGACAAATGGCTGAATGGATCCGTGCCTGTAAGGGCGAGGGACCCCAAGCCTTGTGCAATTTCGCATATGCAGGTCCGTTGACCGAGGCCAATCATTTGGGTAATGTTGCATACCGTGCCCAGACAAAACTGGAGTGGGATGCAAAGAATATGAAGTTTCCAAATGCTCCTGAAGCGGAAAAGTTTCTAGGGAGAACCTACCGCAAAGGTTGGAAACTGGTCTGATCATACATCCTATGAAAATGTCATTCGCCAATGTATGTACCCTTTTTTCATATGCCGGTGCACTTGTATTTTCGAGCTGTTGCACGCCATCTCCACAATTTCCTAATGAAGACTCAGTTGATCGCCTGGAAATCATCGACACTCACATTCACCTCTACGATACCAACCGTTCGCAAGGGGTAGATTGGCCTCCGGTCTCGGACAAGGTTTTGTACCGTCCGGTTCTTACGGAACACTTCGATGAAGTAGCAGATCGGGAAGGTATTACTTCAACGATTATCGTGGAAGCTAGCAGTCGAGTGGAGGACAACCAATGGATGCTCGATTTGGTGAAACACAATCCTGATCGTTATCTCGCATTGGTTGGAAATTTACCGATAGGAACCGATGAGTTTTCCGGCTTGCTTGAGCGTTTCTCCCAAGATTCTCGCTTCGTCGGCCTTCGCATGAGGGATCGCCCTGGCGGAGATGCCTTCTTTACCGCAGCGGTCTGGCGTGATTTGGCTTTACTGGAAGAAAAAGATCTAACTCTTGATGTCCTTATCCACAATTTCACCATCGATGAAGTCACTGAGATTGCCAAGCGACTACCTGACTTGAAGATCATCATTAATCACTTGGGTGGTTTGAATATTACCAATGATCTCTTTGATGAGAAATGGAAGGAAGCAATGGAGAAAGTAGCCCTTCATAAAAATGTGTACTGTAAAGTGAGTGGAATCTTCCAGCGAGCCGGGGTAAAACCTGTATCCAAGAATCGATCTTTTTACTCTCCGGTTTTTAAGGTTGTTTTTGATGCCTTTGGAGAGGATCGAGTTGTTTATGGGAGTAATTGGCCCGTAACGGATCGGGGTGGTAGTTATTCCGAGCAGTTAAGCATCATTCGTGATTACTTTAGTCCTCCGGACATGCGGTTTGAGGACAGCGAACGAGTGGAGCATATTGAACAAAAACTTTTTCGGGAAAATGCGATCCGGTTTTACGGGCTTCAATCATTATAAGAAAGATTGGGCCTCGATGTTTAGTAAAAATTAATCGATAAAAGAACAGATGTATTCGCAAATGCCTTCGTTCACTTCGATGGTAAATCCACTGTTTGCCGGAACATCAAATGCTTGATTCTCGACATAGGAAGTTGTTTCTTCCTTGCCATCTAAAGTTACGCAGCAGTGACCGGCAATGATTTCCATTTGTTCTGCTTGGTCCGTATTAAAGTGGTAGCTACCAGGATAAATTAATCCAAGTGTTTTTTGGGCACCATCTGTAAGTACCACGGAATGACTCACCACTTTTCCGTCAAAATAGACATTTGCTTTTGCAGTTACTGTAGCTTGATTAAATTTTCTAGTTTGCATAAGAATTGAGCATGCTGTGGGGATGAAGAAAAAAGTCAAGAATGGCTTAATACTACTTACTCTTGAGTTTATTTTTAATCCAAAATATTGAGGATGATTCCCTTGACAAGAGGAAGGGCGTTTATGCGAAGGTTTAAGTGAGTCATCTTCTTTGTTTTCCTAATTCTATTGAACGGAAACCGGCGGATACCTTCGAGTTTGAACAGTTCGTTACTGAGGCAAAACCTTATGTTTATCGTCTTAAATCACTAATCAGGGAAGTTGTTTAAAGCCAAAGCTTTATTTGGTTTCTCTTACCTTTTCAAAGTTTTTGGATTTTCAGATTTCGGTACCAGGCCGGATCGTTGTGATCCTGCAAAAGGATAGGACCTTCCCATGACCCAAATCCTTCATTCTTATGATACTTACTTTTTTGAAATCGTTTTTTCCAGTCTTCAGATCCCCAAGTGATTTCGACCACTTTTTCTCCATTTAACCAGTGCTCGATTTGATTTCCTCTGACGAATATCCGACCTTTATTCCATTCACCCACCGGTTTCAAAGTCTTTGAATCCTGGGCAGCTACTAGTTCATAAAGGGAACCTGCTCGGTGGGTCGGGTTCTTATTGTCCCTATGTTTTTGATCATCCAATACTTGATACTCAAGTCCAAGACTTCCCCGTGCCCGGTATTTTATTCCACTATTCCCCGCTTTAGAAATCTTCCATTCAAAGGTTAATTCAAAATCCTTAAATTTTCCTTTGGTTATTATGTCCCCACCTTTAGCGTGGCGGTGTACAATTCCATTTTCAATAGACCATCCCTTGTCCACTTTTTCACCATTGACC